>Ga0208966_1000285_pt1 | contig 16134 bp, 21 predicted proteins | sample GreLakmeHU45MSRF_FD_187701 | JGI IMG/M metagenome (GOLD analysis project Ga0208966, IMG submission 187701) | Freshwater lentic microbial communities from great Laurentian Lakes, MI, USA - Great Lakes metaG HU45MSRF (SPAdes) | ecosystem: Environmental > Aquatic > Freshwater > Lake | place: Great...
AAGAAGTAACGGCACCATCATGGAAGACTCGCAAAACAGAGATCAGTTTTTCGGCGATATATTCAACGAAAACGTAGAAGCCGTTCGGGCGCAGCGGCAGCTTGGCTTTGAAGAGCGCACGATCAAGCGCGTCTTTAAAGAATGCGGAGCAAACAGGGTAAGCTGGGGCCGGCTCGTGAACGAGTGCCGCGATATGACTGGGCAGCATAATTTAAACTTTAATTGGTTCCACACGGCGTATCCCGAATTCCCAGGTACGCTGTGTGGCAAGCGCATCCCGAAGCTGCACGAGTTGACTTTGGCCGATATGCTCAAACATCCAAGCAACGGTAAAAACCGGCTTTTTCAGGCTATTGTCAAAACCCTGCACAGGCAAGAAATCGACACTTTGCGGGGTTTTGTGTTTGTATTTCCAATTGTGCGAACTATGTTTTGCGCTCACAATATAGACACCCCGGGAGACGAGCATCCTCGGGTACAGTGGCGGGCAGAGATCGACCGAGTTGTGTTGCGCATTGAACCCACAGTTTCATTTTTTCGCACTGTAGGCCCCGAGTGGTGCGAGTGACGGGGAGGCGATTGTGTCGTCAGCAGCGATTAGACTAGGAGCGCAGAGCGTGTTTGCGCCAGTCGCGGCCTATTCGTTTTCGGCGGCGCAAATAGAAGACTGCCGCAGGTTTCTTGAAGCCCGCACGGCAAACACGGAATGCGTGCCGATCGTAGAAGAAGCCCAGCTGGCGATGGGCGCTGACGGCAAGATAGCTGAAAACGGCTACCGGTTTAACTCAATTGGCTTCCAGCTACTAGCCACGGCCTTAGCTTCTGGCCTGCCTGCGCTGTTTAGCGACCTGTCGGCCGAGAATCCGCGGAAGATTGAGTGCCGCGCACACAGCTCAATAGCGGCCGCGGTGTATATCTACAACACCACGCTGCGTGTCAGGTTTGACACAATCCGCGAACGCACGCTGCTTGTAAATCATCAAGAGCGCACGATCGACGGGTTCCTGGGCATCGACCACCGGATGCTCGATAACACGTTATTCTTGAACGTTGTATTAGACGGTATGCGGGAGAAACAACCAGATGCGGCTTTTTATCGGGCAGAGCTTATTGGTCGGGAATTGCGGCTGTTTTTTCTGGACCCGGCATCCAGACGAGTAGATATCTATTCAGACCCGCTGCACAGTTTTGCCGCCGGCTGGTGTTTTGAAAACCAAGAAGACTCAGGACGGTCGATTAAAGCTGCGCCGTGTATTTTCACCAAGTTTGGCGTGGCTGTGGCTGCAGCCAAGCAAGAAGACAAGCTGAGCCACATCGGGTCAAACTTAGCTGGCAGAACAGGGCTGCTTGTGGCCCGGGCGGCTAAGAACACAATCCAGATGCAAGACGTTGCAAGAAGCGTGCGGGCGCTGGCAAAGACGTCTATGGGGTTCTCTGACGATAAGGCCGTGAACGAGGCGGCGACCGAGCAATGGGTGGCGTACTTGTCGAAGCGTGGGCTGTTCCGCAGAGCGGCATCCCACTTGATCAAGCAGGCCCTTATTGTCGGCTCGGACCTAACACCCCGCGATATGTACTCGTGCAATGACGCAACACTTTTTGCTAGTCGCACGGCCTACGATCTTTTGTGCGCTGTGCTCAAAGATGCAAAAACGCAATACAAAGTTGAGCGCGATATGCTGCAATCTGTTGCGATGAAAATGTTAACGCCAGCAGTTAAAAATCTACCGCGTAAGTAGATATTTCTGGCTAGTAAGGAGTATTTAAAATGGGACGGATATCAAAAGCGACTACAGCGTCAAGGGTAGAGCTTATTGACGCAAATGGCACTGCACTCATTCGAGCGCAAGGCGACTTAACGCCAGAACTGCAGGGAGTGATCGCTGAGATAGATAACTTGTTTGGGGACATTCAAGTTGCAAGTCTCACGGCGTTTTGGCGCGTTGGCCGGCTGATCGCCACAGTCGAAGATGAACCGGAGAAGTACTTAACAGCCGAACAGGTGTCTGCCCAAATAAACGGGGCGGCGCTGCTCATCTCGATATTTGCTCCGGTGTACACTGCCGAGCAACTTCGTGGGGCCGTGAGCTTTTTCGACAAGTACCCGACTGAAGATGAGATCGCGAGGCTATTGAGTCTGCGGTGCCCGGAGCGACCAAGGTGGCGGCTGACAACGTCTCACGTGCAGCTGTTAGCCCAGATCCCGAGCGACCAACAGCGGCTAGCGATCGAAGAGAAATGCGCCGAAGAGGCATTTACAGCAAAGACACTAGCAGCCGAGCTTCAAGAGATTCGCGGCAAGCAAAAGGGCGGCGGCAGAACACACCAGTCTCCGCGGGGCCTCAAGCAACAGGTATTTGATCTGCTGCAACATCAGCGAAGGTTTCTAGACCGGTCTGCGAGCTTGTGGCTGTGCGAAGACAAAACTAACTTGTATGACGCTATTGCCAATGCCCCGCCAGCCAGCATAGACGAAACGGTTCGAGGGTATCTTACAGAGATTCTCAACAATTTTTCTTTGTTAACCGATGTTGTCGCCGACCACATTATTGCATTTCGATCGCCGGCTGTCGGCAGTTATGCGCAAGAGCCAGAACTAGAGCAAGAACCAGAGCAAGCCGACGCGCCCGTTGCCGCCGGTACGAAACGCCACCGCCGCACCGGCATGACACGATAAGAGGTACTCCTTATGTTTTCCATCAAAAATGTGCCTGTTGTCATAGAGCCTGGAGTCGGCGCGCTGGAGTCAGAGCTCTATGTTTCAGAGGGGCCCGGTGCTGGGCGGTCATTCCCTGTCCAAATGCAGCGGATCTCATTAGACGAGTTTTCAGCTCAGCAGTTACCGTTTATCGCGTGTACTCTTGAGCCGCATGTGTTCTCACTTATCCCAGACCTCCAAAAAAGCTCAATCATTGTGACCTATGATTTTCTGGGCAGAATTGCGTCGGTGTACACACGCGGCGGGCATGAACAGGCGTGGGAGAAACACGAAGTAGCGGCAGAGCATGCGGGAAAGACCATTACGCAGTTTGCCGTCCGGTTCAGTTTTGAGGCGGCAAAAGAGCGGGCGCGCTTTTTAGCTCTAGTCGTTAAAATAACGGAGCAGATCAGGGCGAAACAAAAACCTACCTCAGCCGACATGTTTGCTGCGTTTACACTTCTAGCTCGTTCTAAGACATCGCCTGTCGTTTTACCTATGGCTATTGCCCGCGGGAAGGTAAGCGACGCAGTGCTCTAAATCGCGTAGTTTGATGGATGGACCCAATGATGGCGGAAGGACCCGCAGTCGCGTGTGTGTGCGTACTGTTCTACGGCAGCGATGACTATTGCTACCGGCTAGCGCAGCGCGTTCTTAATTCGCCCATGCGGCAGTTAGCGCGGCACAACATCGAATTTCGGTTCGGCTGCAATGCCGTCGGCCAAGATACGCGCGCTCTTATCGAGCGGGCCACTGAGATCTTCCAACCGACACTGGTCATTGACTCTCAGAAAAACATACATAAGTACCCACTCATGCGACGGCTGTTTTACGACACCCCAATGACAGCGCCGATCACGATATGGTTTGACGATGACTCGTGCTTAGCGCCTGACAACAAGCCGGAGCTGTGGCTGCCGCGCTTACAGAAACAACTGGCGTCGCACGTGATGGTCGGGTCCCTTTATAAAGCCAGGCTTGTTGGAAACCAGCCTGAGTGGATTAAAGCGCAGCCTTGGTACAACGGCAAAGAACCACAGCCATATGTGCAATTTGCGTCCGGCAGCTGGTGGGCGATACGGACAAGCGTCTTACAGCAGTTTGATTGGCCAGCCCCGGGGTTTAAACATCGGGGCGTAGACGTTATGCTTGGCGAGCTTTGTCGGCAGCAGGATTTACCGGTATGTCACTTTCGCGACTACGTATGGATCAATGCAAACGACAGCGGCCTTGAGTCAGCGGCGTCAAAACGCGGACAGCACGAAAACCCTATTGGTTGTGAGTACCAAGCATGCAGCTTATAGTCGACCAACTTGATATGCGTAAAACCCGGGCGAACTGGCCGGAAGACATGCCCTTTGCGCCGGCACTTGTAAAGCCGCGCGCTCAGATGTGTAACGCTGGCTGGCACGTACTCTCGGAGATTTTTACTCCCGGAGAAGTCCCGCAATGGAATTTGACAGTCAGCGATGACTTTGTCCGCGTGCCGTTATTTCGTTACACGTTGAGCCCGTCTGCGGATTTGGCTATGGCATTTATGCTGCAACTCGGACTAAGCTGTGCCGGTCATCTGCCTAAAAATATCACTCATTTTTATGTGGTCACTGGCACGCCTGTTGAGCTTATGTATGATTCTGAAACAGAGCTGAACACTGGCTTGGTGTACTGGGTTGGTTTTGCTGTAATTACAAAAACGTAACGAGTATCAAGGAGAGCTTCTATGGCTGCTATCAAGATTGTCGACGCTATCAAACACACGGCTCCGGCTGATAAAACAGCGAGCACGGAGAACATAACGGTTCCGCTCAAAATAGACGCCAGCGCATTAAAGCAAGTGATGCAGGCTGCCACCGAGCAGGCCTACACGCAAGCGAATCCGGCAAAGATGATTCAAGGATCGTCGGCCAAAATGCTTGAGCTGTATGAGCGGTTTGAAGCGTTGAAAATTCTTGGAGCTGAGCTATCAAGTAAGCAGCTTAGCGATCCACTGCCGGCTTCGCTGCAGATTGACGAGATCACCATATCGTTCCGCATTGTTAAAGACGGCACGGCTGGCGACAAAAAGACGGCTGTTGTTAAAACTGTAATCTGCGTCGGCGATCTGGCTAACTTATTGGCCACTGAGCAGGGATCTCTTATTTTGATGCTTGAACAGGAAGCCACAGCGGTCGAGAGCACGGCCAAAATTACAAAAGAAACGTGCACGAAGGCGCGAAAGTCGTGGGAAGAAAAGAATCCCACCCGCAGTATTAGTTTGCAGTCCGTTGATGCAGACGGCAATCCGAGCTTGCCCGTTAACGTAACATTGGAAGAGCAAGGCAAAGTCAATGAAAGCACACCCGTTTAGCTACAATCGGTTACGCGCGCGTCGGGATAAACTAGTTTCCCGCGCGCTTCGGCCATATATTTCTGTAAGGATTATCGGTCACACAGTCTACGACATCTGTAACGACATTATGGCAGAGCTGCCGGCCACTGTGCCGCAATCTGCCGTATACGACTCTGTGCGTGCTTTAGCCGGCACGGAACTGACACAGAAAATAGCCGCTGACTTTGGGTGGCGGCTGGCTGGCAATCTCGAGCAGCTCACCGCGGGCATCCCTATTGTGCCCTGGACACGGCAGTTGGCAGACGAACAAGTGCCTGTATGTGTAGAAGGCGTTCGGCCGTTTTACCGCAAAAAAACGCCGGGCTATTTATTGGCCTGCCGGGCGGTAGCCGGTACACCGTGTGCAATGTTAATTACTCAATTTTTGTCTAAAGCCAGCTGTTCGGCTATTTCTAGAACGCTAGGCTTTTCAGCTCCGTGGGGCATGTATCCTTATTCGACGCCGCAGCATTTTGTGAATCTTTTATTCTTCGCCAATATTGAAGCGGATAAAAGTTATTCGACGCCTTATTTTTCCACGGTGGCCGCCAGCTCCAGCATGGTTAAGGAAAACCGGACTATTCTTTCTGTCCGTTGTCGAGCCATGCCCTGCCCAAAAGGCTACAAACAAGCTTGCGCCGATTGCTGGGTTGGATACGATCAGTGTCAGCACGCAGTGCATTCCCATACGTATGTGGCGCGGTACTGTGCCGCGTGTAATGCAGAGAGTTTCTTTGACCCGCAGGACCCAGGCGCGCTTTGCACACAGTGCAGGCACGTCGCAAAACAAACAGAGCTGGCGCGCTAGCGAAAGGAGTCGTTATGGCAGACATTGGTTTTCGCAGTAAGGGCGATACCGGGCCCATGTACAGCCCGGAACGCGATTACGCTTATATCACGCCCACGCTTATGCTGCGGGCAATTGAAAACTTAGATCCGGCCGCGTTGTCTGACGACGACCGCGCATGGTACGCCAAGCACGAGATCACGCAAGACAACATGGTTCAAGTCGCAAGCGCATTGGCCGAAGCGCAGCGTGATTTTGTGAACGCAGCTGATCCTGTGCAGAGCATTGAGCATGCGCTTAATCGCCGGTCGTTCTTCGATTCGTCGTATGCTTGCCGCCAAGTGTTGTTTTCTTCTATTGGCGTCGTGTTCTGCGCGGCTTGGTTTAAAGCTGTGCGTGAAGTGTCGAGCATAAACGAAGAGTCTCCTGCGCAAGTAGGCATGGCCCGGTTTACAGCGACAGTCAATGAATTTGCGACGCGTAACGGCGCGCCGACGTATAACTCCGAGCATTTAGCGGCGCATCTGCAAATGCGCAACGATGTGCTCCAAGCCCGGCTCAATGATTTGTATGCTAAGCTACAAAACTCGCAGCGGCAGCTTTTTGAGTCTCAAGTAGCTTCGGCTGCCCCACCGCCGCAAAAAACTGTGTGGCAGCGTTTGTCTTGTGTGTTCTTTCCCCGGCCATAGAAAGTTATTATGCCCAAGTACAGGATGTACAAAGACCCAAAGCAGTTTGGGCCCAAACTAGATAAAAAACCACCCGGCTCGATGCGATTTCTTGGGCTTGATCTTGGCAGTAATTGCGGCGTAGCCGTGTACGACTATTTCCAGGGTAAAAAGTTATTACAAGATAAACTCCAGTTGTTTCAGTGGGATCTCTCCACGCAAGGGCTCGAGTCGGGCGCCGCAAGGTTTGTCCGGCTGCGCGCTTTTTTGAATATCACAGCGCCTGATGTTGTCGGCTATGAAGACGTGAAATACACGCCGCCGAATGCTTTCTTTCTCAATAAAAAATTCGGTATCCCGGCTGTACTTTCTCGAGTGGCAAAAGCCTCTGAAGTGCTTGGCGGCATGAAGGTTACCGTGGCCACGTGGGCCGAAGAATCTGAGATCCTTGCCAACGGGTTTGCGATCGGCACTATTAAGAAGTTTGCCACAGGCAGCGGGAAAGCCAGCAAAGAAGAAATGATCGCAGCGGCTAGTAAAACGCTTGGCGCGTCGTTTGATGCTACGAAGTATAAATCAACTGGCATAGACAATGTAGTTGACGCGGCGTTCGTGCTTTTGCTCTTGATTCAAACGACGCACGCCGGCCTTCCAAAAGCAAAATAAGGCGGCTGTTATGCAACCACGTTTTGTTGACGCGGCTCCTGTCATTACCGGGGCGGACTCTGTGCGTGCCGTGTCGTGTTCAGATGCGTTGCGGCAACGGGGCCGACCGATAAAGCTTTTTACAGCAGCGCTGCTGATAACTCACGGCGGGTTTGATCGTGACCCCGTCGTTGAGTTTGATGCGCGCGTTCCGGCTGAATCCAGTGACTTGCGGCCGTTTAGCATACAGCTTGTAAAAGACTCAGAAGCTTTCTTCGTCGGCCTTGGAACTACTTTATTACCGGGCCGTAAAACAACTGTAAACTGGGATAAGCGGCTCTACGGAATTGACCAAGAGCGCGCCGAAGCGTGCTTTTCTTTCCTAGGCGGCATTGCGTTTTCAAATCCCAAGACCGGCTTGTTTGCGCACACGTTTTCGCACGAAGTGGTTGTGCGTGATCCGACTTCGCTTCAGGGCGAAACGCTGACTGTTACTGTGTTCGGCATTACGACTAACTTTGCCGTGTGCTTTATATCCGACAATGTGCTCGGGCCTGCCCGGGTGCAATGCGTGCCACTAGCGTCAAAAACCATGCCGCCGGCTGTGCGCGACTTTATAGCCGCTAGCGGGTTCACAGGCGATAACCCAATTGACATGCGAAACTGACCATGACAGACCAAGTACCAGAGTTAGAGAAAACTGAGCCAGTCGTGCTGCGCGATATTAAGTATCACGCGGCTGTGTTGCAGTCTGATGGCGACTTTGCTGTCGAGACGTTTGACACGCTGCCGCAACTTGTCACGCGGCTGACTGAGCTTATCGACCACGACGTGTCCGTGTTTAGTTTTGTCGGCACGCACATGCGCGTGTCCAAGCCGCCATTTCGCCACTTGCTCTCGCCGTGGGGACCAAAACCATTATTTGCACTGCCAGTTGCCGATCTCGAGCCGGATGACACGGGTTATTTAGGTGTAGACCCCATTCATTTAGAGCGGCCACCTGAAATTAAGACAAATGAGCCCATGGACGTCGGCGATCAGCCTGACGAATTCTTTTCTGCAGACAACGTGTTAAACGTTTTCGATAGTGTCTTGCCAGATCCAGATAACTAAATTTTGCCACATAATCGGGCATATTTATTGTGCAACCACTTATGTGCGTGCACACACTCACCGCGTCTGGTTTATAGCCAGCGCTGGAGACAGAAGATGGATACGAAGATCAGAATTCGGAGCTATAAGGGCGTGCTTGTTCATCACCAGCACCCAATCTTAAATGCTGCCGGAGTGAAACAGATTCGCGTGAAGCCTTATAGCAAGGCTGAAGGCAAGTCAGATGATGCGTTTGTAGTTTCAGAAAACGACTGGACTACATATGCAACATACGAGTACACCTCAATGCCCCGCCAAGAGTATATAAAGCTCTGGCGCAGTAACCGGTCTTAACACTTCCTTTGTAGGAGAGAAAATGATTCCTAACCAACAAGCCGCAATCGCGGCCTTAGCCGCTGCCCAAGAGAAGAGTTTGCGCGCTTTTCACCGTGTCTCGCACATATGTGCGGGCATGGTGTCGTGGCTTTGGTTGCCAGGCGGCACCGAAACGTGGGCCAACCCCACGCGCCGAATCTGGCAGAAAGTTCGGCCAGTGGCGGCGGTCGTCGAGGCCAGGCCCTGCGGGGCCGTGACGTTGTCCGTGGCGGTTGCAAGGCCGTCGCCGACAAGTGGTCGTCTTATTTTCCGCACATGCGGAAAATGGGACTTGTTGTTGCCGGCGATCCCCGGCGGCCAGCACTCGCAGCTCAACGCGTCCGTCGCCCAGCACCGGCGCACGACATGGGCGGGGCTTGACTTGCTGAAGGCGATTACGGACTTTGGCTGGGCAACATACAGGGGTGAAAACCCGGTATGTGCCACGCCGGTGTTTCCGTCGGTGGAAGCTGGCATCGAGGACTATAACCAGGTCCTCGGGCAGGCCGTGCGCAATCCATTCGTGGATGCGTCGGCTGTGTACTCTGAGCGGGTTGCTCTAAGCAACCCGGCCAGCAAGGTGCTGGCACGCCGCGGCATTGAAGCTGCAGATGTAGAGGCCATCGATGCCGATACCCTTGACGAAATCGTCGGGGAGATCAGGGCAGAGATGGCGCAGGTAGATAGCGTTATCTATGAAGACAATGATATCTATGCAGCGATGGTTGCGCCGGACAGGGCCATCGTCGGCACCCGGGAGTTTTTCCCCGGCTTATCGTACTGCAAAGCGCAGTACGACGTGATCAGAGAAGCGGCTCACAGAAGTGAGCGTATTTCTCGGACGCGGTTGCACGCAGCAACCGACCGCGACCTGGCCACGGCCGCGTTGTTCGTGTCTGAGCCTCTGGTGTTGAGCCAGCTAGGGCGAATCCAGGTAGCCAGTGCTGACATGTGTCAGCGGCTACCAGAGCCCTACGCCGGCGACTTCTTGGCGCCAGCCGACTGGGCACCACGCCAAGCGCCGGGCTTTGAACAGGAGCTTGCCCGCTAATGCGGTTCTTCATCAACCTGCCTCCAGAGGCTGGCGAGTTGTTTGCGTGGCTTATCAAAAAAGATAGTCTCCCAAGCACCGTTCCTATTTTTCCCGAAACGGAAGATATGGGGTTGGTGGTGGCCTCGTTAATTTCCGGGGCCGTGCTAGCAGAAGTGCTGCCGGCCCCGGATCAGGTCAATGGGGCGTTAGGCAACGGCATACCACTAGGAAGGCTGTATTTCCAGATTCCCAAAAATCTGTTATACAGCGTATGCCCCGGCTTAACGCCTGAAGTTTACGGGGGAAAGTAGCGCAAGCTGCTTCCCCCTTTTTTTAGCTATTGGAGATACGATGGCTCAGAAGTACGCCGATCCGTCTACAGAGCGACTCCTCAGCGGGCGGACAATGGCGGATGTTATGCGCGGGGGCGCAACAGGGTTACGCGGGGTTGTCGTCGCTGCGGCAGACGCGGGCGGCACATCAGTAAACTTTAACCCGCACGACACGAGCCAAGTCGCTATTAATATTTGTGATCAAGGCGGCAATGCGCGGCACACCATGACCCTTGGGCAGTTTACTGCTGACAATATGACGCGGGCTATGGCTATCGCAAACACGCAGGTAGAAGGACAAGACATCGAATCTATTAGGGAGCGCGCTGCTGTGGCATTTGAAGAACTCGCCAAAATGTCGAACTCAAACATGCAGCGCATACCGGTCAAATCAAAAAAGTTAACTGCGCCAGCCCAGACAGACGAAGAAGAAACGCAAGAACTGCTGGCAAACTTACAAAGAGAATCGCAGCACCCGCCCACCGAAAGAATAGACCGTAACTACAGTCCGATGGCGGCCTTTGGGCTTAAAAAGCAAACGATCCCGCCAGCCCAGACAACGATGGCAAACACGCATAAATCTGGCCCGCCGCAAAAACTACTGTACTTTGAAAAAGAAGGGATCGGGACAGTGCCGGCGTTCTTCCACGACGCAATTGTATCTGTCTCTCGTAAAGAATCTGACAACCCGGAAGAGAGCGGCTTTATTGTACTTGTGTACGATTTGCGGTTTGAACAAAACGCAGCCCGCTGGTTTCCGCCGTCAAACGATCCATACCAGCGCCCATGGGCCGTCCAGATCAGCGATGACAGCCGTTTGTACCTTGTCCATACAACCGGATTTCAGTATGTTTATGATAACAGCGAGTACTGTATTTTACTTGTAGAACGGGCTTTACGCGCGCCACCAGAAGAGCAATAACATGGAAAAACGCGGGATTATAGCCGACGGTATAACGCCTCCCGAAAAAGACGCCTCGCTAAAAGCAGGCCCCGGCAGTAGGCTTTGTGGGCAGACACCGGCCGAAAAGCAGGCCCAGCTTTCCGACTTAGATAGTGATTTTCGCAAACGTGCCGCCGACGCCGCGCAAAACAGTCTTAACTAATCAATATATACGCAAGAGGCTGCACTGTGACGCTCGGGCCATCCTCATCCATGGGCTATAACTCGCTCGGCAAGGGCGGAGCTTCTGACGATAGATTCCCAGACCCGTTCTGCGACGTGGCCAGCCTGTCGATGCCCGAGAGCATTCAGACTGCGCTGAGATGGTGCGAATATATTCTGAACGCCAATGGCCCGTACCGCCAGGCTATCGATAGAGTTGTCTCGTACTTTATCACCGATGTCGAGATCAAGGACATTGGTGAGAAGTCAGTCGGGCGGGAAGAGAAAGAAAAATTCGGCCAGTTCTTAGAAGAAACGCTCAGCATTAAAAACGTCTTGCACACAGTGGCCATGGATTACCTGACATACGGTAATTCGTTTACGACCCTGCTTGTGCCGTTTCGCCGATACTTGTCGTGTAAAAAGTGCGGGCTAGAAATGCCGCTCGACCGCGTGCACAACACAAAGCAATGCGGCTTTGCATGGAAGAACTTTGAGTTTTTCGCCACGTGCCCGAACTGTAAAAACACTGGCCCTTGGCGGCACATAGACAGGCGCAGCGGCGATACCGGCAACATTACGGTGAAGCGGTGGAGCCCCCATGAAATGGATCTCATCTGGGACCCGTACACCGGCGAATGTACTTATGTGTGGAAAATCCCTGAAGACTACCGCAACATGATTCGGCAAGGTCACCTGCACCAACTCGAGCGCGCTAGCTGGGAAGTTATTCAGGCGATTAAAGACGGCAAGAATCTCATGTTTGATAAGGGTGTCGTATACCACCTGAAAGAAGACGCGCTCGCTGGCATGCGGAACCGCGGCTGGGGCATTTCGCGTGTGCTGGCTAACTTTCGCCAAGCTTGGTATGTACAGATCTTGCAGCGCTACAACGAAGCTGTGGCGCTTGACTACGTCATTCCGTTTCGCGTGATTACGCCAGCCCCTCGCGGCGGCGATCCGACATCAGGCGACCCGGTTCACTCTATTAATCTGTCAAGTTTTTCTGCCCGCGTGTCGTCTATGATCCGCGCTCGCCGGTCTGATCCTGCGCGATGGAACGTGTTACCGTTTCCTGTGAACTATCAAGCCTTGGGCGGCGACGCCAGCCAGCTAGCGCCTAAAGACCTGCTCGACCAAGGGCTCGATACACTGCTGAAATGTATCGGTATGCCGGTTGAGCTATTTAATGGCACGCTGTCGTTTCAGGCTGCGCCGGCTGCGCTACGGCTTTTCGAGGCAAATTGGAGCCACCTGCCGCACAACCTGAACAGATTTTTAAATGATCTGGTTGAGTCAGTGTCGCGCGTTATGTCGTGGGAGCCGGTTTCGGCCAAGCTTATCAGAGTCACGCATGCTGACGACTTGAACAGGCAGATGGCCAAGCTGCAGCTGATGCAGGGCCAACAGATCAGCCAGACAACTGGCTTAAGCAGCGTCGGCCTAGACTACCGCGAAGAAATGAAGCAGATGCTAGACGAGCAGCGCATCTACGCAGAAGAGCAAACGCGCATGCAAGTTGAGATGCAGCAAGCGCAGCAAATGCAAGCTATGAGTCAGCCGCCCGACATGATGGCAGGCGTCGGCGACACTGGTTCCGGTGCAACTGGCGCGCCGCCAGAAGGTGGCGATCCAAGTCAAGGCCAAGGCGGCGATCCCAGTCAAGGTGGTGCGCCGCCAGCGCAACCCGGCGCAGCCCCAGTGCCGCCGCCAAGCGCAGTCGACCAGTTCCTGTCTCAGCGCAAGAACGCGCCCAACGTGCCGCGCACGCCAGAAGACCTGCAGCAACAAGCTCAGGTTATAGCGAATCAACTGCTGTCGCTGCCGAGCCAGCAGAAAGACGCCGAGCTCGGCAAACTGAAGCACGCCGACCAGACAATGCACGCGCTGGTGACAAGCATGATCGACGACATTCGGCAGAATGCCCGATCAGCCGGCGGGGCTCAAATGATGGCGCAGCAATATGGACAGGGCGGCGGCCAAGCCCCGCCAGGTTAACTATTATTATGCGCATAGGCATTTATACGCATTACGCTCACTGCGATGAGGCGTACCTGTGCTTGCGGCTAGCAGATTTTTTGCGCGGCCAAGACGTTGAGTGCAGCATCTATTCAGACTCTTCGCCCAGTAAACTCGGCGTTAGTTTTGATAACAGCGTGCTGCACAAGCAGAAATGCCGGTACACAGATTGGGCTAAACAGCAAACGGCTATCATCTGGACCCACCCGCCGCCGCTGGCTACGTTAAATTACGCAAAGCGGCAGGGCGTTCGCACGCTTATCGTGCCCATGTGGCAAGAGCTGGAGCGCCCATTCCGGAAAGTCATGCAGTCTGCCGACCACGTCGTCGCCCTGACAACCGAGTGCCGCGAGCTGTTTACGGTGGTGTATAAGTTAAAAAACGTTACTCTGATCCCGTTTGACGCTGGGCTGCCTATTATTAAGAAAGCCAAGCCCGTAACAGACCACGGCATCAGTGTGTTTTTGCCGTGGTTTGACCGGAATGCCAAGTGCTCAAACAGTGAGTTTCTTGGGTTACTAAGATATCTACTCGAGCGGATGACCGATATCTCCCTGACTGTGGCTATTAGCTCCTGCCGGTTTTCGCCCGCTATTGCCAAGTTTTTCAGCCGGTTAAGCGTAAAAACAGGGGGGCGCATTAAGCTCGTACGGAATGTGGCTGTTTTACGCCGGCCCGCTCTTTACACGGCCCACGACCTGACCATATACCCGGCAGAGTGTGACAATTACGGACTCTGCGGCTTAACGTCTATTAACTGCGGAACCCCTGTGCTGTCGTTTAATCTATCTCCCCAAGCAGACTTTCTTTACCCAGACTCAAATGGCGTGCTTGTGAAAACCAAGATAGACTATGACGAAAATGGCGTCCCCCACGCTTCGGCCGACTACGAGCTCTTTCTGACAACTTTGCAGAACTTAGTCGCCGAGCCCAGACAGATCGACAACCTCAATAAACGAGTCAACTATAATCTCACCGCCCGCAAAAAATCTTTTGTCCTAGGCTGGCAAACTCTGTTGCGCCTGGTGTGACAACGATTATTCGGTCTATTGGCGCATGGAGGTGCCGTGGAAAAACTGACAGACTCACTACTGCAGACAACGCTTGATTTTGCCAAACAGCATTATGGCGACAAACAGACGATTACCGGCGGCTTAGTCATGGCGCATTGCACAGCCGTTGCGCGTCAAGCTGAGACGATCGCGCAGCAGCTGTACCAAGATGTGCGCCACGACTTTATGCCAGACGATACCAAAGAGAGCATCGTTGCGATTATCCAAGGGGCTCTCTTGCACGATGTTCTCAATATCAGCGCGTGCGCCTTTGAGCACATAGCCGAGATTGCTTCAGTACAAATTGCCGCCATGGTTGCCGACATAAGCAGAGACTTCCGGCTCGTGGAAACCAAGCGGGATATGGAGTTTCGCGGCCGTTTAAGCCAAAGTCCGGCCAGCGCTCAGATCATAGTAGTGGCCGATATTATTTGCACCGCCAGCGACACGCTTAAGCTCATTGACACAGCCGGAGCCGCAGCTTTGCCCCGCGCTAAAAAGATCCTCGCGCAGCTCGATGGCGACCTATTAGCCATCCATGCAGCCAACAAGTATTACGTCCTGCGCCTCTACGTGCACGCGGCCAGAAACCTTTTAAAGGACATCAGCACAGTAATAAAAGACTGTAAGGCAAAAATTAAGCTTGACAAAATTGCCGCACAAAATACAAAGGCTATTGCAGCGCGCATTGTAGCCCGTAAGAAAAGTGAACGCGCACAGAAAAAACAGGAGAGCCAGCATGCAAAAAAACACTGTATTGACGCAGATTCTCAATGACTTTACGAACAGTCAGCCAGAAACGGCGACTGAGTGCGTAACAGCATTTTGCGCATTTGCCGACACGTGGCTGGCTACCCGCGGTATCATTGGCGTGGGTCAAACTGCTCAGGGCTTGTCATTGCGCTGCGCAGACGGTGGCGAGCTTTTGTTCTTTACCTCTCTCGACGCCGAACCCGTGTTGACGCAGGCTTCAGTCAATATTACGGGAAACACCGGTAGCCAGATTACGCGGCCTATTATTGGCGACAGCCGGAGCGTGGCTATCACGGGTAATTAGTCAGTTTATTACGGGAAAGGATTCCAGTGTTTGTTTGTTTTGAAGGTATGGACGGGGCCGGCAAAAGCACGCAGGCCCGCATGTTGTACCAGCGTTTAAAGCAAGACGGCGTTGCGGCCGAACTGGTGTCCGACCCAGGAACTACGCGTATCGGTGCGGCTATTAGGCAGTTGGTCCTAGAAAACAGCGCGCCCATAACGCCCGCGGCCCAGATGCTGCTGTTTTCTGCCGCCAGGGCCGAACTCGCCAGCTATATCACAGAGCGCCTACAAGTCGGCGTGGTTGTTATTTGCGACCGCTGGCTCTTGTCTACTTTGGTGTATCAGGGCGAGATAAACAAGATTCCTATAGATATCATTGAGACTATCTTTGAGGCGTCGGCTAACGTGTGCCCAGATATGTGTTTCTTGTTAGATATCTCGCCAGACGCAGCGAAAGCCCGTATCGGCGCCCCGCGCGATCGTTACGAGTCCAGCGGCGCACAGACTCAAGAGCGCATGCGCGAAGCATACCAGCGCCATGCGACCCAGCGGCCTCACGCCGGCGTGGTCCACAGGCTAGACGCCAGCGGCGACCTCGAGAGCACGCACAAAGATATCTATGCCTTATTTTGCCGGACAGGCGTACTGCCCGGCGCGGTAGCGGGAACGGTGTGTCATACGTGAAAGGAATCTGTATGTTAACGAAACTATCTCCTCGGATCATTCAGCAACAGCAGGACCGGGCGAACTTTGTTGCGCGCGCAGCGGTCACGGCAAAAATCAGAGAAAACGTCGGCGTCGAAGGCTTGTCGCCCGGCCGGCAAAGCACATCAGAACTCAAGAACCTCTGCCTGACGCTGCACTACCTAGCCCAGAAGCATGTGCCAAACACAGCGCAGGACTTCCACGACTTTAATTCGCT
>Ga0208966_1000287_pt1 | contig 16113 bp, 21 predicted proteins | sample GreLakmeHU45MSRF_FD_187701 | JGI IMG/M metagenome (GOLD analysis project Ga0208966, IMG submission 187701) | Freshwater lentic microbial communities from great Laurentian Lakes, MI, USA - Great Lakes metaG HU45MSRF (SPAdes) | ecosystem: Environmental > Aquatic > Freshwater > Lake | place: Great...
TACTACACGCGAAAATTAAAGTTGCTCCCCAAGTCTGGAACCGCACACTTGTAGGCGAACTGGACCTTCTTGAGGGTCGCGGTGTAGTGGTCTCGAAGACCACATAGGGACTCGTGAAGAACGAGAATGTCGCGGTTCTCCTGAAAAGCTTGGAAGAGGTCGGTTATGACCGTCGTGTACATCTCAATCACCTGCCGGATAGCCCTCTTGCGCTGGTTCGCCTTCTCGTGTTGCTGAATTTTCTTCTTAAATTCATCATCGGTGATGTCACCAATCATAAACTTGATGCGGAGGTCTCGGTTCTCCGTCTGCCGGTCCTGCTCCGTGTATCGAGGGATCAGTGAGTACATGGCGTGAGGGTGCGAGCGGTAAGCATTGACAACTTCCTGCACAACGCCACAACCATTCGTTTGAATCGACTGTCGACCACCAACAAGTTTCAAGATGACGCTCCACTCTGGAAAACCTCCGCATGGAACGTCACCAACTGCACGAGGAAGTGGAGTCCCATGGGCCCGCTGATACTCGTAGTAATGAGGGTTGTGGACCATGTGCGTCTCGACCCGACCCGTCCGCCAACTGAATGCAGTGTGACACTGGGTGCACCACATCTGGTCGCACCCGTTAATCTTGAAAATACCAGCAGCACACGTTGGGCAGTTGCGGGAGTCGCGCGCCAAGAGCTCCGCCGTCGCCACGTTGTTCGGGTTACACGTGTGAGCAGCGTCCTTCTCAGGACCCTTGACCTCGTGACACGTCGGACACGTCCAGTTTTCACATAGACCGCACTTCCAGGCTGTGCTTAGAAAACCCTTGCAGGCGTCATGTGGACAAGCGCGGACAAACGCGCGCTTCTCCATCTCGACATTGCGCCCGACAATCCTTACCCGCATCTGTATCTGTTGCCATTGAGATGTATCAATGTCTATTTGGATAGGAGAAATAACCTTCATCTGAATTGCCACCATCTGTTGACGAAGAATAAAAGCTTCAAACTCGGTCTGGAGGCCGTACCGGACTGCTATGACGGAGGTGGATAGGTTGCGGATTCTGGCCAAATTCTCATTCTCCTCTACCAATTTCACGCGAAGCTGGACTTCATGTTGGGCCAACTGCCGGATCTTCTTCTCGAGCTCGACGTACTGTTGGGTCGCTGGCATCAGACTCCGCTCCCGCTCAAAGAGGAGGTCCTCCCGCCTCCCTTTGTATGTCTTGGTGACGAATTTAGAAGTAAAATTAGACGCGAGGACGTCGCGCGACCACGCCTTGTGGCAGGCCATGCAGTGTGCATCCTCTGTGATGTCTAGCAGGTAGCGCTCGTGGCAGCTGGTACAGGCGACGTAGGGACAGTAGGGACACTCGACCTGTTTGTGGTCGGACCGGTTCAAAAGTTCGGTGCACACCTCGCACCGAGGGGCCATTTGATATTACACACTACTAGGTTTTAAGCCCGCTTCTTGACCGCCTTGATCACTTTTGCGACCTTCTTGGTCTTCTTCACCTCCTCGGGGCCGAAGATGGCGTCGATGCGAGCCTGTCGTATAGGGGCCGACGCGTCCATCTTCTCGTGCCACTCCTGCATTTTCTGAAGCCTCCACTCTGGGAGGCCAGCAGACCGCCACATATTCACGAGCTCGCCCGTATCGGGGGCGCTCGTGAGTTTGCTAAAGTACTTGGTGACCACGTCAGCGTCGTACGAGAGCACAGGCTTGTCCCTCTTTGGAACAGCCAGTGGGTGTTCGTCAATCCACGTCTTGCATCGAACGCGGTACGCCTCGCCCTGTTCGACTGACATCCTCGATGCCATGAACTCGTACGCCATTGGTGGAGTCCATGTGGTCTGACGCTGGGCAGCCACAGCACCCGCCCCCCGGTTCATGGCGTCTACAATCTCACCGACCCGACCAGGGCAGCCACTGGGAATCAGAGGCCGAGGCGCGGACTCGACCCAGTCGGTGACCATGGCTCCATTTCGAAAGGAGCTGACGAAAGTTCGAGCGGTCGGGCAGACCCGAGAGGGAATGGGACGCTTGAAGAGAGGAGCCGCCATGTCTTTGCAATTTAGATTCAAAATTGCAGGGATGGCCTGGCGTGAAGAAGACGCGAATTTTTTATAAGCAGCTTATAGATGTTGAAAATTGTAATTCAAATTATTCATATACTTGTTAGAATATTTATAGTTGCAGCCCCATTTTTGGGAGGTGATTACTTTTTATCAATTCATGCGTTAACTATTCCATTCGTGATGTTGCACTGGGCGACCAATCAGACCGTCTGCGCCTTGACAGAAATGGAAAAGTTAGTATCGGGTAAAAAGGATGATGATACATTTTTTGGGCAAATATTTATACCAATTTACAAAAACGAATCGTTTGTGGGGAGTATTCTCAAGCCTATATACACGGTAAAAGACAAGGACGAAGAAAAGAGACTTGTGTGGATTGGTTTAACTTTTCTGTGGATGATAACACTCTATAAATTACAAGCCACCGACTTTAGTTATCTTCGTGCCGAAGTCGTACGCTTCAAGTCCTTGTTCAGTCCTCCTCCTCAAACTCCTCCTCAATGACGCCCTCGAGAGCCTCAGAGTCAGAGGCGGCATCGTCGTCGTCCTCCATGAGGGCCGCCAGGCGCGCCGCCAGGTTCTGAGGCTTGGCCGGTGTGGACTCCATGACCAGCTCAAAGTCCTCAGACTCGGCCAGGGGGTTGCCGTGAGACTGGCACAGGGCGCAGTCGGAGTGGACCTCGGTGGTCAGCTCGTGCGTGTGCATCGGAGCCTCTGCCTTCTTGGGCTTGGGAGCCTTGACCGGGGCCCCTGGCTCGACCGGCTTGGAGGCGGCCAGGTGGCGCTTGCAGAACACCTCGCCCTTGATGGCACTGAACTTGCACGGCTCCTTCTTGGAGGTGCAGGCGGTGCAGGCCTGCTTCTCAGCCTTGGCCTTGGGCTCCTTCGGAGTCTTCGGGGTCTTTGGAGCCTTGACGACCTCACCGGACTCGCTGGTGACCGTCACCTCCTTGGGCTCGCGCTTCTTGTACTTGCGCGGGACCTTGATGGCCATAGCCGCAGTCTCGAGGTACTTGGTGTTCAGCTCCTCAAAGTTGAGGTTGTAGTCGGCGCAAATGCGCTCGACGAAGAGGCGGTCGCGCTCGGCAACCAGGGCATCGACAGCGTTGGCGAAGACGGAGGCCATTTCTTTTGACTTGGTGTATGAAAGCTTGAGGTGTTTAAGTGCGGCTCGGACACGACACGAACTTTGGAGGTCGGGTAGCTGAGACTCTTTTGAGTTGTTTGTGTTGTCCAAACCCTAAACCTGGCGTGGGGAGGACACGAATTTTTGCGTTTCAGATCAGCACTTGCCTCCTGTCGGAACATCAATGTAGCCATCCATATTCACCCAGTTATTGTACGCCCGCGGCCAGACCACGTTGTAGTCGCCCCCGCTGTCGTACAAAAACCCAGAAACGCGAGGAGAAAGCAAAAGCGCAGCAAGCACAAGGGCGACGAGGAGAGTCCAGACGGTGAGCTTCATCTTATTATTACCGAGTAAATTTATCTTCACGGACCCAGACGTTACAGACGTATTTGGTTCCTGACGAGATGGGGAGACCCGCATGAAGCGCCTTGGGGTGGCACTTGTCGCAGTCCCGTGCCAGTGGTCTGAAGAATATAGCAGACCCTGGATCCGCCTTGAGTTTCAGGTCACCGTGGTCTGGGAAGTGCGTCTCTCCGTCTGTGAATTCTGAGTTCAAATAGACGAGCAGGGTCGCCACACGCTGACCACCCTCCTCTCCAAACCCTCTACATCCATCAGAGTCGTCGCAGCACGAGTCGTGATGGGTTCTATAGTACGTCCCGGGTTCGTACCGGACAACCTGGAGATTCTCGCAGTTTTCAAATGGTTTTCCAGTCATTTCGAGAACCTTATCAAATACCTTTCGAGCGACAGGGTCCGTCTTGTCGATCCAGGCAGTCTCGCTGGTCCGTGATGCGTCCGGAGCCGCCGTCCCAACTACGGCGCTCCTTGTAAACATGGGGGTCGCTTTGTCTATGAGATATTTGCATTCATCGAGGGACAGAATAGAGTTCACGATGACCGGTGGGTCCCACTCTGCGGTGACGTCAGCAAACCCTCTCCCTTTTATGCGACCCGTGAGCAGCAACACGATGCACACGATGACGACGAGGACCGCGAGGAGGACCAGAATGGTTTCCATCTACCATATTACTTGATTTTTTTCAGGACCGACTCGACCTTCTTGGCGTTCTTGCGAGCCGCCTTGAGGTTCTTGAGGACGACGTTGCGCAGGAGGGGCTGCGCAGCCTTCCTGGCGTTCGCCAGGCTCGTGTTTCTTTTGGAGATGCGCAGGAGTTCCAAGACCCGCTCGGCGTTCTTCGCACCCTTCTCCTTTGCACTCCCGGTAAGAGGGTTGCGCTTTGCAATGAGGCCCCTGTGGAGGAAGGAACCAGACAGGAGGGCCATGGAGTCTTTGAGCTGGTACTTGAGGCGTTGGAGAGGGACTCCTGTCTTGTACGACAAAGGCAGGTCGAGCATTTCTCTACGCGAGCCAGGATAGACAGCCAGGGCCGTGTCGACCAGGTCGGTCACCTCATCCTTGCCAGTGACAATCTGGTACGTGATCACCTGGTAAACCTTGCGACCCGTCCCAGGAACCTGGATGCGAGGAGCGTCAAACTTGGAGCGAGTGTAGCGGTTCACCTTGAGGCGGGCGTTGATGCCCTGGTACTCGCGGTTCAGATACCGGATGAACCCCGTGAGGTGTTCGGTCATAATCTTTTGCATGAGGAAGACGTACGATGCGACCCTCTTCTCAGATTGGAGTTGACGGGGAACCGCAAAAGTAAAGTCAAAGTCCGTTGTCCTCCTGATTTTTGGAGGTAAATTGCGCTTCTTGCTCTGGAGGTACATGCGGACGGCCATCCCCCCTGTGCAGAAGATTGTCAGACCACCGCCATAGGGCCGCACAAGCTTCCTGGTCCCCTTGCAGTATTCCATGAAGATCTGAGGAAGAGCCCGCTTGAAGGACCGCTGGGTGACTAAGGGCGCAGGTCCTGATGCGCGTTCGATGCTCTGGTGGGCGTTGTTGAGCATAATCTCAGAATGAAACGAGCCTCCATGGTAAATACTCGGCTTCTTGGGGGCGTAATATCCGTCGTAGCCCTCGGGGATAAGAAACTCGCGCGTCAGCTTCGCAAAGACAGCACGGTTCAGGTCCTTGTAGCTCAGCCTCTGACCCTTGCGTGCGTCGTGCACATTTGGGAGCTTGCCTGCGTTCTTGCCCATGAGGATCTTGGCCGCCAAGGCTTGCTCTCCGATAGTCACACCAGTACCTAGGACGACCCGGAGGAGTCCCTTGGTCGCACGATCGATGGGGTACCCGCTCTTGAGCAATTTCTCTATGTTTGCATGGGTCAGATCGAAGAGGCGGAGGGTCCGCTTGACCCTGTACTGACACAGGTTCCCATAGTTCTTGGCCGTCCGGGGACTCTCAGTCAGGTAGAAGAACCGCGAGTCGTGGAGCAACACCTTGCACGAAAGATTCTCGAGTCCTTTGAAGAGAATCTTTCCTGAAGGCAAAATCGTTTCCGAGAAGCCCATCTAATTTTAGGAGAGAATTTAAACCACATCAATCTTGGCCATTCCGCTTGTCCCTGTGAGAATCTTGAAACTCAGACCTGTTTCGTGTGTGAAATCCGTCATGGCGCGCATGCAATCCGACCCTGGAGCACAGTCGTGAGCTAAAATCACGCCGCCCTTTTTCATTTTAGGAAGGACGTTTCGGAAATCGCCAAGAGCGCCCTCGTACGAGTGGTCTCCATCGACGAACGCTAGGTCGATGCTTTGGTCGGCGTGAATGGAAACAGTCTTGAGAGAGTTGCCGGTGATGGGGATGACGCGGTTTTGCAAAGAGTTGTCACTGACGCATTTGTAGAATTCGAAAAAACACTCCGACGGGCACTCCTCCGGAACTATGTTCGACGTGAGGGCCCAGATGTCGTGGCACCACACGGTCGCTGTCGAGTTCATGGCGACCAGATGGGCCGAGACGCCCATGAAGGTTCCTGTCTCGATATATTTTGCTCCATCCGGGAGGGCTTTGGCGTGTGAAATGAGGTTCTCACAGTCCGCCTTGTTCAAGAAACCTTTGATATTTTTGTAATATGCATACATGTAACCTTCACCACCAACTCCGAATGTGACGGCAGTCAAAGACATTATATATTTAAAAGGGTGGATGCCTTTAAATATACGATGAAGACGCTCGTATGCATCACGGCCCAGGTTCGGAACGGGAACCTCACCTGGCCAACCTTCAAAAAGCACGTTGTGGATGCCCTCGGGGCTGACCTGGCCCTCTGTATCGGAGACTCGCGACCTCGGACCCTCGGACAGCTCATCGAGGGGGGTACCGCCGACGAAACTAGTGGATACTTCACCGAGGCAAAGCATATCTGGAGGTTCGACGAACCAACGGACTGGTCCGAGGCCTATGACCTCATGTCCAAGGATTGGAGGATGTTCGCCTCGATCCCCGGAGGCTGGCTCGGACCGGCCAAGCTTCCGGTTCGGCACGGAAACTCCGGAGGCATAGTCCTTTTTTTTCGATGGTTCCTTCTGCAAAAACTCATAGAGAAGAACCTCCTCGAAGAATACGATCAGATTATTGTCACCCGATCGGACTATTTCTGGGTCAAGGATCACCCGGCCCTTGACCTGGACCGCGCATGGATCCCCAATGGAGAGCTCCACTGTGGCGTCTGCGACCGACACATCGTCGTCCCGTCCAAGATGGCCAGCGAGTTCCTCGGAATCGGTGGGTCCATCAGTGCCGAACAATACCGACCTATGATCAATTTTTACAATGAATTGAACGCGAAGGGTTTCCGAGGAGACTGGGTTCTCAATTCAGAGAGTTACCACTGGTTCCGATTCCTCAACGCAGGCCTCGAAAAGAAACTCGGGTTCTTCCCTCAAAAGATGTACACCGTCTCAATCGCTCCCCCAGGTTCTGTCGAACCTGTTATCGTCCGATATGATAACGAAAAAAATGAATCAGAAAAAGATGGCGGTGAGCTCATCACGTGGCCCTACACCCTCGACCACAGGTATATGACGCAAGGGATGTTTACTGGACGCGTTCTAAGTATAAAAGAATAAGTCTTTTCAATATAAATGCTCGTTGATACATTCATGTTCTACAACGAGCTGGCGGTGCTCGAGCTCCGCCTGAACCTCCTGGACCGGTACGTCGATCGTTTCGTACTCGTCGAGTCGGAAGTAAATCACGCAGGTGGCCCTAAACCCCTCTACTTTCAGGAAAATAAGGAGCGCTTCGCCAAGTGGCTTCCTAAGATTCACCACATCGTGATGACGGCCGAGGAGGCCCCAAAGGACAAGGACCCATGGGCTCGCGAAAAGTACCAGCGCCACTGCATCCTGCGCGGGTGCGAAGGCGTGGGACCCGAGGCCATCGTCATGGTCAGTGACGTCGACGAGATCCCGGACCTCACAAAAGTGCCCTTTGAGAAACTCCCTCATATCGTCAATTCGGTCCACATGTGGATGTTCGAGTACTCTCTCGACTACGAGTTTACTGGAGAGCCGTGGTTCGGGACGGTCATCACGAATTACGAACTCTTCAAGCGCTCCGGGCCCAACTATTTTCGGGACAACCGCTGGAAGTTCCCAGTCTTTCAGCACGCCGGCTGGCATCTCTCGAGCTTCGGGGACGCACAGCACGTCTGGAACAAGATTCAGACTTATGCACACGCACACGACGCGAAACATCAGAATATGTCGTACGAGGACTTTAGGGCCTGGGTTGAGAGTGGGGTCCACTCAGATGGTCACACCCAGCTCATTCCCAGACATTCGAGCATTCCCCTCCCTGGATCCCCTGAACTTTTGATCCAACTTGGTCTCTTAAAGGCGTGATCAATTTATATTCAAAATGCGCATCTCGGCAGTTATGATTGGTCGAAATGACAACTACGGCGGTCGGCTGAACGAGAGGGCCAACTATTGCTTCAACACGATGCTCGACACGTTCGACGAGGTCATCTATGTCGACTGGAACACGGACGGTGAGCGGATCCTCACGGACGAGCTTGACATCCGCGTCAACCCCGAACGTCTCAAGATTATCACAGTGACGCCCCAGATGTGCAGCGATATCATGGGGATCGAAGACTACAAGCGGAGCGAAAAGTGCTGTCACGTTTTGGCGAAAAATATTGGTATTCGTCGAGCGACCGGAGATGTGATCGTTTCGACAAATATCGATATTATTCCGCCGAACCGGGAGTATCTGGATATTTTCCTAAATAACCTGAAGCCGGATGAGCTCGTCACGTTCGCCAAACACGACGTGGACGTTGACCAGCTCCACAAGATTTTCGAGCAGACAAAGTCTTACACAGAACTGCGGGACCTCCTCCCTCTGCAGTATGGGGTCAACCCAATCTCTGCCCGTCTCATTATCCCCTGTTTATCCATGGATAAACGGACCATCGACACTCTGCCTCTGAACGCCCACCACACCGCCTCAAGCATCATCTGCGCCTGTGGCGACTTTCAGGTGGCCCACAAGGAACTTTGGTTCAAAATTAGAGGGTTCGAGGAGAGTATGATCAAGCGCCTCTACGTGGACTCGATCGTACAATACAAGGCGATCCTAGAGGGTGCGACCGTCCGGGCGACCAACTTCCCGCCGGTGTATCACCTCGAACACGCACGAAACAACGCGCCTGACCTTCTGAACCAGGAGATTCCACCGGGCCTTGGATCGAACCCCGAGACGTGGGGGTTCTCAAGCGTCAATCTCCCTCTGGTATTCTACAAAAGCGGCCCATGATTTTTCAGAAATGTACTTTTTGATGTTCAGGGGCTCAGTCACAAGTGTGTGAGTATTTAGGTAACCTATAATTTCATTCTTAAAATCAGTCACTAGGTTGTGTTCGTTGCGAGCCTGATAGACGCTCGCCTTCCCGTACACCACCTTGTGTCCTAGGGCCTCTACATAGTAGGCGGCCCAGATGTCCTGCATGCGTAGGGTCTCCGGCCATAGGAAGTAGTCGCGGATCACTCCCCGAGACAGAAAAGTGTTCTGGCTATTGAAGGGGCTCAGAGCCGTCGTGGCGATAGGGAAGTTGGTCGGATCAAATGTGCACTCCGGGGCGTGCTCGCACCGGCACACCGCATCAATGTCCGGATCGCCGTTCCAAAAGTCGGCCTGAATTGCCGGAGTGACGACTCCCTCCTCCTTTGTCCACTCGTGGCGGCCGTTCAGCCAGGGCATGGGATACCCTCGGTGCCAGATGTTCTTGTACTCTGTGGCCGACACGGGGTCAAACACCAGAGGGTGCTTCGTCGGAGTGTAGATGGTGCACTTTGTCGGCTTGCCAATCATGAGGTTCTGACCCCATCCCTCGAGTGGAATGTTGTCATCGTCGACCAGAGCCACCACCTCCGCTCCGAGCTTGTAGGCGTGAAGAACAGAGATGTTGCGACGCTCCATGCAGTTCCAGCCGATCGCATCACTCAGACGAGGGTAGAGCCGTTCCTGCTCAGCCGGATCGAGATATATGATATTTTCCATTTTTCGATACGAGTCGTGAGGCGTCTTGAGGTCCCCGGCGACGATCAGCGTCCAGTCGCTCATGGCTGCATACTTGCGCAAAGCCTCCGAAGGCTCGTAAATGGTTGTGGTCGCGATGCACTTCATACATTTAACATCTCGCGCTGTCCTTATGTTCTATAAACCAGTCTACGGACTTTTGGATGCCCTCCTTGAGAGGGATGAAGACGATTCCGTGTGGAAGGTCGTCCGAGGCGACCGTCTTTTTGAGGTGGCCGTTTGGAAGTGCTGGGTCGTACTCGATGGGACCGGCGAACCCGAACGCATCGACGATCGCCCGAACCACATCGCTGATGGCAACCTCGCAGTCCGGAGGGCACCCAGATACAGGTCGCGAGTAGTTTGTGTAATCCTTGAAGGCCCAGTGGATGATTCTCGCCAGGTCATCGCTGTAGACAAACTGGCGCAAGGGCGTGCCGTCTCCGGCAACCTTCAGAGGGGTCCCGTCCTTCTTCGCCGCCCAGCACTTGTGGATGAGCGCCGGGACCACATGTGCGTCGATGAGGTTGTAGTTGTCGCCCGGGCCATAGATGTTCGGAGGGACCACACAGAAGTACTCTCTACCGTATGCTTGATTGTACGTCCGACACTGAACCTCCATCAGACGCTTTGCGTGGGCGTACCCTTCGTTGCTCGAGTGGGGCGGTCCCGCGTGAATCATATCCATAGTGATCGGGTAGGCCGGTGCAGGGTCTGGGAAGATGCACGTCGACAAGCAGCACACAATTCGCTGAACGTTGAACTCGTGGCACGTCTTGATGACGTTCAAATTTATAATCAAATTGTCTTCGACCATCTCGACAGGCTTGTGCTTGTGCTTGAAGATGCCACCAACATTCGCCGCAAGGTGGATAACCCCGTCAATAGGGGCGTGCTTTGCAAACATCGCACGAACCTGTTCAAGGTCTTTGAGGTCCGCATCTTTCGATGAAACGGGGATCCACTCGATGGACTCGTCACAAATTGAACAGAGGGCCCGGCCGACAAGACCTGTTCCTCCAGTCACGAGAACACGCATTGTATTTTATACATGTTTTGTCTTTATTCGAACGTAGTTTAAATAAAAGGCTTGAACTATTTCTTATCAATGCGCGTTCTCGTCACGGGAGGCGCCGGCTTCGTCGGACGGCACTTTTGCAATGCTCTCACGGCCCGGGGCGACATCGTCACCTGTGTAGACTCGCTCGTATCGGAGAGCGCGAAGCATCCCGAGACGTGGGCCAGTCCAAGTTTAGTTTTCATAAAGGATGACTGTCGCAACTTTTTCAAAACAGATGCGAGTCAGTGGGACCTCATAATCCACTTGGCGGCCGTCGTGGGAGGGCGCGCCAACATGGAGCAATTCCCCATGGCTGTTGCGGAGGACCTGGCCATCGACGCCTCGTTCTTCGTTTGGGTCACGAAAAATAAGCAAAATATCGACCACGTCATTTATTTTAGCTCGAGTGCAGCCTATCCCATCGAGTTCCAAAACAACAACGACCAAAAGCGTCGGCTCGAGGAGCCAATGATAGACTTCCAGACGCTCGGAATGCCCGACCTGACCTACGGCTGGGCAAAGCTGACCGGGGAGTACCTGGCGCGAGTAACGGCCGAAAAGTACGGCGTCAAGATTGCGTGCTACAGACCGTTTTCAGGCTATGGCGAGGACCAAGATGAGGTCTATCCGTTCATAGGCATCCTGAAGCGCGTTCTGGCAAAGGAAAATCCTGTACAGATTTGGAGCGATTCTGTACGCGACTTTGTTCATATCGATGACATCGTCAAAGGAGTCCTCGAGACGTACCCGAAGATTACGGACGGCCGGGGCGTCAACCTCGGCTCTGGGAAGGCCACCTCATTTTCTGAGCTGGTCGAGACCATGTGCCGCGTCTCCGGACATGACGCGACCATCCAGGTCCTGGACGACCAACCCAAGGGAGTCTTCTGGCGCGTCGCCAACCCCGCCGTGGCCGAAGCCCTTGGTTTCAAACCATCGACAACACTTGAAGAAGGAATTCTAAAGGCGATCGACCGGCGTCTCAACTAGGATCCATTGAAGTTCGGCACCATCTGTCCCCGGGCCCGTCCCCATAAACCGCGACTTGAGCTTCAGGAGTTTCTTAATTTCATCCAAAAATAGATACTGAAAAAAAATCTTCTTCTCCTTCTTATTTTCAAATGGACCATTCTTGTCTAGAAGACCCTGACAGACCGGCCATGTTGTCTCCCGTAAGGTTTGTAATTCTAATTCTAAATTGGTGATGCGTTCGAGAAGGTGCTTGTGAAACTCATCCATATTCTCATAGTGATCGAAGGGTTTAACTGGACCCCTTGCAGTCATAGTTGACGCAAATTGCAGCCCCGAGAGCAAACAGGATACCGAGCCACTGGATCCAGTGGGTGAATTTCTCTCCAAAAAACAGGTAGGCCGTGATGGCTCCACCGACCACAATCATCGCCTCCCACATGATGCACGTCCACATCATCGTAGAAGACGACAGTGTCTTGATCAAGAATGCGAGTGTTAACGCCCACGCCAGGAGACCCAGACATAGGTGGTGGTTCTTCCCGTTGGTCGAATACCACTTGAGGTGCGCATTTCCAAAAAGTTCAGATATTGTCATGCCCAAGACCCACAAAAGGCTCATCTAAAGTCTATGGACATTTTCTTTTCAATGTTGGCATTCCTTGCCTCGTGGTACTCGTGGTTTACAGACTGGTCGAACCCCCTGAGTCGCAGGGGTCGGGAGGTCGTCCTTCGGATCATACACACCCTCGATTTCCGAGTCGCCTTTCTAAATTACCAGTTAAGGCGAATGTTTGTGAATTAGCCATGAAGGCTGCACTCATTACAGGAGTGACTGGACAGGATGGCAGTTACCTTGCAGAGTTTCTCCTCTCAAAAGACTATGAAGTCTTTGGTCTCGCCCGATACTGCTCCGAGAGAAAACACGAGCGCATCGATCATCTCAAGTCGAACACCAGATTTCACCTCGTCGAAGGCGATCTGACCGATACGGCCCGGATCAATTCAATCATAAATTCGTTTGAAAACTATGAACTCGTCGAGGTGTACAACCTCGGAGCCCAGTCGCACGTCAAGGTGTCGTTCGGACAGCCCGAGTACACCGCAAATGTGGACGCCCTGGGGACCCTGCGCATGCTCGAGGCTATTCATCAAAGCAATTTTAAATCAAAATTCAAGTTTTACCAGGCTGGGACATCCGAGATGTTCGGGAAGGTTCAGAATCCTGTCCAGAACGAGTCCACCCCATTTTACCCACGAAGCCCCTACGGCGTCTCCAAGCTCTTTGGGTACTGGATCACCAAGAACTACCGCGAGTCGTACAATATGTTCGCCTGTACGGGCATCCTGTTCAACCACGAGTCCGAACGGCGTGGCTCGGAGTTTGTGACGCGCAAGATTACCCTCGGGTTGGCCGACTGGCGGCGGACCCACAAGCCCATCGAGCTAGGGAACTTGGACGCCAAGCGCGACTGGGGGCACGCCAAGGACTACGTGGAGGCCATGTGGCTGATGCTCCAACAGCCTTTTGCGGACGACTTTGTCATTGGCACTGGTGAGACTCACAGCATACGCGAGTTTATCGAGATTGCGTTCAAGGAACTCGATGGTTTGATTGTTTGGGAAGGACGTGGAGAAGATGAGGTTGGAATTTCTAAAGAGACTAGAGAAATTGTCGTAAAGATTAACCCGGAGTTTTACCGTCCGGCCGAAGTCGATATGCTCATCGCAGATGCATCAAAGGCGCGCGAGGTTCTTGGATGGACTCCAAAGATTTCATTCGAGGACTTAGTTAAACAGATGACCCACAACGATATTAATGGTTAGAGCGTTGTTCATCGGTCCACGCCTTCTTGCCGGCATAGGCCAGGTGACCAACCGGTATGCAGAGCTCATGAGATCCCAGGGGCACGAGGCGGAGTACTGTGAGTTTGGAAACCCGCCAAAGAATCAATCATATGATGCAGGGTTTGCTTTCGTCCTGCCATCCCAGGATCAACTCACTCTCGTCGACCAGTACGCCGGCATATGCACCAAGATGACCTATATGACAATCTGCGAGACTGAGACTGTCAATCCGGTCTATGGAATTCTCGCCCGGTACAAGACCCTATATGTCGCGTCAGAGTTCTGTAAAGAAGTATTCGAGCGCCAGTTTCCAGATGTGGAGTGGAAAGTCCTTCGGCTCTTCTCCTATGAAAAACCACACAAGGCGCCCGTGGAGACAACCCCCTACACCTTCTACACCATCGGAAACATTGCGGACCCGCGCAAAAACATCAACGGCCTCATTCGCGCCTTCCAGGAATGCAATTTTGGATCGGCAGCACGCCTCGTCCTCAAGGCGACCTGCGTCCAACCTATCCAGCTGCAGATACCGAATGTAGTTATTATCAACGGCCTTCTTTCCGACGAAGACATCGACCGTATCCACGGGTCCTGCCACTGTTACGTCAACTGCTCCCACTCCGAGGGGGTCGGAATGGGGGCCGTAGAGGCTGCGATGATGTCCAAACCCGTCATAATATCTGACTACGGGGGACTCAAGGAATACGTCAAGACGCCCTGGGTCGTCAAGTGCACAAAGGGGCCGATCGGTTTTGATGATTTTCTATTTACAAAGGACCTCGAGTGGGGGCACCCGTCCCATGAGGATCTCGTTCGATGCCTCAAGGACTGTTTCGAACAACGCGTCACGTCATGGAATCACACGTGGACGCGGGCAATTATGCAATCCCTGCGTTGCTCGCTAGGGGCTGTCCTTGGTTCAGACGAGCCACGTTGACGGCCATGGCATTCTTCAGCTTGTTCAGGCCGTTCTTCGCGTTCTGGGCCGCCTTGATCGCCGCAGCAGCCTCTGCCGCATCCGCCGCAGCGTTGAAACTGTTCGAAACAGCCTTGAGGCCAATGTTATTGGTCTTGCGTGCGACACCACGGAAGCCGTTCGCGGCCGCGGTGTAGCTCGAGTTCATCTTCGCCAGGTTCTGGGAGACGTTCTGCCCGGTGTTGGCCGCGGCCTGGGCGTTTGCGCCAGTGTTCAACTTCTTCATGGCATTGTTCGCCTGAACAATCGCAGCGTTGGTGGTTGCCATACTTGCTAGGGACGGAGAAAAAAGGGCCCTACCACTTCACCGCTCCATCCAGAGTATCAGGATTTCCACCACCCTCTGCGGACGACGCAACCCAGTAGTGCGACCCGTACGTTACAAGCACCACTATGATCGACGAGGCGAGCAAAAAGTCCTTCTGGGAGTTGAGGAAGAGGACAATGTCATCCACGACCTGGATCTTCGTGGGCTTCTTTATCAGACGAGGGACAAGGTAGACGAGAAGGAAGTTGATGACCAGTGCGGCAAACACGTAATTCCAATTGAAGCTGTGCATTCTACTACAAGTGTTCTATATTTTATTCACCACCTGATGCTTGCTGCAGAACCCGTCACAGGTCGCCTTGAAGGGGCACTGCTTGCCCGCAAGAGTCTTCGCCTTGCACCGGAAGGCTTCCGGTGGCATGACTCTGCCCTTCTTGGCGCCTGCGGTCGCTGTAGCCACCGTCTCTTGGGGCTTGGGCTGCTTCGTCGTCATCAAGGTCTTGTGCCTTTTAGCATCCAACTCGAGACTGAGTTCTCGTGATCGCAGAAGCGTGTCCGCAAGTTTCTCGGGCATGGGGTGGCGCCGTGCGACCGCATCGTCGTAGAACTTTTGCCAAAGCTCGTTGCCCTTGCCCTTGGGAGGCTGTGCAAGCTGCTTGGCGGCGCTCGCAACAGTGGCGGGCCGAGTCCGACCCTCACCGACCGGGCCGACCGGTGTGCGCCACTGGCTGTAGGTCGGGCGAAGCTTCTGGAGATCCATGTTTGTTTTGAGGTGAGACCCCAAGAACCTGACTCGGATAGGACACGTTTTTTTCGGGCAGCCAAGCCTGTTAAAAGTAAACGCGTTCTTCAGGGTCAAACTAATTTCAATCCTAAATGTATATGACTTTCACTCTCGAACACCCGGATGTAGGCCTTTACTGGTCAACTGGAATCTTCAACCGCGTCCAACTCGGCACCGTGCCCAGCACATACGTCCTCGAGGGATCTTATATTAAGAACGTTGCGACTGGCATGTATGTCAACCACCGGTCCGAGATCCTCCACGAGGGCGTAGAGCCCAAGGAGTTTTCTTTCGGAACAGATGGCGTCATTTCCTCCGAGGGGAAGACCATCGGTGCCGGTCAGTTCCTGATCCTCGGCACCGGTGCCGTCGCGTGGATCAAGAAGGAGGACGTGCCCGTTTCCCGCGCATCGGCCCTCATCGAGGAGGCGCTGAAGCCCGAGGTGCCCGAGGTGCCCGAGGTGCCCGAGGTGCCCGAGGTGCCCGAGGTGCCCGAGGTGCCCGAGGTGCCCGAGGTGCCCGAGGTGCCCGAGGTGCCCGAGGTGCCCGAGGTGCCCGAGGTGCCCGAGGTG
>Ga0208966_1000291_pt1 | contig 16032 bp, 17 predicted proteins | sample GreLakmeHU45MSRF_FD_187701 | JGI IMG/M metagenome (GOLD analysis project Ga0208966, IMG submission 187701) | Freshwater lentic microbial communities from great Laurentian Lakes, MI, USA - Great Lakes metaG HU45MSRF (SPAdes) | ecosystem: Environmental > Aquatic > Freshwater > Lake | place: Great...
TGACTATTACAAAGTGCTTTAGAAACTGATGTATTTATAAAATATGAACCAATTATTAGTATACACACATATATAATAGTTACCATACTACCATCTTTAGCTTTGTCAATGTCATCAATTGACTTGGCACTTTGTATACTAAACAAAGTAAAAATTAAAAACCCCAGTGTTATGAAAAAAAAAAATATTAAAGGGCTTCCAGGTATAGGAGTGTTAGTGTTAGTATTAGCCATATTCTTATATTATAATATAATTTAAAATAAATTAAAACATAATTAAATTATAAGTATAACAATAAATTATAAAAAGTGATTATTATATTAGTATAATGAACTTTAATATACTTGATTATACTAATTTACAATATAATTCTACAAAACACAGCACGCATTCTATAAATAATGGAACTAATCCAAAATTAGTCGATGATGGTGTGAAGTTATTTTTTAAAGAAGTATTAAAAGGTTGTAATAAATATAAGCAAGCTAATTACAACACATTTTATAATGTGTTAATGTTTACTGCTTTCTGTTTGATTTTAGCTATATTATTATATAGTCGATATAAAGGACCAAGCAATTATAAATCTTATTATGAAAAAACACTTAAAGACAAAGAATATATAATGTCTAAATTGGTCTATTATAATCGTCAAAATCTTGACCAACAGCAAAAAATTAGAAACAATATGATAACAAATTTACCCGATTATAGTAATCACCCAGAAGCCAATTTATTACATAAAACGGTATACTTTTCTTAAAACATAGTATTTTATTTAATATAACAAAAATTAAATAAAATTAAATAAAATTAAATAAATAAAATAAATAAAATTAAATAATAGTAAATAAAATAAAAATTAATTGTATATACTAACTTTATAATATAATACTATGAGCACCGATTCCGATCCACTAAAACCATATTATGATGAAGTGGGTAAATATTATAAATTAAAAAACAAATATGAGGATATTAAGCAAAAAAAAATTACTGAATTAATTAGTAATAAAAGTATAGATAATAGCCAAAAAAAACAAACATTTGCTAAATATAAGCCAAAATGTATTAATTGTAAGGCAGACGGCGGGACAATTTTCACAGAAACGCCTGTATTATTACGCGCTACTTGTGGAAATCGCAATAATCCGTGTAATTTAGATTTGTCTATAAAGCGAAAACAATTTGCGCAAATTAATAGTCGAATTTTAAAGTCTTCTAATGAAGTAATAAATTATAAAAAACAGATTATAGCTACTAAGCTGGATTTTCTATTTAACTATATTGAAGAAGAAAAAGCAGTTGAATTATTTGAATCATTAAAACAGCAATTAAACAATAGTCAAGAAAGTTATAATAATTTAGTGAATTTATATAATTCAATAACAAACAATGAAGAATTAAAAACAATGATTTTTGAAAAAACTAGTGAATTTGAAACACATAAAAAACAATATAGTGAAGCTCTTGAATTATATAAATCTTCTGGGGAAGTTGTATATTTAATAAGCGCTATTGAAATACACAAGACTAAACTAGCTGTTATTGGAAAAGATTTAATGAACTTAAAATATAAGTCATGTTATGTTGAACAAAATGAAGAAGACAAATATATATTATATCAAAATAGTTATAGTCCAGAAGAATTAATAGTTGAAATAAATGATTAAATATAAAGTATTACATTATATTAAATGGTATTCTTTAACTTTTTAAATAGTATATCAAAATATATAAACATAAGTGTATTTTTAATAACATTTTTATTAGGATTACTATATATTTATTATATTGACTATAATAGAAGAGTAATAGTATATCCAAATCGACACAATATTGACAAAATAGAATATAAAGATGAGGCAGAAAATTGCTTTGGTTACAAAGTGCAAGAAGTTACTTGTCCAAGCGACAAAAGCAAAATTGAAATTGTGCCTTTAAATTGAAAATTGTGCCTTTAAATTGAAAATTGTGCCTTTTAAGTAAAATCAGTAGCATAGTCAAGTGTTTTGCTTTTTGAACCACATGGAATATTTTCTTCTACTAAGCTGTAACATTTTGTTTTAGTAGTGTCACTTGAGAAAATTTTATCACGCAATTCATTATGTTTTGGACCAATAAACTTATAACAATCTTTTGAATTACATACTTGCCTAAATATTGTAGAAAGTCCTAGACCTAATAATATTGATAATATAATTTTTCCCATACTTGTATGTAATATATTTTTAACAACATTATGTATCATATTATATACTATATAATATATAATATAATAATTTTTTATTTAGTATAATAAAATATTTTAATAAAATATATTTATGAAATTAATTTAAAAGCAAAATGATTTATTAAAATATTATACTATGACCGACCAACCTGATGTGGAAACATTTGCTTTCCAAGCCGAAATTAATCAGCTTATGTCCCTTATTATTAATACATTTTATTCAAATAAGGAGATTTTTTTACGTGAGTTAATTTCTAATTCATCTGACGCCATCGATAAAGTGCGACACTTATCATTAACAAACAAAGACGTATTAGCTTCTAATCCAGAACTATATATTAATATTATTCCAGATAAAGCAAATAAAACATTAACTATTGTGGATTCGGGTATTGGTATGACAAAAGCAGATATGATTACAAATTTAGGAACAATTGCGCAATCAGGAACAAAGGGCTTTATGGAGGCAATGAAACTAGGAACAGATGTCAATTTAATTGGACAATTTGGAGTCGGGTTTTATTCAACATATTTAACTAGCGACCGCGTTGTAGTTACTTCAAAACATAATGACGATGACCAATATGTATGGGAATCTAATGCGGGTGGTTCTTTTACCGTGAGAAAAGACGATGGTGAAGAACAATTAGGTCGAGGCACAAAAATTGTGTGTTATTTAAAAGAAGACCAGCTTGAATATTTAGAAGAACACCGCATTAAAGAACTAGTAAAAACACATTCTGAGTTTATTAATTATCCTATTAGTCTTAGTGTTGAAAAAACAATGTCTAAAGAAGTAGAAGTAGAAGAAGAAGAAGTAGAGGAAGAAGAAGAGAAAAAAGAAGACAAAGTAGAAGACAAAGAAGACAAAGAAGACAAAGAAGACGAACCTACTATTGAAGATGTAGACGAAGATGAAGACAAAGACAAAGACAAAGACAAAGACAAAAAAGAAAAAGTTACAAAAACGATTACAGAAGTTCATAAAGAGCTAGAACTATTAAATAAACAAAAACCAATTTGGTCTAAAAAACCAGAAGAAGTTAGTAAAGAAGAATATGTTGCCTTTTATAAAGGACTTACAAACGATTGGGAAGACTATTTGGCAGTAAAACATTTTTCAGTAGAAGGACAACTAGAGTTTAAGTGTCTATTATTCGTTCAAAAGCGCGCTCCATATGATATTTTTGAACCAAAAACAAAGAAACAAGGCTCTATTAAATTATATGTGCGTCGTGTATTTATTAGCGATAAATGCGAAGACTTAATTCCAGAGTGGCTAGGATTTGTTAAAGGCGTTGTTGATTCTGAAGACTTGCCCCTAAATATTTCGCGTGAAATGTTACAGCAAAACAAAATTCTAAAAGTAATTAAGAAAAACATTGTAAAGAAGTGTTTAGAATTATTTGGTGAAATTAAGCAAACACGCGAAGACTATGTAAAGTTTTATGAACAATATGGTAAAAATATTAAACTAGGTATTCACGAAGATACTTCGAATCGCGAAAAGCTTTCTGAATTATTAATGTTTCATAGTTCAAATTCTAAAACAGCTATGATTTCATTTAAAGACTATGTTGAGGCTATGCCTGAAACACAAAAAGCTATTTACTATATTACAGGTGAAACACAAAAAGCTGTTGAAAATTCACCTTTTATTGAAAAATGTAAAAAGCTTAATTATGATGTTTTATTTATGACCGAACCAATTGATGAATATTGTGTTCAACAATTAAGAGAATATGACGGAAAGCAATTAGTTTGCGTAACAAAAGAAGGTCTAAAATTTGATGAAACTACTGAAACTAATACAGAATGGACTAAATATATTGAGGACTTTAAGCCACTAACAAATAGTATTAAATCCATTTTAGGAGACAAAGTTGATAAAGTGGTTCTAAGTGAGCGTGTTGTTACTAGTCCGTGTGTATTAGTAACTGCCGAAACAGGATGGTCTGCCAATATGGAAAGGATTATGAAAGCACAAGCGCTACGCGATCCAAATATGAATTCTTATATGGTATCTAAAAAAACACTGGAACTTAACCCAACTCATCCTATTATTAAAGCCTTACAAACACAGGTTAAAAATCAAGTTAATACAAATAGTCTAAAAGATGTAGTAAGTCTATTATTTGAGTCTGCGCTAATTAATAGCGGCTTTAGTCTAGAAGAACCAACAACATTTGTAAATAGAATTAATCGTATTATTCAATTAGGTCTTTCTATTGAAGATGAAGAACAGGTAAGCAAGGCAGAAGAAGAAGAAGCAGAAGAAGCAGAAGAAGCAGAAGAAGCAAAAGAAGAAGCAGAAGAAGCAAAAGAAGACAAAGAAGAAGAATCTAATATGGAAGAAATTGACTAAAAGAACAAAATAACTAATGTCAATTGCGTTATTAATTCAATAAATATTTAGGTATATATATTAATTAATGTCTTCTAGTGGATTAACATATATAAATGAATTGCCTAATCCAAATCCAAATTCTAATATGCAAATAAATAGTGTTCAACAACAACTATTAATGCAACAACAACAACCGCAAAATATTATTTTAAATAAAAATGAAATAGTGTCAAACCAAAACAATCAAATGCCTGGTCCTGCTATTAATCAATTTATACCATCAGGAACATATAGCACACAAAACCCAATCCAACAAAATAGTAATCAAATACCAATGGAAAATAGTGTACTAAATCAACAACCAAACTATAATGAGCTTGTAAATCAGATACAAAAAGCAAGTTTAAACGGTTCCACTTCATTACCATCGCGAGATATACCAAATAATTCTATACAAATTTCAAATGACGAACAAATAAAGCCTAATTATATACCACCACCACCAGTTCAAGAAGACTATATAAAAAATAACGAAACACCAGACTACTTGATTGAAGAAAATAACAGAAAACTGCGCAATGCTAATTTTTATGATATGCTATATAGTGAAGCACAGCTTCCACTAATAATAGCGCTTGTATATTTTTTATTTCAACTTCCAGCTATTAAAAAATACAATAAAAATTTGTTACCATTTATGTTTAATATTGATGGCAATCCTAATTTATATGGTTATATTTTTAATAGTGTGTTGTTTGCGTCTATGATATATATTTTGCTAAAAGTTATGACTAAATTTGTTTAGACTTTAGACATTAAATATTGCTAAATAATATGAAATCAAATAAAAATAACTATTTAGTTAATTATTTTTATTTTTATTTTTATTTTTATTTTTATTTTTATTTTTATTTTTATTTATAGTACACTATTTTGAATAGTGTCTTCCTATTTTCATCCATAACAGTATGCTGATTGTGAAACCTACTAAAAATCCAGCAACACATTGATCTGGATGTTCTTTTAAAAAAGGTCTAGTTATAAATGGACCAACAAAGAATGTTAATAACGAGTAAAAAATCATAATGGCAATTGACATTGGCGAACTTAGATGAGACATTTTATATTTTAACACTATATTATTTTTTTGACTTTCTTGACTTTCTTAATTTTCTTGATTTTCTTGATTTTCTTGATTTTCTTGGTTTTCTTGATTTTCTTGATTTTCTTGATTTTCTATGTTTTTTTCTATATGTTTTAAAGTAAATTTTAGCCGCAGCCATATCAGGAGGATGTACTTGGTTTCCTTGTGGAGGCTGAGGCAGCAGTGGTTCAAGAATAGGAGGGTCAACGTCTGAACCAATTGATACTTGATTAAGAACATCTAATTCAGCAATAGCAATAGGTATTAAAGTATTAAGATTATTATATTCAATAAGTAATGTTTCTACAGTTTCAGTAGTAACAGGACGAGCTGAAATATTCTGTTTAACTGTAAATATATTTAATAGTGCATTATTAACTTTCACAGCCGGAGTAGAAAGAGGGTCTATACTATAATGATAAAAAGGCATCCAATGCTCAAAAATAAATTCTATTTCCTTCGTTATTATTACATTAACACGTGTTATAGTTTTTATTATATGTGGAACATCATTCCGCTCCTGCAAACCAGCAACAACTGATATATCATTTTTTAGTTTATCCAATCTGACTTTTAGAAATCCAAATAAGGCTCTTGCTGTAAGATTAACTGGAGACATACTATACTATATATATACTATATATTATAAATTATATATAGTATATAAATAGAAAATAAAAAATAGAAAATATAAAATAGAAAATATAAAATAGAAAATATAAAATAGAAAATATAAAATAGAAAAATTATAGTTCACTTATATTTTTTTACTTGTTTTACTTTTTCTTCCATATTTACAATATTGTTTTTGAGAGAATCCTTTTGGGTGCATACAATTTATAGACTTTTTATATTTTAAAGTCCACGCGCCTCCGCGTTTAGCTTTTGTTCCTTTTTTATGTCTTCTTTTTTTACCTTGTGCTCGATTTAACTCATCGCTTTGTCTATTCAATCCAACAAGTCTTGCTTCTAAATCGGCTATTTCTTGTATTAAATCAGTTCGTCGTGTATTTAAATCAATCAATGATTCTTCTGCTGCAAGCAGAGTGTGTAATACTCTATTGCTTTCGTCAACCAATGGTCTAACGCGTTCTTGACTATTAGCGTGAATCAAGCCACTAATACCAATATAGCGATTGTAACGTTCAAGTATACCGTCACTATCGCCTGGATACGCATTTCTATAATCATCATAGGCGTTTCGTGCACTACGATGTGTGTATCCAATATTACCTTGCGTTTGTTCTCGTGTAGCCAGTGTTCTTTCAATTGTTGCTCTTTGAGTAGCAGTCTGCAAACGTTGTCTAATAGTAACAATCTCAGCATTTGCATCAATTAGATTAATATTAATAGTTCTTAGTTCATCTTTTAATGTTAGTAATCGTGTTGTTAAGTCATTTCTTTCTCTAAATAATGATCGTTTTCTTCTCGTTAAAGCTTGAGTATTTCTTGCTAAAGCTCGCCTTCTTATTAGTGAAGCTATTTGTTGCATCGCCTCTGCTCCTCTGTCATTTTCATTATCGTTTATAATATCTGGCATCTAGTATATATATAATAGTATATATATTAGTTTTTTATAACTAAACACTTTTTAATTTTTTCCTTTTTTACGTCTAGAACGACGTTGTTTTTTACCATGTGCTTGATTTAACTCTCTATCTTGTCTACGCAAGTCATCTAGATTATTTTGTAATTCGTCTCTTTTCTCCATTAATCTTTCTCGATGACCATATAAAGTAGTATAGCTAATTTTTGTGTCATTTAATGTTCGCAGTGCGGACTCTGCTTCTTCTATTAATGGTCTAATATCTTGATGAATAGCAGCAATAGTAGTTCTATGAATATTACTTGAGTCATCATAACGACTTATTATACCTTCGCGGTCGTTTGGATTAGTCACTCTATATTCATCATAATGGCGACGCGACCTAGCATATGTGTTTCCGAGATTACCATTCATTCCTTCTTGAGTAAGTCGATTTACTTCTATAGTTAAGAAAGCTATTCGTTCTCTAATAGTACTAAGCCTGTTATTTACTAATGTTAATTCTTGACTAAGAGTACTTATTTTATTGTTTAATTTAGCTAATTTAGTTCCTAATTTTTCCATTTTTCTAAATAGTGTGCGCCTTCTATTAAATTGACCAGTTTGTTGTAGTTCACTTACTCTTCTTGCTATTGTTATTGATCTTTGTTCTCTTCTTGGTGGTGATTCTTCACTACTATCAGACATATATAATATTATAATATTATAATATATTATAATAATTTAATAAGTTAATAAATCCATTAGTGTTTTCACATTAATTTATGGTATTACTGATGTTACTGGTATTACTGGTATTACTCGTCTTATTTGTGGCATACGTAAAGATTGTACTCTTTTTATACTCTCTCGTAGTTGATCCTCCCTAGTCAATTGTTTGAATTCAGCGTCTAAATCTCTAATACGATATAGTAAAGCTGGTTTATCTTTTTCTGTAGCAGCACGTAGTAGTGATTTTGAATTTTCTAACTCTTTTTTTTTTGCGTATAATTTGCTGTGCGTATGGGCTCGCGAGGAATGCCTGTAAGTATTTGTGATACAACGCCACGTTCAACTAAGTTTCTATTTGTTGCTTTTATACTAGTCCTACTCAAAAGTTGTGCAAGTATAACAGCTACATCATTAACATTATGGTCAAGTATAGAAGTAGTTTTACTTCCTACTCCACCTTTTTGTGATTTATGTTTTTGTTTACTATGTTTTCTATGTTTTCTATGTTTTCTATGTTTTTTTTGTTTTTACCATATATATATTAAATATATATATTATATAATTTAATAAGTTAATAAGTTAATAAATCATTTTCTAGTGTTTTTGCCCTCTTTTTCTTTTTTTATATGTAGAACGATGCTGTTTTTTACCGCGTGCAATATTTTCATTTATACTTAATGATAAATATTCGCTATTCATTTCATCAAGTTCGTTTTGTAAATCGTGTTTTTGTCGCGTTAATGTTACCATGTCCTCATTTAAAGTTCTATAATTTTTTTGTGCTCTAATTAAGGTTCGTAACATTGACTGTTCTTCTAGTCTTAGTGGTTTAATAATTTCTTGAATAGCAGCATTAGTAGTACTATGAAGACGATTTGCCTCAGTATAACGACTTCTTATACCTTCAACATCGGTGGGATTGAGTCTACTATAATCATTATAGTGGCGTAACGACCTAGCATATGTATTCCCAAAATTACCATCCATTTCTTCTTGAGTGCGTCGCGCTATTTCTTGAATTAAATAGCGCACTCGTTCTCTAGCACTAGCAACCGTGTCATTTGCTAATGTTGCTCGCTCATTAAATCTACTTATGTCATTGTCTAATCTAGCTATTATATTTCTAAATTTTGTTATTTCTCTAAATAGTCTGCGTCTTCTATAGGCTAAACTTGGTTGGTGTGGTCGTGATGATACTCTTCTTTCACTCATATTATAAAATATAAAAATATAATATATAAAAATATAATATATTATATGCTTACATTATGCGAAATAATAGTTTATATAAATGATACAATATAATAAATGCTCCAATAAATCCTAATGCAACATAACTATCTTTAGTTAGCTTATTATGCAATCCAAAATATGCTAGTGCTATAAACCCAGGAATAAATAGTGTATAATGAGCTATATAAAGTAAATTTCTAAAATTAGTTAGTTCTAAATTGGGAATTGGAACAAATAACACTATTCCTAAACTCAACACTATTAATAAATAATAAATCCAAAAAGGTGTTTTACTTTGATAATAACTAATATATACTAATGATGCACCAATAATTAATATATGCATTATATTAACATATTTCATTGGCAAATATAATAAGCTCATTTTATATAATATAATAATCTATTATTTTATTATTTTTTTAGAGTCCCAATTTTAAGAGTCCCAATTTTAAGAGTCCCAATTTTAAGAGTCCCAATATAATATTTTGGTAAAATTGTTTTTTTTACATAGCTAGGATGGCCGCGTGCGTTAAAAAGTTGTGTTGCGTCTTTACCGACGGCTTGCATAATAATGTCTCCTCCTGGGTGTTTTGGAATCCAAGAACTAATATTATAAACCTTGTTTTCAATTAGCGTCCATGCATCCCCCTTTTTATTGTGCTTTTTGATTTCATCAAGTGTAAATGCTTTCTTTTTTATAATTCCACCAATTTTGTTAGTGTCTAACTTATTAGTTCCTAGTTTGCGTGTATGTTTTAAAGTCTTAGTCTTTGTCTTAGTCTTTGTCTTAGTCTTAGTCTTTGTCTTAGTATGTTCTAAAATAGGAGAGAGTTTAGCAATACAATTTTCAGAAGTCATTAATGCGCCTTCGCACCATGCCTGATATTTAGAATAATTCTCTCCAATAATATAAACATTTGGCAAAGGATTTATTAATTTATAACTTAAATAATCCGAATCAACATTTTTCTTCCAATTAGCAACACCAGCGTCCCAAAAATACAGTTTTATGTATTTACTAGGTGGAACACTTATGTTATATACGCTAAACACTAGATTTAATGTATTATTAAGCGTTTGCTTAACATAATCAAGCCCCTTTTTTGCCAATAAATTATTCCAAAATCTAGCATTAGCACAATCGCTATAGCTCGACATAATTAATCCATTATTAGAATTAATAGGAATTACAAATTGGACTTTACTATTTGTAATTGTTTTTTTAATATTTTTAAACAACGATTCTCCATTTTCAGTTTTATAAACTTCAAAAATGCGCACCAAATTAATTGGATTTATTGAGTCTAAATCTCTCAACAAAGGTTTAAAAATTGTTAAACTTTCTAAACTCTGTTTAGGTATAGCACATATTAAATGGCCACAATAGTATGTTTCCTTGTTTGAAGTTTTATAATTGGAAACACTTATAGTAAATAAATTAGCATTAGCATTATAAGTTACATTTTCAACGTGTGAGAGATTAACAATCTTTATATTGTTGCGCTTATAACCCTCCGTTTGTTTTATAGCCAGCAATAAATGGTCTATAATTTGTCCTAATCCCCCGTTTAATGTAAAAAAAGTAGATTCTTTATTATAGTCATATTTAAAATAGCCAAGTGCATCATAAGCATTTAATTCATTTAAATCTGAAGAATATTCAAAAACAGAAGCCACTTTTTGAGAGAATGAAGCACACATATATTTTGTAAGTAATTCATATAAGTAAAACTTTTGCAATGCTGACTTGCCTAATTTGGAAACTAGTGGACTAAGAAAAAATTTGTATAATTTAGCCATAATAGTGTCTTTGTATTGCGTTTTTTCGTGCGCTTTGTTATTTTCGGCTACTTCTATATACGTTTTAGTATTTGGTATGTCTATAATTTTTGGTTTTAGACCAAGTTCACTAATCAAAGTATTTATAAGTTTATGATGATGGCCCAAGCGGCCTGCTCCTAAATCCATTACATATTCTTCGCCATCTATGGTTTCTTTATAAGAATATATTCGCCCACCATAACGCTCTCCAGATTCTAATAATAATATTTTTAGTTGGTCATACTGTTTAGACAATTTATATAAAGTATAAAGACCTGCTATGCCTCCACCAATTATTACTAAATCGTAATTTTTGGTATCATACTTTCTTTTATTTTTTTGTGTATTAGTCATATAATTATATTATATTATTATTAACTTATAGCAACATAATAATATAATATTTGTAATTCTCTCATTTTCTAACCGGACAAATGCCTAATAGCATCCATATAACGGTCAACACTATCTCGTGCACGTGCTAATGCATGACTAGCATCTTCTTCAACTTGAAGTAATCTAATATAAGTTGGTGAGTTTATACCACGCAGTCTTCGACTCATATTAGCTCGTTCGTAGTTACTTGTGTCCTCTGTGGCATTATTATATGCTTGTGTTGCTAATCTACGTTCTTCTTGTGCGCGATTTCTAGCAACTAGTGCCTCTTCATATGTCATATTTGGATTAGCTAAATGTGCGTAATCGTTATTAGGTATAATAGTCCTACATAGCGGACAATTGGCATTACCTGCGCGTAAACTACGCATTATACATTCAGTATGAAATCTATGACCACATGGTAAAGATGTAATAGCTTCGTTTGGTAGCACTTCAACAAGACATATTGCGCATTCATTAGTTATTTCTAAATTTCTCTTAGCTATCTTAATAGCTCTTGTTTTTTTTCTTGTTTGTTTACCTCTAACGCGTTTTTGAATTCGTGTTGCGGCACTTCTTAGTCGCGATGAACTACGTGTTTGAGAAGGCATACTTATATTATAGTATATAATAATATAATGTAAATCTATAAACTATAAAATATTTTATTATAATATATTATAATAAAATATTATAATAAAATATAAACATGGCTCTCAACAAATCAAATGTGTTAAAAAAAAATAGAAATATTAAGCAAAAAACAGATATAACGCAATTATTTAAGTTAATATACGAAAAAAAGAGTTTTTTTGCATTAATTTTAATAACTTTAATAATTCAGCTTTACATTACTTATTATATAAGCGAAAATATTGATATAGAAAAAGACGAAGATACTAAAACTTTTAACTTCAACCCTAAACTTATTGCTGCATATATAACTGCCTTTATTATAATTCTAATTCTAGCACTTATTACTATGCCGCCGGAGTTAAAATTTATCTTATTTTCTCTCTTTTCTTGTGCGTTTGGAGTAATTTTAGGATATAGAAAGTCTCGCTATGATCCTAATACAATAAAAACAGCATTTTTAGGAACAATTAGCATTTTTGTTTCAATGTTTGCGTTTGGAGTAGCACTAATAGCAAGTAATATTAGATTAGGTTATATGTTTGGTCTAACTATGTTTTTTGCCCTCTTATTTTTACTGATTATAAGCATTGTTCAGTTTTTTATTATTCAATCTTCTTTTCTTTATAAAATATTAGTAATTTGTTCTTTAATGTTATTTTCTGTTTACATTGTATATGATACAAATAGTATATTACAACGCGATTATGGTGGGGATTTTATATCCGCATCATTAGCTTACTATTTAGATATAATAAATATTTTTTCCAATCTATTAAGCACAAGTGATTTTGAGTAATAACTATTAATATTACAAGCCTATGGTGTAGGAATAAAGTTCCAACCCAAATCTAAACAAATCTTTTTCCATATTTGGTCTTGTTCTACACGCTTTTCTCTGTCTTTTAACATAGGAAAATAGGGCAAAAAATGCGTTTCATTTAATAATTCACATAATTTATAAAGTGTATAATAATAATTCAAAAAATTAACGCGCTCTTTAGGGCAATATTTAGAATATGGTTTTTGTAATTCAATAAATAGATTACATAATGTTTCTTCCAATTCGGAACTCATTATTGGTGGTTTAATACCTAATTTATCTTTAATAAATGGTATATGTTCATAATATTTATTATAACCTAAATTCTTCAAAATTTCCTTTGTTTTATTATTTGTTAGCTCATTAATGCTTATGCGTTCTTTTTTGATTTTATATTTAATATTTTCAAACACCTCATCTGGAATATTTGTGCTTTCTTTTGCCTGAAATTGTGCCAATATTTCCTTTAAATGATTAATTCGTTTATAAGCATAAAAAGAAACTTCTTTAGGTGGTTCTTTATATGATGGTTTATCGATTTCAATTAAATTTTTAATAATATTAGAGCAATTATTACAAACCGATATGCCGTCAGACTCCACATAAACCATTTCACCTCTATTACACACACTACATATATCAGAAGGATATATAAAATTGTCATAATTTAAATATAAATAATCAATATTGTTAAAATATTTATCAATTGAGTTTTTTGTGCTATTGTTAGCATTAGCATTAGAACTAGCACTAGCATTAGAATTAGAATTTGTTCCATTATATTCGTCATTATGTGATGTAGAAAAAAATTTGTGTATTATATCATTTTTGTTTGGATTAGTTGTTATAGAATCACTATTAGAATTAGAAATATTTTTTTTATTTTCAAAATAATCAAATATATATTTTGAATTATTTAAATAATATTCATTCTTTTTTCTCTCAAGAGAATGGATTAAATTTTTATATTTTTTTATATTTTCAATTAGTGTTTGATTTTTAAGACTATTATTAGAATTTTGTAATAAAGATTCAAGCTTTTCTATAATTTTTAAATATTTAGGAATAATTACTTCCTCGTTTTGTTTAAACGAATTACTTATTTCATTATGCTTACTATCCAATGTTGTTTTAATAATATTTGCTTTTTTCATAGCTACTTATATATTAGTATATTATAATGTTTATTATTATATTACAATATATTGAATTAATATATTTATACAATTAATAATTAATATATTTTTACAATTAATATATTTATTTAATTAATTAATTAATTTAATTAAATTAATTGTAAAAATTTTTTTTCTTTAGGAATATTATAAAAAAATGGCTGGTGGTTTAATGCAATTAGTCGCCTATGGCGCTCAAGATGTATATTTAACAGGTAATCCCCAAATTACTTTCTGGAAGGTCACATACAGACGTCACACTAATTTCGCGATGGAGTCCATTGAACAAACATTTAACGGACAAGCGGATTTCGGTCGCCGTGTTACTTGTACCATTTCAAGAAACGGCGATTTAGCTTATCGCACATATTTACAGTTAACACTTCCTGAAATCGGCCAAGGCTTAGCCTCAACAACTGAGGCCACTTTATATGCCAGATGGTTAGATTTCCCAGGTGAACAGTTAATTTCGCAAGTTGAAGTTGAAATTGGTGGCCAGCGTATTGATCGTCAATATGGTGACTGGATGCACATTTGGAATCAGCTCACATTATCCAAGGAACAAGAGCGTGGTTATTACAAGATGATTGGTAATACCACGCAATTAACATATGTGTGCGACCCTACATTCGCGGCGGTTGATGGCCCTTGCTCGGCTGATGGTGTGCGCCAAGTTTGCGCTCCACGCAAAGCGCTACCTGAAACCACTTTATACATTCCGCTACAATTCTGGTATTGCCGCAATCCCGGTTTAGCTCTACCTTTAATTGCGCTACAATATCATGAAGTTAAAATCAACTTAGATATTCGTAACATTGAAGAGTGCTTGTGGGCGGTAACCAGTTTAGACGGAAACGGCACAAAAATTACCAATGCTTACAAACAGTCGTTAGCTGCCGCGTCGCTATTTGTTGATTACATTTTCTTAGATACTGATGAACGCAGACGCATGGCGCAAAACCCACACGAATATTTAATTGAACAGTTACAATTCACTGGTGATGAGTCGGTTGGTTCATCGTCCAATAAAATTAAATTAAATTTGAATCATCCATGCAAAGAATTAATCTGGGTCGTTCAGCCAGATGCCAACGTCGACTATTGTGCGTCATTAGTTGCTGGTTCCGCTCTAAATACATTATTAGGAGCTCAGCCATTCAATTACACCGATGCGCTAGATGCGTTACCAAATGCGGTTCATGCGTTTGGTTCAAAGACAAACATTAGTGGAACTAACGAATTTATTACTACTACAGGTGCTTTTGAAGACATGTGGGCAAATCAGATTAAACCCGCGTCTATTAGTGGAACACCTGTAAGTGTTACAAATGCTGCGGGTGTAAGAATAGATCTTGGGGCAACCAATACAGGCGGTTTAATTGCTGGTACTCTACCAGGTACGGCTGCTCGGGGACCACAAGGAGATAAAAATGATGAAGACTCGGGTGTATCTGATGCGGGCACCTTTGTTTTAGCTGAAACTGCGTTAGACATGCATTGCTGGGGTGAAAATCCAGTTGTAGTTGCCAAATTACAGCTTAACGGCCAGGATCGCTTTTCGGAGCGTGAAGGCACCTATTTTGACCTCGTTCAGCCATTCCAGCACCACACCCGTGCGCCAGACACCGGCATTAATGTGTATTCGTTCGCCCTAAGACCCGAAGAGCACCAGCCATCTGGCACCTGCAATTTCTCGCGCATTGATAATGCTACTCTCCAATTAGTATTGTCGAACGCTACAGTTCAGGGTGTAAATACCGCCAAAGTTCGCGTATACGCGGTTAACTACAACGTTCTTCGTATTATGTCGGGTATGGGTGGCTTAGCATATTCCAATTAAATTTAAGACAAATAAGACAAATAAGACAAATAAGACAAATAAGTCAAATTTTATAATAATAATATTATTCTAATAATAATATTATTGTACTATATTAGTATTAATTCTAATGCAAATAATTAGTGTCAAAAATAGTTTTTATTTT
>Ga0208966_1000295_pt1 | contig 15957 bp, 15 predicted proteins | sample GreLakmeHU45MSRF_FD_187701 | JGI IMG/M metagenome (GOLD analysis project Ga0208966, IMG submission 187701) | Freshwater lentic microbial communities from great Laurentian Lakes, MI, USA - Great Lakes metaG HU45MSRF (SPAdes) | ecosystem: Environmental > Aquatic > Freshwater > Lake | place: Great...
TATAGACTTCATCAACAATACCTATATACACTAATCCATCTGGATTTAATAGTTCTTTAATTTTAACCATTACATTATTATATTGTAAATAAGGCATATTCCATAAGAAGCATGTAATTACATCAAATTGTTTATAATTATCCATTGTTAATAAATCTTGCTTCAAAAGTGTAATTTTTTTATTAACCCACATCTCATGAAAACGCGAAGAATCTATATCAATACCTAATACACTTGACGCGCCAATTGTTACTAAATTTACACAATTTGCTCCATTTCTTGTTCCAATATCTAAGCAACTTTTATTAATAAAATTACAACTGTTTTTCAATAATTGATTGTAAACATCATTAGCATAATAATCATTAATCATTTGTTTTTTATAATTTTATTATATTTATTATAAAATAAGTAAAAAAATTTATATTATCAATTTTTTAAGCAACTTGATTTATGCTTTTATGATTTATGCTTTTATGATTTATGATTTATGATAAATTTTCATAAATTTTACTTATTACTTCTAATAATTCATTTGCGAGTTTGTTTTCATCAATATCAAAGAAGCATTGTATTTTATCAAGGATTAACGATGATTTATCGTGTGGCCACAGTTCCCTATCTCCTGGCTCACGCAATAGTGTATTATATACATAAGTAATTACAGGAATCTCTTCACAAGTTACGTTAACTTGTTTTATATTTTCAATATAATCTTGAACAAATTGCAAATCTATGCTAAATGCTATATCAGTAAATGCTTGAGGATCTAAAGTCATCCTATATTTCAAGTATTCAATTATTAAATTTTCATTAATATAAGCATCATAAATAGTTCGCGCACATATTTTTTTGAATTGATTTTCTATGTATGCTCCTGTCAATAATTCAATATTAAGATGGGGTTCATAATTAGTTTTTTCAACAAGCATTTGCTGCTTTAGCATTTTTAAGTATATATTATATTATTGATTATTTATTATTTATTATTTATTATTTATTATTTATTATTTATTATTGATTATTTATTATTTATAATAGTTCAATTTTATTTCAGCAAATCATTTTTTTAAAAAACAATATTAGTATATAAAAAAAATTGATTTAAATATAATTTAATAAATTATATTAAAACACATTTATTATGGCATCATTCATTCAAGAAGTTGTTGCTATTATTGACCGGTCGGGTTCTATGTGTGGCAAAGAAGCAGACACTGTTGGTGGAATTAATTCTACGTTAGACATTATTAGACAAGATTTAAAACCAGACGAGCGTGTAAATGTGTCAATTAAGTTATTTGACCACGAAGAGCGTATGTTAATTAGGTCATTAAATATTAAAGATGTTCGACCTCTTGAACTAAGACAATTTGTTCCTCGCGGCCAAACCGCATTATATGATGCTATTGGTTCAAGTCTTACTTATTTTATGGAAAAGAAACTACATGAACCAAACAGTTATACTAAGTGTTTGATTTATGTAGCTACTGATGGTTGTGAAAATTGCAGTAAAAAATTTAACGCACAAACGTTAAAAAAGCTAATTACTAGCGCACAAGAATCATATAACATTGAGCTAATGTATTTAGGAGCAAATCAAGACGCAATTCTAGAAGCATCTAAAATTGGAATTGAAGAAGGTCATGCTATTAACTATAGTGAAACAAAGGACGAATGTCAAGCAGTATATCGGTCTCTTGGTAATGTTGTAAATAGACAAAGGAGTTGTGCGCCAACAGCATTTACACAAGTAGAGCGTAGCCAATCATACCAACCAACTACACCACAACCAACTAGTCGTTTGGCTGAGCCACCGCCTTTAAGGCGTCAGTCGGGCATAAGACCTGCGTTATTTTAAATAAGAAATAGTAAACATTAAACATTAAACATTAAACATTAAACATTAAACATTAAACTGTAAAAAACAAAAATTCAAAAAAATCATATTTTTTTATAAAATAGTTATGCGCTATTTTATAAAAACAAAAAACTATACATTGGGTGGGGTTCGAACCCACGAGGCCGAAGCCATGCGAACTTGAGTCGCACCCCTTAGACCACTCGGGCACCAATGCTTAAAAATGAATAGACATTAGTCTATTACTATTATTAGAATAAATGTCTTTATATTGTTTATGTATATTATATAAGTTGGTCTAGGTTTTGTATATAGCTATTAATATTATACGCAAGCGGAGCATATAATATAGAAGTTATATTTAGCAAATATAATTGCATTTGTTTTTCTTTTTTCATTGAAACATAAACATAGTCAATATCAAATGTTCCGTATGTTACCCAATAACACCATGCTAAATTAGTAAAACACGCCGTTAATGAATGATACAATGTAACGCTATTAGGTATATAAATGTTTACATATAAAAATGGTAAATTATGTACAATCATATTTCCAATATGAAAAATAGGGAGCGAAAGTCTTTTTCTAATTGCCATCCTTAAGAAGCAAGTGTTATCTATAAAATAGGCCCCATTAAATGTGAAAAAAATCAAATAATTCCAACAATAACTTATACTATATAAAAAATCATAGTTTATGTACTGTGGTCGTGGTTTAAAATAACATAACGCAAATAATGCCAAATTAATATTTGTAAAAACAACAATTTTCTCGTTAATAATTTTAGAAGTTAATAATTTCATACTCATACTTATAGTTATACTTATACTTATACTTATACTTATAGTTGATTAATATTTCTTTTAATTTCTTTTTACAATATTACTATATTATATATATTAAACTATATAATATATAAAATGCCAACTAGACAAGCACCATCGGAAAGTGCTAACGAATTTACAATAGGAACAAAGAAACGAGGCAATGATGGCAATATGTGGGTCATAATACAAACAAAAACCAGTAAGAGGTGGTCTAAAGTAAATAAAACAAAGAAAAATATAATTACTAAGAAAAATATAATTACTAAGAAAAATAACGGAGTTAATCAAACAAAAACTAAAAAAAGCAAAAAAACTGACATATCATCAGATAAATTAAAACAACTACTAAAAAAATATAATGTAACAACCAGTGGTTCAAAAGAAGCAATGGCTCAAGGTTTATTTAGATTGAGCGGTTCAACAATCGAAAGCAATGATTTAGAATTAATTTATAATTTATTAGATAAAGCCCAACAAAAAAAAGCAACAAAACTCATAGAACATAGAATTAGTAAACCAATTACTAATTATAGAGGAATGTATGAACAGAACACTAAACCAATAAGTTCAATGACGCGCGCAGAGTTAATAAAGAATTTACAAAAATTTAGAACTAGTTGGGAAAAAATCACTGCAAGAGACCAAGATTTATCAGATGAACGTTTAAATAGCGAATCAACTGACCAATTGCGAAATTTAATTAAATTTTATTATAGTGACGATGCCAAATTCTTGGCCGAAGATTGGTTGCGAATGTCTAAAGGTGTAACAAATTAAAATTGAAATCTATTTAAAATAGTTTATTCTAAATAATACTAAATATGCCTCCTCTTATACTCTCTCTTGATGGAAATATTGGTTCTGGAAAATCAAGCGTTATGCGTTATTTGGAAAAAAATCTTGCTAATTATTGCGCTTCAAAAGGCAATACTTGTAAAATCTGCTTTTTACAAGAACCAGTTTCCAGTTGGGAATCAATTGGAGATGGTAACGGAAAAAGTATTATTGCGTATTTTTATGAAAATAATGAGCGCTATAGTTTTGCGTTTCAAATAATGGCATATACTACTCGTATGTCATTATTGAAGGAAGCGCTAAAAGAAGATTATGATGTTATTATTAGTGAGCGATCCATTTATACAGACAAATTTGTATTTGCTAAAAGTCTATATGATGCTAAAAAAATGAGTCTTATTGAATACACAATTTATTTAAATTTGTTTAATGAGTTTCAAACTATTTTTCAAGATTTAAAAATAGTTTATATTAGAACGTGTCCTGAGATTTGTGATTTGCGTGTGCAACATCGGGGTCGTCTTGGGGAAACTATACCTATTGAATATTTAAAAGATTGTCATCACTATCATGATATATGGTTAAATAACCCAAGTGCTATTGAAGAAGGGTTAGTATTAGTCATTAACGGAAATGAAGAAACAAATACAAGCCAGTTTATAGACAATACTTTTTATGATGAAGTAACAAGAAAAGTGTATGATTTTATTATATTATAGTATAATGTAATAAAATCATAATATAAACTTTAAGCCATAAGTTATACTCTAGGTTACATGAATTTAGTAATTTTTTTTATAATATTTTACTATATTATAAATGCCATCACAATTAAGTTTAACAAATTTTTCAAGAAGACTAACTTCGTTTTTTACACAAAAACGCTCTAAAAGTAGTAAAAGTACTAAAAGTAGTAAAAGTGCTACCAAAATTCAATCAGCTTTTAGAGGTCATAGAACACGACGGCAACTAAGAACCCAAAAAACTGACAAACAAGAAGCGTTGGATAGTAAAAAAATAGCAAATGAAGCAGTGCGTCTCTTTAATAATGCCAATAAAACAAATGCAAAAAAAGCTCTTATAAAGATGATGCGCGATACAGACGCCGAAAGTATAGAAATTATGCTCTATGAATTGTGGGCTGATCTAAGCGCTAAAAAACGCGAATCATGGTTAGCTAAAGCTAGAAAAAATTTGTCAAAGTAAACAAGTTGTCAAAGTAAACAAGTTGTCAAAGTAAACAAGTTGTCAAAGTAAACAAGTTGTCAAAGTAAACAAGTTGTCAAAGTAAACAAGCTGTCAAAGTATTAGTTTTTTGTTTTCTCTTAAAATAGTATTTAAAATAGTATTTAGTATAATTGAACGAACTTTTTATTTTACAATATAATAATTTTATAATTTTATAATTTTATAATATTATGCTATATTATAAATGCCATCACTTCCAAATTTTTCTGATAGAATACCTACATTTAATGCGCCCAAAGAACTACTTGCGACATTTAATGCATCACCATTATCGTTAAATAAAGGGAAAAAAAATAGAACTGCTACCAAAATACAAGCATTATTTAGAGGACATAATACAAGACGGAAAGTCAAAGCCTCAAAGAAAAAAAAGCAGTCCCGTATGCGACGAGCATTGGCAAACCTAGGTGTGCCGCTGCCAAATCTTGGAGAAATATTATCATCTACTCGCACACTACGTAGCAGTCGTAAATAGTAATTCAAGGCTTACTTGTTAGTAACATTACGTTTATTATTCCTCATTTTTGTCATATAACTTAACGTACTAAGTAATTCTTGTTTATTATCTGATATTAAAAATTCATTAGAGTTTGTAATTAGTCTAATATTTCTATATTTAGAATTACTCCAAATACGCTCTAATGTAAAATTGTAATCTTTACATACAAATGTTTTTTTTTCTTCACCACTAGTCATAAATTTAGTATAAGCGTCTTGTTGTTCTGGTGTTGCTTCATAAACAATTGGAATAGTAGAGTTAGTATTGTGCATTTGAGATGTAATATATACTGTAGTCATCATTAGTTATTTTATATTATAAAAACTATAATATAAAATATTAAATATTATTCAATTTTTTCTACACATTAAAGCTAATGCTAATGCTAATGCTAATGCTAATGCTAATGCTAATGCTAATGCTAATGCTACTAATTTGTTATAGTTTTAAAAAATTGAACTAATTTTTCATAACTAAATATAATAGCCTGGGAAAAAAGACAAAAGCAAAGGCAAAGGCAAAGGCTATTATGATGTCTGTTAATATTGTTGATTCTACTTTTACGGAGGCAAAAGTAGTTAAGCAGGTGCGCTATCCAACTGGCTATAACTTGTTTTGCGCTCATACACGCGGGCAAGGCATTTGTCAAAAGCGGTGGAGAGCAATGGACGTTTCAGAACGGGAAATGTGGAATACGAAGGCGTCAGTTACCAAAGATGCTATGATTAATGGTGTTCCGATTCCTTTGTATGTGTTGCCGCATAGGTCCAAGAATAATGCCGATGCACAACTACTAGCATGTGAAGGCGAAGTTTGGCGAGTTATGTCGTGGTGGCGTAAGACAGAAAAGACTAAGCCAGCTATTCTTAACAAGATGCCCAAAAGTCTATGTGCTATTAAAAAGCAGCGACCATGTACCCGTATATAATACACATAATTGTGTTAAGTCCATGTTATACTTTTTTTTTCTCTTTTTGCGCTATTAATATTATATTAACTATTATTATGGTTATTGCTATTTCTAGCGCAAAAAAACACAAATATACGTTTATTATGTTACATCCTATGTTTTCGGATTCTTCATATTTTGATGACTATATAGACTACTTTAAAAAATATGATAGTACTTTAACAAACTCTATTAAATTTGTTTTACCAGAGTCTTTGACTATGGATATAGACTATCCAAACAATAAACAATATAATGTTAAGTCATGGTATAATTATTATACTTGTTACAACAACGTAAATAAATTAGATAAAATAAACACACAAGACTTTATTGATCAAACAAAAAAAATAATAAATATTATAAACGAAGAAGCTGCTATTTTAAAAAGTTATAAAAAGCTGTTTATAATAGGAGTTTCACAAGGTGGAACATTATTATTTAATATATTAAAGTTTTTACCACATACATTAGGAGGAATATTTTGTATTAAATCACTTTATATGTATAAATATATAAATTTAAACACGCATAGTGCTGTTCCGCTTTTTTTTTATAGTGGAAATAAAGATGAAATTTATAATTTAGAATTTCAACAAAAATGTGCTAAATTATTAGAACATTATTATGTTATTAAGTGGACTATTATAGACAACTTAGACCATCATACTAAAATAGAAGAAGAATATAATTTTATATTTAGAAATTTTATAACATTAATAAAAATATAAAAATAAAACTGTTTCGAACTTTAATAAATATGTATTTATGTATTTATGTAATTATGTAATTATGTAATTATGTAATTATGTAATTATGTAATTATGTAATTATGTAATTATGTTTTTGCAATACTTATTATATTAACTAATTATAATAAGTATGTCATGTAAAAAATTAATGTGTAAGCACAAATTAAATGATAAATCAATAACAATGAAATGGTTGAAGAAAAATCACCCCGATAAAGGTGGCACGTTACCGAAAGACGAATTTAACACAATTTTAGAGTGTTATAAAACTAATAGTTTTTGTGAAAGCAACAATAAAACAAAGAAAACTAATCAAGCTAGCCCTATTAAAGGTAACACTCATCCATCAAAAGTAACCAAAAAGAATAGAGCAAAAATATTTAGATGTATGCGTAAAGTAGCTAATTTTAGCAAAATAGCTAACCATCATAAATTTGATAAATCGGTTTTTGACCCACAACAATATAACAAAGACATTAACGATGCTTCACCAAAAATGCTTCAATTATTAAATACATTATTAGCACTAGATAGTCAAGACCAGAAAAATCACGGCCAAAAGTTTAAGCATTTTATATTTTCCGATGTTAAAGATGGGGGTGCTGGCGCAAAAATTATTGCCTCGGCACTAGCAGCAAACGGCTATACTAATGTAATTAGCGCTAAGAAAATTCCATCACAATTAGCTCCTAAACTTTATTTAAATATAGCAAATTCGGATTATAATAATTTTGCCTTATTATCTTCCAATACAATTTACGGAACAACTTTTAACGAAAAGATAAAGAAAGAGTTGTTAAAAACATATAATGAACGCCCAAATAATATACATGGAAAAAATATAAGGTTAATAATATTAGATAGCGGATTTAAAGAAGGCATAGATTTATTTGATGTAAAATACGTTCATATTTTTGAACCATCATTAACAATTGCTGATTTAAAGCAAACAATTGGGCGCGCAACAAGAACATGCGGACAAAAAGGTTTAGAGTTTCAAGACAATATTGGTTGGCCTTTATATGTATATAATTATTATTTAACTGTTCCTGAACTAATGAGTAATACACTATATACTAGCAAATTTATGATGGAAAACTATATTAAAAGCGCAAATGAAAAAGATGAAGATGTTTTATTATTTAAAGATATAGAAAAATATAATGACGCAACTATGAATTATAGCGAATTTGATAAGGCTATGAATAAATTATCGGAACAGTTATATAATTTAGCACCAGTATTTGCGGTTGATTATGAATTAACGAAAAATTTACATAATTTTCCTGATTTGAATAGTGAATTTATGGAAGACAAATTATTTTTAATGGGTGGAACAAAATCAAGAAATCAAAATATGCAATCCAAATTTTTCAAAATAGACAATATAAAATGTTTAGGAAAATGCGGAAAAAAACCAACATATGATATTCCTGTAAGTGTTAGTTTTATGAAATATGTATATACTAAATATAAACACCCAGAAAAATTATTAAAATCAAATACATTAAATAACCGCACCTTTTTCTGTAACTATCTTAAAGATAGCACAAACAAGTTTTGTAGTCAATTAAATAATGAATGGAGTCTGCGCTATGCGAAAATTCCATCAATTATAGAAGGTTCTAAAAATAAGAGAGATGTAAAATCAGACTTAGATAGTTTAGAGCTCACATTTGATGAAGACCTTTATGCTAAGTCAGAGGAAGTTAGTAAAACAAATTATCCAATCCTTTTATATAGTGGAGAGAAAAACAGTGCTATTGTTAGCGTAAGTCCTAACTCAATTATAGGCTCAAATGTGAGTTCAAGTCCTAACTCAATTATAGGCTCAAATGTGAGTTCAAGTCCTAAAGCAAGCATAAGCCCGAGCATAAGCCCGAGCCAAAGTTTAAGCCCGAGCCAAAGTTTGAGCACATTACAAATCTATAATCCATTAAAAAAGTTTGATTTTATTAAAATGAGAGATTATATCAAAAATGCGTATACACATAAGGATTTTAAATGGGAAAAAATGGAAATTAAAAACAATTGTGTATCTAATCCTAGTGCTCAAGCAAATGTTATCTCTCTTAATCCTACACAAAAATTTATAACGCACTATTTTACTCCATCTTCTCCATTTAAAGGGCTATTATTATGGCATTCGGTAGGAACAGGTAAAACATGTACTGGTATAGCAACCGCAACAAGCAGTTTTGACAATGATGATTATACCATATTATGGGTTACAAGAACAACACTCAAAAGTGATGTATGGAAAAATATGTTCGACCAAGTATGTCATTTAGTAATATTAGATAAAATTAAGAAAGGCCTAATTATGCCAACAGATATTGCCAAGCGCAAACAATTATTATCAAAAAATTGGCTTGAACCCATGTCTTATAAACAATTCAGTAATTTGTTAGCTAAGAAAAACAAAATCTACGATATATTACTTCAACGCAATGGTAAAGAAGACATATTAAAAAAAACACTTATTATTATTGATGAAGCACACAAATTATATGGTGGTGATTTAAAAGCTAGCGAACGACCAAATACAACAATTATGGAACAGTTAATAAGGACTAGTTATAATGTATCAAAAACTGAATCTTGTAAGCTACTGTTAATGACTGCAACTCCTTTTACAAATAGCCCGTTAGAACTATTTTCATTAACAAACTTATTTATGACACATGACTCGGATAAAATCACGACGCACAAAGAGGAATTTAAACAACAATTTATGAACTCGCATAATGTATTAAGTGAAAAAGGCGTAAAGCACATTGCCAATAAACTATCGGGCTACATTAGTTATTTAAATAGGGAAAAAGACCCAACCCAATTTGCTCAACCAATTATGATTCATATTCCAATACTAATGAGAAGTGTTGAAAATGAAGATTTGAGAGATGCCGTCTATTTAGAAACCAAATTTAGTAGTCTGTCTAAAGAAGCCGATGCACTTATAGAATCTCTCAAAATTAGAATTAAAGCAATGAAAACTGACTATAAACAACAAAATCAACAATATAAAGACACAAAAACCAATTTATCTAAAGAAGAAGTAACCGCTTTTAACGAGTCATTAAATAGTCTATTAAAAAATATTAATGACTTAGAAGAAGAGTTACATACAACAAAATCAGACCAACGCGCAGAAAAAGATAAAATAAAAGAACTTAAAGAAAAAATCAAAGTTGTTAAAAATTCTCTCATTCAAGAATATATATTATATACAAATTGCAAACATTTACATTATAAAAATACTAAACACAATAATAATGAGAGAATACATACTATTAAAGGTTAAAAGGTTAAAGTTATAAACGAAGGTTAAAGTTATAAACGAAGGTTAAACTATACATCAACACGCATCGGTATTATTAATGGAATAATATAACTATTATGTATAATTTTTAATCGTTCTAGTCTAATTTGTCTACTTCTTTTCCATTTTTTACTTCTATAACAATTTATAGTATTTTTAGCTTCACTATAAATAGCCGGTGTTTCTTTGAGAGATTGTTTCAATTCTCTCAAATTATGTGTATCACTTATATAATTTTCTTCCAACGCTTTAATTTTTTCAAATTGCTTACGTGTTTCAAGACACCTTTTAATAGTATCATTTTTTTTTAAATAAACGAATTTTTTTATATCTGCTAACATTTGTGTTTCAAACCGTGTAGTAAAATATTTACCTCTTACATGTCGTAAAGAATCATTGTTTACATTATTAATACCTTTATTTCCACAATAAGGGCAACGCGGATCTCCATTTCTAAACCAACTAATTAAACAATTAGTATGATATTTATGATTACATTCTGGTAAAGTATAACATTGTGTACATTCCAACTCTTCCCTACATATCATACATTCTTCACCTGTTGGAGTAGCTATATTAAGAATATTTAAAGCACTTGGCGAATTGATGTTAAGAATACTTAACGCTTGTGTTAAATTATTTAAATTAGCCATGTTATAATATTATTTAAAACAACTTTTAAATAATATTTATATAATAAAATAATATTTATATAATAAAATATCATTTAAAAAATGAATTACTATTTACGCGCAAGTTTTGGTGATCTACGCGTGCTTGATGTAAGACAAGTAATCATGACCCGTTTATTCCTTATTTGAGTCATTTTCCGTATTGCACCGTTTGCTTCTTTAATTTTATTATCCACTACACATTAAACACTCTTCTGTCTTTAATTTTAGATCACATTCTTTTTCTCCATCTTTATCTTTATCATCACTTAACACGCCCTTTTTACTTTCTGGTTCAATCGTAAATTGTTGAGCTTGGTGTTTCGCCTTTCGGCGCAAATAATAAATGCCGGTTTTTAATCCTGCTTTCCAACTATAAAAATGCATATTTGTAAGTATTTTAGAATCGGGGTCTTCAATCCACAAGTTTAAACTTTGAGATTGACAAATATACACTCCTCTATCACGAGCCATATTAATGATTTCTTTCATAGGCATTTCCCATACTGTTCTATATTTGTCTTTTAACTCTTGTGACAACACTTTAATATGGCTAACAGACCCCTTATTAGCAATAATAGTGTTTTTTAATTCCTCATTCCATAAGCCAAGTTTTAATAAATCTTCCACCAAATATTTGTTTACTAATATAAAATCACCGGCCAGAGTTTTTCTACTATATATATTACTCGTAATCGGCTCAAAACACTCATTATTTCCTAAAATTTGGCTTGTGCTTGCTGTGGGCATAGGCGCAACTAATAAACTATTTCGTGTTCCGTATTCCATAATATTATTTTTTAATGTAGTCCAATCATAGCGCCCTTCTAATGGTTTCACATTCCATAAATCAAATTGAAATTGTCCATTACTTATTGGAGAACCAACAAAAGAGCTATATGCGCCTAAATATTTTTTATCCGAACTTTGATTGTTAGCGCTTCCCAATCCCAATTTAGTTAATTCAGCTTTAATAGGACAGCATAAATTAAGCAATTCTAAAATAATGCTACCATGTATAGTATTATGAATTTTATAATCCCTACACTCTTCACAATCTGTGCTAAAAGACCAATCGCCAGATTTATAATAGTCATGCAACTTTAACATTGTATCATAGCGGTCTTTTGAAAGTGTCATACTCTTTTCTAATGAGGCATAATAAATCGTTTCAAATATTTTAATATTTACTTCTTTTGCTTTTTCCGATGTAAACGCTAAGTCCATCTTAAAAAACACATCCGCCAAGCCCTGAATTCCAATCCCAATAGGCCTGTGTTTAAAATTTGAACGCAGCGTTTTTGGTGTTGGATAATAATTAACATCAATTACATTATTTAAATTATGTACTAATACTTGTACTACGTGATATAGTTTGTCATAATCAAATGTTTTGTCACTATTAACAAACATAGGTAGTCCTAAAGACCCTAAATTACATACAGCTGTTTCATTAGAGTCAGAATATTCAATAATTTCGGTACATAAATTTGAGCTCTTAATTGTTCCAAGATTTTGCTGGTTTGACTTTTTATTTGCCGCGTCTTTATAACAAATATATGGCGTTCCAGTTTCCATTTGTGAGTCTAAAATTTTAATCCACAAGTCGCGCGCCATAATCTGTTTATTATAACGATGTTCCGATTCATATTTTATATATAGTTGATTATAATCATCGCCATAACAGTCACATAAGCCCGGACACTTATCGGGGCAAAATAGGCTCCACATTTTATTGCCCATCACTCGTTCCATAAAAAGGTCGCTAATCCATAATCCATAAAAAAGGTCACGACACTTGCTTTCTTCTTCTCCGTGATTTTTCTTTAACTCCAAAAAAGCTTCAATGTCTGGATGATGTGGTTCTAAGTAAATCGCAAAACTGCCATTTCGTTTTCCACCCTGATCTACATAGCGTGCTGTTTTGTTAAATACACCTAACATAGGAATTAGCCCATTTGATGTTCCGTTTGTTCCTCTAATATATGAACTATTTGCGCGAATATTATGGACATGTAGTCCAATGCCACCAGACCATTTTGAAATTTGAGCGCACTCTTTTAGTGTATTAAAAATGCCATCAATTGAATCGTCTTCAATTGCTAATAAAAAGCACGAGCTTAGTTGCGGACGTGGTGTTCCGGCATTAAAAAGGGTTGGTGTCGCATGAATAAAATATTTTTGCGACATATAATCATATGTTTCTTTAACTTTATCCATATTTGAACCATGAATTGTTAATGCTGTCCGCATAAACATATGTTGTGGTCTTTCAACAATTACTTTGTTACACCGCATTAAATATGCCCGCTCCAAAGTTTTAAACCCAAAATAGTCAAAAAAATGATCGCGGTCATAATTAAGCATAGAATTAATAAGGTCTTTATGTGTTTCTACTAATGTCATTATATTAGTAGCTATTAGTCTAAAACTGTTGTTATTTACGTCAATATAGTCATATAATGTTTTTACTGTTTCGTAATAACAAGATTTAGTATTTTTATGTAAATTTGATACTACAACTGCGCTTGCTAATTTCCCATAATCAAGATGAAGCGACGACATTGACGCACATTGTTCGGCTGTTAATTCGTCAATTTTAGAAGTTTGAATATTATCATATAGTTGGTCAATAACTTTCATCGCTAATTGAGCATATAAAATATTTTGTAAATTAAAGGTTTTTCCCAGTGACTTAATGCGTTTTAATATTTTGTCAAATGATATTGCTTCTTTTTTTCCATTACGCTTAATTACATGCATATCAAAGTCTGAAATTTTATTATTGTGTTTCATAATGTCTTAATTAAGTTAGTTAATTTAATTTTAAATAAAAATAATATATATTTTAATTTTGTTATCAACACTATCAGCTTAGCTAAACAAGCTAAACAAATCATTTTAGTAAGCAGCCACTAGACGGAAAATCACTAACCATTTTGTCATGGTCGCGCTTTAACTTTTGCTTTACGCTTAAACGTTCTTTATATGCGCCCGAATCGCGCTCCATAACCAAATTGTTCCAAAATATTTCTATATAAGGCAGCGCATTTTTAAACCATAAATTATTGCGCAATACTAAAATACAGCTTACCACTTCTAATTTCCAATATATATTTGAAACATAGCTTTTAGAACTATTTTTAATTAGTTGTGTATTGGTCCAATTCACATATTCATTGCTATGTATAACATTTAATGTAAATGGTGGATACTCATAATATACTTCACCATTATCATAAAACTGCATAATAAAACCACGATAACAACTAGACGACACATCTTCTAAATATTCTTCTTCATTTAAATATTGTGTAAATTTTGTTTCTAAAAAATCGCATTCGTTCAAATTACATACTTCCATTTGTAATTGCATTTGAATCCAATATTCCATTTTTGGAATAGAGTTGATTTCTCGCGATACAACATTTTTAATTTCAATCATTCGTCCATATAATTCGCTCGACTCGTCACATACTATACCATCAGGAGACGCAGCAATATAGCTATATTTAGCATGTGGAATACAACCAAATTGACTTACTTTTGTATTATTAATATGTTCGTAATATAATAGCGAAACAGGTTCATATTTTTGTCCCCAATGTAATGGTGAGCTTAAGTTTGTTACCTTAAATTTATTAACATCAATTGGTTCTGATTTTTCAATAATCAACTGTGATTGACTATAGTCACTTTGAAATATTTTATATATATTAGAGGCGGTTAATGTAGAACGTCTAAAAATATACCACTCATCGCTTCGTTGTTCTGCTTGCACAATATTCTTTAAATAGTCAAGCTGTATTTTAATTTTATTAAAGTTAATTGTTAAGTTTATTGATTGATTACGAGAGTCTTTGATAATATGTGTGTTGTCATATGAACGAGGAGGTATATAAAATTTAAATACTAGCTTTTGGCAGATTTTAATACTATTATATAGCAAATCTTTTGCCGCGGTTTCATTAATATTAAATAATTTGACAGCATTTGGCTCTTCTATAAATTGCGTATAATATATATTATATGTTGTTTCTTGTACTTCATCATATAAATCAGTGTATATAAGTTGCATTAAATTGGTATTAATAAACTCTAGCATACTATCGCTAATATTTACTAATAGGTCTTGATAATTAGCACAAATTAGTGGAACTTGTAAATCAATAATTGAGCCTATATTATATTTAGTAATTAAGTAGTTAGTAAAGAGTATATATTTTGATGTCATAATTATTTACTATTTACTTATTAGTTCTTATTAATAGTTAGTATATAGTATTTAATATTCAATTTTATAACTATTTAAATTGTTTAAATTCTAATTTAAATACTTATTCTAATCTAAATACTTATTTTAATTTAAACAATTTATTTAAGCCCCGTTTTCATGTATTTTTATTGTTTTAACCTTTAATTTTTTGTCTAATGGTAAACTTTTTACAGTGGAAACATGTTTGTCATCTTTTCTTAATAAAAACGAGCGCGCATTTATATCAAATAATAAATGGGGTATATCTAATATTGTGCCTCCAATTTTATCATAGTTTACATCTTTTGCCTTACTTAATGCTTTGCGCTCTAAACATTTAATCAAATAACTTTTACATTTATTACTTTCTTCGTCTGATAAAGTATATTTCTCTTCTAAGAGTTCAACATAATTTACTAATTTTTTCACTTTTTGCGTTTTGTCTAATTTACACCAGTTCTCCTTTTCATTTGCGATTGTTTCATTGTTTAAAAAATTTGATAATGTGCTATTATTTGTATTTACTATAAGTGGAACAATTTCAGTTCCATTAAATCGTTTTGTTTTGTAAGCAATATTTTGCAATTCTTTACAATTATCAGATTTAATTTTTTTATTGCCTTGGTCCCCAATAGGTGGTTTTTCTATTACGAGTTCGTTTAAATTAGTAGCACTCAAATCTAGCAATAGCTGTTCTCCATTTTGAAAACTCATTATTATAATAAGTTTAACGTTTTAATTTTATATATTAATAATATATTATTGTAATATATTA
>Ga0208966_1000297_pt1 | contig 15943 bp, 3 predicted proteins | sample GreLakmeHU45MSRF_FD_187701 | JGI IMG/M metagenome (GOLD analysis project Ga0208966, IMG submission 187701) | Freshwater lentic microbial communities from great Laurentian Lakes, MI, USA - Great Lakes metaG HU45MSRF (SPAdes) | ecosystem: Environmental > Aquatic > Freshwater > Lake | place: Great...
AAAAGATAAAATTAATTATTTGCTTAAGTTAACAAGAGAAAATAAATTACCAGATGGTTATGGAGAAGAAAGACCTTTTAGAGATAATCCTAAATGGACAGATCCATATAATCAAAAACAATATGGTGGTATAAGTAATGACTATATAGAAGCTGATCTTGATGAAGATGAGATAGAAGAATATAGAAGAGGTGGATACATTGTAGAGGAAATAAATAATTTTCAAAATGGTGGTGCATTTGATCCTCGTGCTTTATTAGCAAATGCAACAAAAGCACGTGAAGCACAAGCTAAAGAAAAAGAAAAAGCAAGAGTAGCAAAATTATCAAAAGAAAATAAAAACTATGAATACTTTTTAAAAACACCACAAAAAAAAGCTAAACCAAAAGTAGAACCAATTCCTGGCTCTATGCAACTTAAAGGTGATGCATATAAAAAAAATTATGATGATAAAGGAAAAGAAATAAAACCTATTACATTACCTGTAGAAGAAGGTTTTAAATGGGATATGGATAAAGGATTACTTGAACAAAAGTGGTTTCCATATTCAGAAGAATTCATTAAAAGTCAAAAATATAAACCAGAAGGTTTTTGGAAGATGTACCCAGATCCTTCAACAAAAGAAGCTCAAGCATATCTAAAAGCAGAACAGGCTAAAGAAGATGCAAAAATAAATAAAGAAGATTTTCAATATAGAGAAGCTATGATTAAAGAAAATCCTGAAGTTAGTATAGAAGAAATTGATCAGTTTATTCAAGATGAAAAAGATGAAGAATGGTTAAGTCGTCAACCTTCAGCTGCAAATAATTATAATGATGGTCCAATTCAAATGGTTTATCCTGAAAAATATTTTATAGGTCCTGGTAGTGGAATAGTAGGTAATTTATTTAGAAATCCATATGTTATGGGTGCAGGAAATTTATATTTTGGAGCTCAAGGAATAAGTGAATGGGCTGATTCAAATAGTGATTTAAGAAAAAGTATTAGTAAAGCATGGGATGATCCTACAGCAAGTAATATAGGTGATTTTGGTTATGAACTTGGTATGAACGCATTAAACTTTTCTGGATTACCTTTTGGTAAATATTATAAAACTGCTAAAAATGCAAATAAAATACCAATACGAAAATATGGTCCTTTTAAACCAAGAAAACCAAAAACTATAAATCTTAATCAAAATCCAGGATGGCTTCAATTACCAAAAGTAAATTCTAAAGGATATTTTGAATATAAAAAATATCAAGATGGAGGAAATGTTTCTAAAACATGGGAACAAAAAACAGATAACTATAAATTAAATAAAGAAATAATATCTGATTTATCTAAAGAAGAAATAAATAAACTTGTATCTCAAGGATATATTGTAGAACAAATTAATTAAACTTATTAAGTTTAACTGTTAAACTAAAATTTAGTATATTAACTATATATAATATAATTATGAAAGTAAGAATTTATAAATCACCTGATGGAAACGGTAAGTATCTTAATAAGACAGGTCAGTTTTTAGAAAAAGCACAAAAAGGAAAAATTGTTGGAAAAGCTATACAGTTAGCATTAGATTTTGATAATGTTGATAAAATACAAAAGGCAACTAAATTAGCAAAAGCTATAGACAAATCTAATAAATTAGCTAGAGCAGCAGGAGTTATTAAGTATGGTGAAGGAATAAAAAAAGCAACTACAGCATCATCAAAAATTCAAATAAAAAATCCAACATTTTTTCAAAATGTATTAAATACATCTAATATAAGTCCATCAACTAGAAAGTATCATGAAAAAGTAATAGAAGCTGTAATAAAAAATAATAATTTAGCAACACAAAGTCAGTATAATGTTTTACAACGTATTAAAAATGGTACTTTTCCTAAATATCAATTAGGTGGAGTACCTGCTGAAAGTGAAATGGGTTATCCTGGTTCAGCATCTGAAAAAAAAGAAGCAACTCAAGAAGAATTAATAGAATTAATTTCTAATGACTTAAGTAATAATATAGATGAACAAAGCATTTCATATAAATTAGCTACATTTTATGATTTAGATCCAATGATGGCTATAAATCTTGTATCTCAAGTAAAAGACTATATAGAAAATCAAGATGTTTTTGATTATGATGCTTATGATGAAGATGAAGAAGAACTAACTGCAGATGAAGAAGATGTTGAAGAAGCAGATTTAGAAGAAGCTAAAGCAGTTTTAGAAGGTCCAGGACAAGATCTTGATGAAGCTTCTAATGAAATTGCTAATTCAGAAAGTATTGCTACACAAGATGATGGTTTTGAAGATGATATGTTTAGTCAATATCAATATCAATCTAATCAAAATGATGGATATTCTTATGGAGGTTTATATAAAGCAGAAGATGGTGCTGAAGCTTCAGAAGAACTAATTAATCCTGATGGTTATGTTCCTAATTATCCTTTTGATCAAACAAGACATGAAATTACATTTCCAGGGATAGAAACTTATCTTCCTTATAATATGTCTGAGTTTTTAGATGGAACAATTGATCCAACTACAGGGAATTATCTAAATAATTTAGATGAGACTGAAGAAGAAAATGTAGATGAAGATGAAGCTGAAGTTGAAAATGAAGAAAATAATGTTTCAGAAAATGGTGATTATTATGAAGGTCAAACAGTTGATCCAAGTACTGATCCTAGTATTACTCAAATGAAAAGAGGAGGAAACTATAAAAGAAATAAAAGAGCTTATGTTAATTCTATTTTAAAACTAGCAAAAAAAGCAGAAGGTGGAGAAGAAAAAAAATCTGATAATGATCCTGAAGCAGGAGATCCTACTGGTGCTAAAATTAGAAAACAAAAATTAAATAATTTTATAGGCAGTTTAAAGAAAGAAACAGAAATGTTTACTTTAAGAGAACAAGCTGAAAAACAGTATGATCAAATGATGCAGCAACAGCAACAACAAATACCTCCTCAAAATCAAATGATGCAAAAGGGTGGTTCAAAAGAACCTAGAGTTGTTCGTGGTAATGAATTGAGATATAGAGCAAATCAATTAAAAGATTTTATAACTGGTCAAAATAGAAGAGATAGAGAAGATAATATAGAATACTATAATGTTAATGATTATCCTACAACAACATTTGAAGCTGGAGATTATAACAAAGATGGTTATACAGATGCTATGGATTTTGCAAGTTCTCCAGAACAATTAAAATTAAGAAATAATACACCTAATCAAAACCAAGTATCTTCATCAACTGTACCAAAAATTGGACAAACATATGATGATTGGTGGGTTACAAGTACTGGAGAAACACCAGGCTTTAAACCTGATAATAGAAAATGGAATGGTAAAGATTGGGTATCAAGAGCAGAGTATTACGGTAATAGTGATTACGGTAATAATGTGTCTTATGGTAATCCTTCTTATACTTTAGATGTTAGAAAATCAAATTGGCTAACAGGAAGACCAAGTAAATATAGAATAGATTTTTATGGATACTCTCCACTTGTAGATATTGCTAATGGAAATATGTCAGGTACAGTATCAAATAAACCAATTGTTAATTCTTCAAAAGTAGGAAATATTGTTTCAACAGTAAATAAATCTCAAAGTACAGATTTACAAAATGATTATTTTAAAACAGATGCAAATGGTGATAAAATACCTGATTATTTACAACCAGGACCTTTGTCAGGTTTACCAATAAATGGTGCACCAAATTTAGGTGTTCCTGTAGTTGTTGCTAATACACCACAAGAAATTGCAAAAACAAAAGAATTAGAAAGTAATAAAACAAAACAATTAATAACTACTAAACAAGCAAAAGAAATTGCAGAAGCACAAAAACAAGTGCAATTTGAAAAACAAATTTTAGAAGCACAAAGACAAGTAGAACTTCAAAAACAAATTTTAGAAGCACAAAGACAAATGCAACTTGAACAACAAATTTTAGAAGCAAAAAAACAAGTGCAACTTGAACAACAAATTTTGAAAGCAAAAAGACAAGTGCAATTAGAAAAACAAAAATTAAATGGAAGAGAACAAGGTGGATTTGTAGATAGTAATAATCCTGATTTATATGAATTTAATTATGGTGGTTATGATCCTACTCAACAAGATATGGATTATTCAAATTCTATAGATACAACTGATCCTTATTTTCAAAAAGGTGGTAGAGTTAGAAGATTTATTGAAAATTTTGTTCCTGGAAATGTACTATCTAATCCAAATACATACTATAATGAAGTTCAAAGAATATATGATCCAAGAACTGGTAAAACAATTCCTATGCCTTCAAATATGGGTAGAGTATCTTCAATAAAAGTTGATAAAAGTAGATTTTGGTCAGGTAAACCTAAAAAATACACTGTTAATTTTAATGGATCTTCTGATTACACAGTAACTTCACCTAATAAAAATAATAGTTCTTCTCAAAAAGATAATAAACAAAAAGATAATCAAAGAAGTAATGTTGATGGTTTAAGTTTAAAATCTAGAATGGCTATTAGAAAAGGAGAAAGACAAAATGAAAGAAATAGTAGAAGACTTAAAAGACAAGGTTTAGATGAATATGGAAATAGACCTGGAGATGAACAAGGTGCAATATATAATGGTGATGGTAAATTAGTAAGAGATGCAGAAGGAAATTACTATGATAGATACAATGAAAAAATACCAGATAAGAAAAGACCTAGTGACATGGAAAATTGGTGGCAAAATGATCGTTATTTTAAACAAAATACTAAAAATAATGAGCCAATGTCTAATGAAGAATTATTTAAAAGTCAAGGTAAAACTTATGATCCTATATTAAAAAAATGGTTAACTGCAGATCAAAGAACAACAATTAATATGTTAAATCCTGAATCACCTACAAAAGATGAATCTGGTAATTTAAAAGAACAACTGCAGTCTAATGGAATCTATGATTATAAACAATTTAAAAAAGATTTCAATAAACAAAATTTAGAACCTTTAATTAAAGAAAGTAATGAAAACAAAGTAGAGCAACAATTAGAAAAAATTCCTGCAGTTGAAGAAGATGAGATGCTTCCGTTTGAACAACAGTATATGGAAAGTAATGAACCAATAAAAAATAATTTTAGTAATGATGGTAGTCCTACTGAACAACAGTATATAGAAGATTATGAAACCTATTTCCCTGAAGAAATTCCTCAACCTGCTGTAAATCCTTTTGACTTTCCTGAATCTGGTGGAGAAGAGACTGTTGTAACAGAAAGTCCTGTTCAGCCTGCACCAGAACCTGTAAAATCTTCTAAAAGTGGTAAATCTCTAGATCAACTTAGAAGTGAAAGAAAGAAGACTCTCAACAGTAATAAGGAGTACACATACAAATTTGATATATCTGGTGCAAAAGATAATAAAGATTACCAACAAGCAATTGCAAATGCAAAAAAAGACGGATTTGTTTCTGAACAAGAAATTGCTAATGCATTTAAAATTTATGATAGTTATACTGCTGAAGCTGAAAAATCTAAACTTGCAAGTCAAGCTCAAAGAGTTAGAGCTCAGATAGATGCGTCTAATTCATCAGCAGAAGAAAAAAGAGTAGCTAACAATAAAGTTTTTGTAGAACTTCAAAGAAGATGGGCCATTATTGATAATAGTGTTCAACAAAGATTTAAAACTAGTTATCAAGATAGTACAAAATTTGGAAGCAAGCAATTTGGTGGTAATTTAGATATGTTTCTTCCTAAAAAAACTGTAGGTGGTCCACCACCTTGTGGTGTTGGTGAAATGTTAGATCCAGCTACAAATAAATGTAAAGCTGCACCAGGTTCAGGTGTGTTAAAAAATAATCCTCCTGATGGTGCTCCAGGTTCTCCTGGAACAATTGATTCTTGGGGAGGAACAAGAGCAGCAATGAATCCTAATATACCTTTTGCAGCAAATCCAGGTGCATCTATGAAACAGATGATGGGTTTAGATACAGAAAGTATGAAATCATTTAATTATCCTGATGGAACACCAATAGGTGGAAATACTAATGATCCATATTCTATTGATGTAAAAAATAAAAGAACACCTCTTACTTTTGGAAAAGATAATACTGGAGTTAGTGAAGCACGTTTAAATATGTTTAATGCAGGTGTAGATATAGCAGATAGTTTAAGAAGAGGAAGAGAATCTAACAAAGCAGAAAATGAAATGTATGAGAACTTAAGTTCTAACAATCTTTATGCTTCTGATCCTAGTAGAGACCGTGGTGATTATGATACTAATTCTGGATTATTTCAACCTCCTAATCAAGGTGAAAAGTGGAATAGTAGATCTGCACAATATGGTGGATACATAGATGAAGAAGAATATTATGATCCTTATGTAGAAGAAGAAGAAGAAGAATTAACTTATGCAAATGGTGGTGAAAAAATAACATACATGTCTGAAGATCAAATTAGAGCTTTTATGGCAGAAGGTGGACAAGTTGAATTTTTATAAATAATTAATTATGTACTATAAAGTAAAAATAAAATCTTTACCAAAAGCAAAAGTTGGCTATCAAGTTAATGGTGCCTTAGCAAATGACATATCTGCATTTGGTGGTAAAAATATTGATTTAAAAGATCATTCAAATATAAAAGTTACTAAAAGTATTACTGCCGTACCTAGAAAAGATGCTAACTTAGAAGCTGAAGGTGGAGAAACTGTAATAGGTAATATAGATGGTAGTAAAATACCTTCATTTTTTAATATAGAAGGTCCAAGACATACTAAAGGTGGTGTACCATTAAATCTTCCGGATGATAGTTTTATTTTTAGTGATACTAAAGCTATGATGATCACAGATCCTACATTACTAAAAATGTTTAACATGCCAACAAAAAAAGGTGGTTATACTCCTGCAGAAATGTCTAAGAAATTTGATATTAATAAATATAGAGAAATTCTTCAAAATAAAAATTCAGACAAGTTAGATATTAAAACTGCTGAAATGATGATTAAGAATTATGTTATGAAACTTGGTGCTTTAGCATTAGCACAAGAAGCTAAAAAAGGTTTTCCTCAAGGAATTCCTAAATTATCTCAACCATATATGGAAGCTTCTGGTATTTCTGAAGAAGATTTAATTCCAAAAAAAGAAACACAAAAACCTAATCAACAATCTCAAGGTCAATCTCAAGGTCAATCTCAAAAAAATGAACCTACTAATATGCCTAATGGTGAACCTGTAGCAAAACCACAAGAAGAAATGATGCAGTATGGTGGTGGTATAAAAAGATTAAGAAGAGCTCAAAAAGGTGGACCAAAAGATACAATAATATATCCTCCAGGAGATTCTGAATATATGAATCAACCTCCTCTTAATTATGATATTCTTGAAATGCTTAATAATAAACGTAGACTTGAGTATAATGACTATATGAGAGATCAAAAAGATCCTACAAATATTAATAATGCACCTCCTGCATATCGTGAAAGATTTTTAGCAAAACCTAAAACAGTTCAAGCTCAAGAAGGAATGCAACAACCATCTGAAGAAGAAATGATGATGATGCAACAACAGCAAGCTCAACAAGAACAGCAACCACAACAAGGTGGTCAAGATCAACAAATGATGCAGATTATGCAACAAGTTGCAGAAGCTTTACAACAAGGTGCTGAACCTGAAGAATTAACTGCTGAATTATTGCAAGGTCAAATTCCTCCTGAAGCAATTATGCAAATTTTTGCACAATTAGGAATGCCTCAAGAACAAGTACAACAACTTGTAATGGGTGTTATGCAACAAATGCAAGGTGGTCAAGAAGAAGATCCAAGACAGCAACAACAACAAATGTCTGAGGAAGAAATGATGGCTATGCAGCAACAAGACCCAAGTCAGATGCAACAAGCTCCTATGGCAGCTTATGGTATGTCTATGGGTGGCTATGATATGCCTTTCTATGATGATCAATATGAAATGGCTTATGGTGGTATGCCTAAATATAGTACAGGTGGTCCTGGTGATGACCCTGGTGATAGAAAAGTAACTAGAAAAGAATTTGAAGATAAAAAATATAATGACTATACATTAGATCCAAAAAATAAAAATAGAAAAACTTTAAGTAAAGAATCAAATATTTCTGGTGGAAAATTAGAAGGTACAGCACCTGGTGGAGGAAGTAATTCAAATTTAGTAGCTGATTTATGTTCTAGTATGAAAAAGAAAGGTAGTGTTTATTATGGAAAGTCTGTAGATGAAGTTATAGCATATGCATTAGGACATTTAAATAAACCTAAATATGCAGATGCAAGAGTTAAAATTGCAACACAATTAGAACCTTGTCGTCAAAAAGGTGAAGTAAAAATAACAGATGCCATTATTACAGATGACGATAATAAAGATTGTCTTTGTAAAAAAACTGATGGTACTTTATGGATAGATGCTAATGGTAATACTAAAGAAGCTCCATTTGTAGATGGTGTTTGTCAAGAATATGACATAACATGTAAAGACCCAAAAACGCCATGTGTTGAAGGATCAGATGAATATAAAGCAAAACAAAAAGAATGTAACGATGCTGGTAAAAAATTTAATGGTCCAAAATGTGATTGTGAAGAGACTACTGAAGGATGTACTGAAGGTACAGATGTTTATAACAAAGCAAAAGCTATTTGTGATGAAAAAGGTGAAAAATTTGATTCTTCAATTTGTAATTGTGTAACAGAACCTGAACCTCCTGAATGGTGGTTACAAGATACTGTAAATACTATGGGTGCAGCATCTGATTTAGCAAGTGTTAAAAAGTATATGCCATGGGAAGCAAGAGTTGATCTTGAAGAACCTAGACCTACATTTTTAGATCCTACAAGAGAACTTGCTCAACAATCTGAACAAGCTAATATTGCTTCTCAAGCTTCTGCATCTTTTGCAGGTGCTCAAGGATTAGGTGCTAGAAATGCAGCATCACAAGGACAAGGGGCAGCACAAGCTGCAAATACTTTAAGTAATATAAATAATCAGAATGTAAACATAGCAAATCAGTTTGAAGGTACACAAGTAGGTATAAGAAATCAAGAGTCTATGTTAAATCAACAAATGGCAAATAGAGTTTTTGATAAAAATACTATTGCTAATCAACAATTTGATAATGCTAAATTAGCAGGTAGACAAAATTTAAGAAATTCTTATAATACTGCTGTAACTAATAAATGGAAAACTGATGCTCTTAATCAAATGTATCCTAACTATCAAACTGAAACAGGTGTTGGTGGAAGAGTAACATATATTCCAACTGATAAAACACTTGATACTAAAAAAAGAAAAGATGTATATGCAGCTGCACAAGAATATTGTGATGGACAAGGATATAAAGGTGATAAAGGAATGAATGCATGTATGGAACTTTATTTGAAGTATCATTCATCACAATATGGTGGTGAATCATTTGAAAATGGTGGATATGTATATACAGTTTATCCTAATTATTAACCAACTAAATTTTTAAAGTTTATTAAACTTATAAAATTTTAATATATTTACAATATATATAAAGATAAATTATGGCAACGTACATTCAAGGTGTCACAGATTACATTCCTCAATTTCAGCCTTTTGAGCCTGACTACAATTTCTATCAAAATATTATGCAGACTAAACAGTCTCAATATGATAGTAATTGGAAGGCTTTAAATAACATGTATAGTGAATACTATAATGCTGATTTAACAAGAGAACCTAATATTAAAAAAAGAGACACATATTTAAAAGACATTGAGTTTAATTTAAAAAGAGTATCTCAATTAGATTTATCTTTAGAACAAAATGTTAATCAAGCTTCTCAAGTATTTAAACCTTTTTATGAAGATTCTGGATTAATGAGAGATATGGCTTTAACTAAAAAAGCTAAAACACAAATAGCAACTGGAGAATCTTATCAAAATTCATTTACTGAAGATGTTGAAAAAAAATATTGGCCTGAAGGAATTGCTAAAATTAAATTTGAATTACAAGAATTTAAAGAAGCATCTGATGAAGAAGCAGCTTCTTTTGACATTAATAATTATGTAAAAAATGTAGATACTTATGGAATTGCTGAAAAAATTGCAAAAAACTTTGGAAGTGTGCAATTTGCACCTGAATGGAAAAATGGATACATTATTACTACAACAAATGGTGCAAAATTAGTTGAACCTCTAAGTAAATTATTTGAATCATCTATTGGTGATAATCCTGCAGTAATAGAAAAATATAAAGCACAAGCATATGTTGATAGAAAAACATATGCAGAAGTTAATGCACCTCAATTTGGAGGTGATAAAGTAAAAGCAGAAAATAAATATTTACAAGATAGCTTTAATATATTAAAGTCAAAAGTTTTATTTAATTATAAAATTGAAGAAGAAAAAAATAAAGCATATGATGCTAGAATGCTTGATGTTGAAAAACAAGTTAAAAACGGTACTGCAGGTCCTGATGCAAAATTAGCATTAGAACAATATAAAATAAATAAAGATATAAATGATAAAAATTTAGCATTAACAAAAAAAAATGTTGAATTTTTAAATAATGGTAATAGTACTGCTATTACTACAACAGATTTTGTTAACCCATATAAAGACATAAAATCTTTAAGATATAAAGTTGATAATGGTATGGCATCACTTTTATTAAATAAGGATCTTGATCAATATGCTCAAACTTTTGCTATAAGAGGACAAAAATTTGATGTTAAAACTGATCCATATGCTATGGCTAAAGTAAAATATGGATATGATAGTTCATTAGTTAGTCAAAGAAATGCTGGTACACAACGTGCTGCACGTACACTTGCTAAATCTACAATTGATGCAGCAAATATTAAAAAACAAGGTGAAATTGCTGCAGCAAATATTAAAAGACAAACTGAGTATAATAACTATTTATTAAAAACTGGTCAAGCATATATGACAAGTACAACAGATCCTAACGGAAATATAGTTACTAACGTTGTTTTAAGAAATCCTGCAGATCACAACAAAAAAGTTAAACCTAATGGTGAGACTACAATTGATGCAGTAAATCAATTTACAGAACTTCAAAAGAGAACAAAAACTATGAATAAAGATCAACAAGCACTTTTATCAAGTACTATAGATCTTATGAAAAATTTAGTAGATAATGGAACATTAAGTAGATATGAAGCTGGAATAATTTTAGGTTCAGAGAAAAAACCAGTTAATTTTGATGAATATGTAAGAAGAATTGATAAAGATAATGAAAATAATACTTTTACCTTTATGGAATCTCGTGGAGGAAAAGAATTAAATGAAATGTCTGAAAAATTTAAAAATTTTATTGCTGAAAATTCTCAATTGTCAAATCTTTACGGTAATAAAAAAGCTGATGATTTTTTCTTATCTTCACAAAAATATGATGAATATGAATTTGCAAGTAATTTTGCAAAGAAAGAAAGATTTAAAATAGCAAATCAAATTATAAAAGCTGGTGAAGGTGAAAACCCTAATATTAGATATTATTTTGATGAAAATGCTAATATAAGAACTGAAAATGACTTTAATAATGTTTTACGTGAGTATGGTATAGTTCAAAAAGATGTAAGAGGATTAGGTGAACGTGCATTAGATGCAATAAATCCTTTTGCAAGTGTTTATGATGATCTAAACTATGGAGAATATTCTGTGATAGCAAAAAGAGTAAATGAAATTGCAAAAGATAAAACTTTTATGGGTAAAGGAACTGCTTATAGTCAAGATTATATTAATGAAACTAGTATAAATTCGTATAGTGAATTTGGTATAAAAACTATTGATAATGTATTTACTGATTTACAAGGTTTTTCTAGGACAAACCCTAAAGATCAATTTTCTACAACAGGAGCTTTTGGTGCTTCCTATGATGACTCTAAAATAGAAGATGTAACAAAAGGTGCAAACTTTTTAAATAAATTAAGATCTGATTTTAAAAATCCAAATGAATCAGGATTAAATGGTCTTGATATAAGATCTCTTTTTCAAGCTGGAAACAGAGAGGGTGTAGGTGCTTATACTTTTATGTTGCCTGATGCTTATATTGATAAAAATACAGAAACATTAGATTCTAAAGGAAATAGAACTAAAAGTGGATATTTTTCAATACAAGAAGCACAAGATATAAAACAACATGGTATAACTTATTTTACTGATCAAGAAAATTTAAATTCTAGAGTTATGGACTCATTTAGACCAAAAACATTTGTAGATGCAATAAGTAATAATAATCCATATATTTATAAAGATATGTTAGACGCAAATAATACATTTACAATTACACCAGGTGCCCTTGGTATATCAGATTTTGATATAAATGGAACTATATCTTTATTTGATCCAGTAAAAGGAAGAAATGTACCTGTAGCTTTTCATGAAACAAATGGTACTTATGGTACTGGTTTAATAGAAGTTAAAGATAAGCTTATTAATGAGCTTTTTCCAGATGCTAGAAATGATAATAAAGTTAATTTTAATGATTATGAGTCTATCGAGTTTGGAAATTGAAGAAGGTTTTGATCCTTTAAATTCTTTAAGTGCAGGATATGGATCTATTGATTCTCCAAATTTAGATGCAAAAAGTTTATCTGCATTTGAAGGTGACAATATACAGTTTAATAAACCAAATCCACCAAGTTTACCAAAACCTCCAAAAATACTTATGCCACTTATGCCTAAAGGTTTGCATAGCCCAGTGGCATCTGTAAGAAAGACTATTGTTGGAAAGACACCTGGAAGACAAGGAGCAAACACAAGAGGATTAAGTATTCAAGAAAAAGCTGCTAACTATCGTAATTATATTTCAGGAGTATCTAGTACAGTTCAAAAGAAAAATTATGGAAAAATTTATTCTTATGATGCAGGTCCAAAAAGTAATGCTTTTTTTAAAAAATATTATAGTTACGGAGCAGATACATATAAAAAAATAGGATTTAATCCTATGGTAGATAATGAAGCTAATTGGAATGAAAATACTTCAGGTTGGCAAAATTTCAAACATATGTTAACTGAATCTTTTGTTCCTTTATTTACAAGAGGTTTTGTATCAGGTCCTAAAAGTTTAGCTAAAATACTAGATGGTGATTTTACTAGTGGTGATTTAGAAGATGCTAGAATTTATGAAGAGGCATCTGCTATTGGAATGTCTTCAAAAAAAGGACCAGGAGCTTTTTTTAATAATCTTTTTATGAATTTTGGATATACTGCAGGTATAATGTCTGAAATTTTAGCAGAAGAAGTTGTAGGAGGTGTATTAGCTCCTCTTACAGGTGGTATGAGTTTTTTAACTGCTACTGCAAATAATGCTAAAAATGTATATAGAGCAGGAAAAGGTTTAAAATTTGCTCAAGGAGTAGAAAATACAGCTAGTACAGTTTCTTCATTAAATAAAGGAAATAATGCAAAAAATTTTTGGAAAGCAATACACACTCCTACTGGTGATTTTTTTAATGTTGCAGGAAATGCTACACGTGCCTATCAAATAGCTAAAGCTGATAATTTAACAAGTTTAGCTAAATCATTTAAAACTGCTGGTGGATTTTATCAAGATGTAAGAAGTCTTAATGCTGCTCTTTCTGAATCAAGATTAGAAGCAGGTATGGTTCAAAATAGTGTTTATGAAAATAAATTTAATGAATTTTATAATCAAAATTCTGATAGAGAACCTACTAATAAAGAACAAGAAGAAATGCTTCTTGCATCAAAAAAAGCTGGTTTAGAAACATTAGGTTGGAATATGCCATTAATTTATTTTACAAATAAAATGACTTTTGGTAATTTATTAAACAAAGGTGGTATAAGAAACTTTGTTAAAACATCTACTAAAGAAATAATGGATGTTTCTAGTAAATCATATGGTAAAGTTGGTAGAGTTCTTTATGATAAAGCTTCTAAAAAATTTTTATATGAAGCAAATAATTTAAAAAATTTAGGAAAAAGTTGGATTAAGAATCCAGGATTTAAATCATTAGGTAAAACTATTAATTATTTTAAAGCTAATTTTTCAGAAGGTTTTCAAGAAAATGCTCAAGAAATTATTTCAAGAGCAAATGAAAAATTTTATACTGAAGCATATAACTCTCCTTTTATAAAGTCAAGTCTTTTTACTAAAGCCCGTGCTGATCAAATGTTTAATACTCCTTACAGTGTTTATGATAAAGAAATTCGTAATGAATTTTCTATGCAAGGATTAGAAACTTTTGGTTCAGGTTTTTTTATGGGAACTTTAGGTGGAGGTTTAAATACTTCTGCTAAATTTCTTTTTAATAACTATAATAAAATTTATGATAAAGAAGGTTTTCAAAAATGGAAAGAAACAAAAGAAAAAGTAACAACTGAATTAATTGATAGATTAAATGATAATGTTAGTATTAAAGAACTATTATCTAATAGGTATATAAATGCTGGTTCTCAAGATACATTGTCTTTAATAAAAGAAAATGCTAATACAAAACAATCTAAGGATATTGAGTTTGAAGCAATGGTAAGTCAAATTGATTACCATATGCAAAATGGTTCAACAGATTTTTTTATACAAAAATTAGAGTCATTAAAAGATTTAACAAATGAAGAATTACAAGAAGAATTAAAATTTGATGATATAAATGAATCAGAAAGATATAGAAGTAAGATTGAAAAAACAATAACTAAAGTAGAGTCAGTTAAAAAAGCATTTGAAATAGCTAAAGATAATTTTCCAAATCCAATAAATAAAAAGACATTACCTGATCCAAAAAGTCCAGATTACTTAGAAGCTGTTGTTTTAGAGCATGCTTGGAACTTAGCTGTAAAAAATGTTGTATATGTAAATGAATCATTTAAAGATGTTGGAGTAAGAAGTAAACAAATTAAAGAAACATATTTAAGAAATAGTGCATTAGGTCAAGTAAATAATTCTTCTATTACAGCATTGTTTCAACCAGATGATTTAGTTGATAATATTAGTGCTTTAAATATGGATTTATCAACATTAAAGTCAGGCTTAAGTAGTTCATTAAATAAAGAAAGTGATAACAAAAAAATAAAAACATTACAGAATCAAATTAAATCTTTAAATGAGTATAAAACTGCTTATGATAAGTTTAATAGATTTTATAATAGAGCTGAATATACTGATGAAGTTAAAGAAGAATTATTCAGAAATAAAGATAAAGATAAAGAACTTACAGCAAAAGATATTCAAAAAAGAATGTCTGAACTTTATGGAAAAGAAAATGATTCTAATACAGAATTATCTATTATAAAAGATTTAAAAGATAAACATGATGCTTATTTACGTGTACTAGGAGATTCAGTAGATAGTGATGTCTTTAATACAGAATTAGATTCTGCATTTGAGCAACTTCTTGATTTTTATAAATTAAAAAAAGAATCAAGAGTGTTAGCTAAAAATATAGATATGTTTAGTGATCCTTCTAATTTTTATGATGTAGTTTTAAAAAATTCTAAATGGATGGAAAAACTATATAAAAACAGAAAAAGTTATTATAAAAATATAGTTATTGATCAAATACATAAAATAGAAGAAAATTCTTTGTTAAATGCATTAGCATCAGAAGGTATATATGTAAGTATGGATGATTTTAGTGAGTGGCAAAAAAATGGAATTAAACCATCTGAATTTTTTAATAATAAAACTAAATCTGTAATACTTAAAGATACAGCAGAATATGATGCATATTATGAATTATTTAGAAGAGCTGATGAGTTAAAAGAAATTTCTGAAAAAGTAAAATCTGCAGAAGATGTTATTAAAGAAACTGATAAAACAATTAGAGATAAAACTATTATTGTAAATACATATGAAAGTCTTATAAATGAAAAAGATTTATACAATAAAATTTACAAATTATTTGAAATAAACTCTTTAAATAATTTATCAAATGAAGAATTTAGTAATTTGAGTGAAGAAGAAGAAATTAATCTTTTTAATTTATTTTTGAAAACAAGTGTTGCTGCAAAGAATTTAATTGATGAGCATAATAAAAATAAAAATCTTAAT
>Ga0208966_1000299_pt1 | contig 15874 bp, 6 predicted proteins | sample GreLakmeHU45MSRF_FD_187701 | JGI IMG/M metagenome (GOLD analysis project Ga0208966, IMG submission 187701) | Freshwater lentic microbial communities from great Laurentian Lakes, MI, USA - Great Lakes metaG HU45MSRF (SPAdes) | ecosystem: Environmental > Aquatic > Freshwater > Lake | place: Great...
TATGTGATTAAACCCATTATTTTTATCCCTTATCCTTAAAATAGAGGCTAACGGTCATGTTAAATTTACGATCCGAAGCGTATACTATACGGAATGGTGGTGAAGGACAATTTGAGTTCTTTTCAGATATATCCACACGAACATTAGAAACAGTTCGGATAGGAGAAGGTGCTGGAAAAATAAGTACAGGTTCTGGCAATGCATTTGTAGGTTATGAATCTGGTAAAATAAATCAAAAAGGATCTTTTGGTGCATTTGTCGGTTTTCAAGCAGGCGCCTTAAATCAGAATGGCAACTTTTGTACATTTGTTGGTGCGTTTTCTGGTAAGGAAAATCGTCGAGGTGACGCAAATACATTTGTAGGTTTTAGAGCCGGTGAATTAAATAAAGATGGTTCTGAATGTGTTGCGATTGGAGCGTTTGCCCTTCGAGAAAATTACTCTGGAAATCGTACGGTGGCTGTCGGATATCGAGCTGGAGAACGTACATTAGATGCTGATTTTAATACAATTATCGGCGCGGAGGCAGGACAAGACAATCGTAGCGGAAATTACAATACGATGGCAGGATTTCGTTCGGGTCGCGCCGCTTTCCGTGGAAATGAAAATACATATTTTGGCGCGTATGCTGGATATTCAAACTCATTTGGTGACGGGAATGCGTTTGTAGGATTTAAAGCTGGAGAATATTTGACACTTGGAAATTACAATGTTGCGATCGGAGCATATGCTTTACAAAAGACAACATTTGGCAGTTCGAATATTGCGATTGGAGCTTTTTCTGGAACATTCGCTACAGGTTCGGGTAATTTATTTGTTGGAACCCGTGCTGGATCAAGTAATACAACTGGAAATAATAGTGTATTTTTAGGAACTGAAAGTGGTTCCATCGCGAATGGTAGTGAAAATGTTTATATTGGCAAAAGTGCAGCATCAAATATGAATGGAGATCGAAATGTAATTATTGGAGCATATACTCTTATGGATTTTCAAGCAAATGGTACAGTTGCGATTGGTTATCGTATTGGAGAAAACTTTTTAAAAGGAAATAGTAATGTATTTATTGGTTATGAAGTAGATACACATAGTCCTTATAATTCATATGGTGTCGCTATTGGGACGCGTAATGTTAAAACATATCATCATGCGATTGCGGTTGGAGAAAACTTAAATAATTCAGGGCTTGCTTCGGTTATTATTGGAAGAGATATTGTGAATGATGCTGAAAATTCAGTTTCCATTGGTAATGATATTGATATATCAAGTGTATATGTATTAAGTGACCCACTTGATTATCGTTCACCCGTTTCTCAGTCTAAAACATATGGTTTGTTTAATGTTCAAGAATATTATTCAGATACAATTTACAACGGTACTCAAAGCAATACTTCAGCAACTTTTTCAGTTAATAATTTAAATATTTTTAATTCTGGAACAAATCGTCCTCAAGGATTTATCCCTGATTTTGATACAAATTTGACAAATCTTTTTAAATTCCATGTAGGTTATCAAGGTGACACTGAAATAATCTTATCAGAACCAATAATCCTTGATAATATATTTGAGTATATTAATAATCCAAATAATATACGAAAAAAGAATTTTGAGACAATTAATCTATCAACGGGAGTTGTTGAAATTACAGCTGAACAAAAAAAGACAAAACATAATGTTAATGTAAATTTTTTTATTCCTGAAAGTATTTATAATGAACCTTATGATTCTAATACGCTAATTGGTCTCATCGGTGTTAATTTAATACGTAAAGAAAATCAAAATGAACTCTTATACTCCTTTTATTATCCGAAAAGAATGCCCATTTATCAAATAAATAATACACAACCTGTTGTTTTAGAAAATAGTTTTGATTATATACGTACGACATGTAATATAGATGCTTGGCAGTTTCAATCAAACATATGGACATATGATTTATCTACTGATGGTTACGATACAATACTATATAATAATACACTCTCAAATATTATCATAGAACACCCTAAATATGGTGTTATAAATAGAAATTTATTCGGAGATTCAAATATTCCACTAATATATTCAATTTATCCAGAATCTTTATTTGCTTCAAATGATTCATTGATTATTGCCTCTTCTCGCAGTATAGACGAAATAGATATATTATCGGATCATCCTAAACAGATTAATATTTATAGTTCAAATACCCATTATTTTAATAGTAATGCCATTTCTTTACATCCCATTCAACCTATTTATTTAGATCAAAGCCATATTTTAAGAAAACCACTCTATTCTCCCGCCCAACCTGTGTCGATTAATATAGGACCAAATATTTATCTAGAAAAATCAGGCGTACCTTATACGAATACGACTGTCAGTGCTTTGTATTCCGATTTTATACAACAATCAATTACGATTCGTCCAACTGACAGTAATCAAAGTATTCTTGAAAACATCCTTATGACCATTGGAACAACCGAATATCCTTCCGAAATATACTATGATTCAACGAGTAATTATCTGAAAGAATATAGCCAGGCAAGTAACATATATGTTAATTTATTGACGAGTAACGTATTAGTTCCTATTAATTTACCATCTATTCCAATTGATTCTATTTATATACGTAAACAACCGTCTTATGGTGTTTTATCAATGTTGCCACCCTTAACAAACTTAAGTAACATTGCTTATCAACCTTTACATCCTTATAATGAAGATACAGCCGAGGTATTGATTAAATATTATTTAGGAGATCGTATTACGTATAAATTATTAAATATACTTTTCTTAAGAAATTCAACTCATTACTCTATCCCAATTTATAAACTTCATGAAACTTCTTTTGAGACGCCTCTAGATGTTCAATTTTCTTTAATTAATAGTAAATACTCTTCAAACTTGCTAACAAATATATACAACGATCAATATACAGTATCTGTTATAAATGGTGTGTTACCCACTAAAATTGGCTATTCAAAACAATACACTTGTAACATAACAAATTATGATTCGGTTAGCGGATATGTGTATCAATCAAATATTCAATTAATAGATCGTTATACTCGTATTGACTACGATAGTGGATTTATAAGTGCCCTAATTAAATCACGTATTCCTACACCTACCCCTTGGAACGGAATTGCTTGTAATATTTATTATTATCAGTATACTGGTATTAACCCTATTACAAATCCGATTAATAATGGCTCCTTTAACTTACATCGCTACTATTTTTATAATTCTCTACAACAACCCTACTATTTCTATGGACTAAATGCTCCTTATTATGAATATGAAGAACTTGGAATGGGTACATCGCATATATATTGGCAGTATATCAAACAAGTAAAACACGATACATATACTAAATACGCGTGTAATGTTGACATTGTTTCATGTAATGAAACTTACTTTTTAAAAGATTATTATACACTAAACACATCGAACTATTTATTCCAAAGTAATGTTTCAACCGTTTTAAATTATGCCCCTACATCAAATTATATCTATATTCCATCGACCAATCAACCACAAACAATGACGTCTACATCCAATTATGTGTATACCATTTTAACAAATAGTTATATACCCACATATTCTTTAAGAAATATAGACTTTTATCAAAAAAATGGGCAATATACCTATCAATCTACTAATAAATTTTTGAATATTATTGAAAAAAATAAAGGTCTTGCTACATATTTTCATCAGAGCAATATAGACCGAGATCAAATTTATATTTGGCTCAGTTCGAATTTACCAAACAATAAACCGTTCGAGTATCATAGGCTTTATTTATCAAATGACCGTGCCATAGAATATAATTATTATAATAATATTGCGTTAGATTCATCCCTTGGACAAATATTTAATTTTTCAGTAAGTAATTACTTATCTCACACAATTGATGGTCAATCCAATGGTTTAAATTTTACATCACAAGAATCTACATTTATTGCGATTCAATCAATTAGCTCAAATATTTTTGTAAAACAATCAGAATCTAAATACGAAATGACAAATAAAATTCATTATCCAAATACCTATTTATTTATTCCATTGGTTAAAGAACCCATCAAATCACAATCACAACTACAATTACAAACCTTCTATGTGTCAACTACTCAGAATAAAGCAAAGACTTTATTAACATCTTCATTTCAATATAATTCTTATTTATCTCAAAAGAGTTATTTAAATACACGCTTAGCGGATTCACCTAATTATTTAACATCTAATAATTTACACTATTATGATACTACAATACCTTCTTCAAATTTAATTTATCATATTGTGTCCTATTGTAATGATATTTCTAGAACCTTATTTAATCAAAAGGATATTGATGATCAAAAAATATATGTTTCTCATTCAAATATTACACATTTTTCAATTCAATATGACTTATATAATCAAACAGACTATCTTACATCGGGTGAAATTCCTATCCAAACTTATGGACAAACTATTTTCCCACCCCGTAATTTTTCATTAGTCAGTTGTAATGAAATTGTTAATATTCAAAATATTTTCGAGCATAACCGTATTGGTCCATTTTGGAACTATATTGAACAAAGTTTATATTATCAATCAAATATACAATCAAATGAATTAAGCGTTTATATTACAAAACAACCGACGAAAGGATACTTTTATTCATCAAATAGTGCTTCATTATTAAATACAAATGTCATATCAAAAATAAATTATCACGATTTTAAAACACATAAGTTGCATTATATACCTTATATACCTAATGATTTATCAAATGATTCTTATCAGTTTTATTTAGATTACAAGGGAGATATTTCGGATATTTATGAAACAAACCTTAAAAATTATTGGAGTCAATTTTCACCATTTTTAGTAGATAGCCGCCCTTATAATAATACCTATATAATTGACACTTCTAATATACCTAGATCATATGGTCTCATTCAAGATGGATATACATGGTCTTGTAATGATACACAATTATTTATTAAAAATTATTCATTAGAAATTCAAAAAGAATTTAAACAATTTACACAACGACCTTATTTTAAAAGCGCACAGATAACCGAAACGATTGATATTGGAGGATATTTTAACTTTAAACGTCTATTGAATACAAGTAATACTATAAGTAGTAATTCAAGAGATTTACATTTCTTTGTGTCATCAAATCCTTCTTATGGAAAAATTATGAAGAAAAATGATGATGTTTCATTACCTTATATAAGCGATCCTTATTTCACCTATTCTGATATTGTTGGAAATAAAGTATTTTATCATCATTATGGTGAAAATGAGGTAACAGATGGTTTTAAATTATTAATTGGATCTGCTAAATTAACAAATTCTGATGGAAGTGTCTATGATATATCTGAAATACCTATTGAATATAGAGTAACAATTTCTTCAAAATCCAGTTTAATTAAAAATAATCCAGATTATATTTATAAAGAAACATCTAATGAAATAATTAACTCTAGTAATTTAATAAATACATCTTTAATTGATATCAATAAAGGTAATGTAATTATTTATTCTACATGTAATCTAGATATTTATCGTAAAAATGGGATTCAACTTGAAAAAATAAATTATTTTACACAAGCACAATTAATTTCGAATGAAATTTATTATAAAATAAATTCAAACATTTTTAGAAATAATTCAAATCTAAATGAATCAATGAATATTCAATTTATTGTAAGTTCAAGTAATACTACAATAGAAGATATTGATCCTATATCAACATTATCTTATTATAGAGGGCTTTATTTACAAGAATGGGACGTAAATTTAAATAATTATGTATCTTCAAATATAATACAAAAACATTTAAACTCCAATCAAATTGTTCAATATTATAAAAAATCTTATGATAATCAATATTTTAATTTCGATAATCGTCGTATTCAAATCGATTTTACATTAAATCCAGAACAACAACAATTATATACTGATACTGTATTTAATCATAAAAAATATTTAAATCAATTAGAAACCTTTAAGTTTAATTTTAATATATATGATCAATCATCGAATGTATTATTAAATGCGCATTTTACAAAAAATAAAGTAATAATTACAAATTCTATACAAACACAAAAAACATTGACAATTCCTATCATTATGAATGAACGAAATAATATAAGTTTTATATTAAACGATGATCGTAATAATAATAATTTATCATTTTATATAAATAATATAAATTATTTAAATGGCGCTGGTTATCCATTTATTGTACCCAATTCTAGTAATATTCGTACATTTGCTTTACAAGCAGATATTTTAGATCCATTTAATTATTATAATTATACATTAACATCAAATATTAGTAAAGATGTTTATTTATATTATAATCTTACAAATTTTACAAATAAATTAAAGTTTAATGATTTTAATATTTTAGTAAATACATATGATTTATCATCTCGCGATAATACTTCAAATGAAGAATATATATTTTCGTCTAATTTAAATAATGTTATTATTGGAAAATTATTAGATGTAAAAGGATTAAACAACATTTGTATTGGTCAGAATTTTAAAACGATTGGTACTGATTCTATTATTTTAGGAAATAATATTGGTGTGGATAACAGTTCATCTGGAACAAATACACTAAATGAAATTTTTCAATCTATTGTAATCGCTAATAATAGTTTTGTTAATTCGAAAGTTCGTGATGTTATTGCGATTGGTAATAATATTTTAACAAACATTCCATTTGATTTAACGAATTTCTTATTAAAAAAACCAATTCTTATTGGAAATGATATAGGTATAGATCTTATAGATTTTCATATTAATATCCAAAATACGTTTTTAAAAACATCAGTGGGAACTGTACCAGCAATTTATTTAGGTTCAACAGGAGATATTGTAGCAATTGGATATTCAAATAATCAACAATTTGATAATGAATATCAACTTTATGTAAATGGTGGTATATCTTTTAAGGGCTCTATTACATCATTAGGATCCATTATTAATAAACGTCAAGTATTTGGTAATTTAATTTATACAAGTGGTATAAACCATACATGTACAATACGTATTTCATGGACAAATGAACAATCAGATGACTATAATGCTTTTACAATTTCAGGTAAATTTAGGGGATTATTAAGTGATTCTGTTTATATTTATCGTCGATTTGAAACATGGGTAACACCAAAAAATGATGATGTTACAGCAAAACCAAAAGGATTAACCGATTTTGAAATTGCATCTTACGCAAGTGTAGGTATTACATATTATGAACATTCAGTTATTCGATATGATAATAAGTCGGTAAATTTAGTTATTCTTTGGACGACTATTATTGATTTAACTGATATTGACAAAATGATTGCTCATTTAGATTTAGAAGTAGCGTATCCTCAAAATTTAGGAACTCTTACATTACAGCTTTTATAAATATTTATTAAAGTTAAATGGCGACTACAACCATTGGATCCTCAGGACCATTACGTTTTTCTACTTTGAAAAATGTGTTTGGAACATCTGGACCTGTGCGATTTTCAACCTTTAAACGAGACAACATATATGTTCCAGATATATCTGCAAATACAAACATACCAACCACTTACACCAATTTACAACTGAAAAAGTTTTATAATACAACCGTTGTAAGAACCATCACACTTCCAACTGGAAATACAGAAACTTTAAATTTATTGACAACAGTGACGACGACGTTTGGTACATTAAACACCGCAAAAAAATATGTTAAATTAGTGATTCCTTCTGGTGCCATAGTGGGCACAACTAATTCAGCTGTCGCAGCACTTGATATAGGGCAATTTCCAACAGGAACCATTATAGAAATTGAAAACAATGGGAGCATTCAAGGTGCAGGTGGATTAGCAGGAGCAGGTGGAACGGTATATGGTGCGGCAGCAAATACAGTTGGAGGACCTTATTCGGGTGGAAAAGGTGGGGACGCAATCAAAGCCAATTATTTAAATCAAACGGTAACCATCACCAATAATGGAACCATTTACGCTGGTGGAGGCGGTGGTGGAGGTGGTGCTAAAGGCGCAACGAGTACTGTAAGTGGTACAAATGGATGGGGTGGAACAAATTGGGTTTATTCTGCGTCATATCTTAATGAATATTATGTAGTTACTGGCGCTGGAGTAAATACATGGTTATGGGCTGGATATTCAGCACAATATTCAGGAGCGCCAACTGTTACAAAGGCGCGCCCCGCATCTTGGCCGGGATCATCTCCAGCAACTGTTATACGTGGAAATTCAAAAGCATCCGGTACATATGATGAAGTTGGAACATATACCGTAGCAGCAGGTGGCACGGGCGGCGCGGGTGGAAACGGAGGAGCTGGAGCAAAAGGGCGTGGTTATAATAATTCAACTTTAACTGGAAATTTAGGTTCAAGTGGATCTCCTGGAAATCCAGGCACTGCTGTTGATAAAACTAGACCTTATTATTTAGAAGCAACCGCTGGAGGTACTGGTATTACTGGTGTTTCAGGTGGTAATGGTGGAGCTTTTGGGGCTTCAGGGACTGCATCCACAGCAGGTGCTGGTGCTGCGGGTTATTATTTGGTTAAGGGCGACGCGAGTGTTACTCTAATTGGTGGTACCACTGCTGGATTATTGGCTTAATTTATCACCTTCTAACACACAAATGCGCTCTTCTAATTTTTTGATTGCTTCTATTAAAATAGGTATAATTTGTGTATAAACAACACCTTTATAGTCCCCTATATCTGTTCGTATAACCTCTGGAATAATTTTTTCAACTTCTTGGGCAATAACACCAAAAGAAGCCTTGTTATTACTGACACGATCGTAGCGAACACCTCTTAAAGAATTTATAATTTCAATTGAATTTTCAATCGTTCTTATGTTGGTTTTATAACGTATATCTGAACCACCTACAATATCTTCTTGGCAATAAATATCCCCGCCATAAACGACTAATTTACCAGCCGTCATATTGGTCGTTCCAATACCTACATTTCCCAAGTTTCCAATATACATCGCAATACCACTTTCTTTATCATAGAACTCAGCTACACTATTATTTCCTGATTGGGTTACTTTAAGAGCTGGACCTGTTCCGTCATTTGTAATCACGATTTGTTCTGTATTACTTGTAACCGTATTCATTGTAACAAAATCGCCAATTATAGAAATGTTGCTACAAGTAATCGTACCACTTGAATAAATGTTACCACGAACGTCTAATTTTTCAGTTGGATTAATTGTACCAAGACCCATTCGTCCATCCGCGTAAACATTACTACATGTAATATTACCACTTGAATAAATGTTACCACGAACATCTAATTTTTGTGTAGGGGTATTTGTACCAATACCAATTAATCCATCCGCGTAAACATTACTACATCCGATTGTACCATTCGCAATGATATTCCCTTCTACATGTAGTTTTTGACCGGGAGTTATTGTACCAATGCCTACATTTCCTAAGTTTCCAATATACATTGCCACTCCACTTTCATTATCATAGAATTCAGCCACACTATTGTTACCCGTTTGAATAACTTTAAGGGCTGGACCCGTTCCATTATTCGTTATAACCATTTGTTCTGTATTGCTTGTAATCGTATTCATCGTAACAAAATCTCCAATAACTGATAAATTAGCACAGGTTAATGTACCAGTTGTGTATATATCTCCATAAACATCTAGAGCATTCATTGGAATATATGTCCCAATGCCTAAGTTACCATTTGTATAATAAATACCCCCATCTATATTACTTGTCCATAATGAATCACCGCTAAGACCAAGAATAGTACCATTTTTACGAATATCACCACTTAAATTAACATCACCATTTATATCAACGGAATAGTTTGGTAGATAGGTACCAATACCTAATTTATCTGTAATGATTGCTTTGCCCACTATTTCTAATTTATTAAGAGGTTGCGTTGTACCAATACCCACATTTCCATTGGAATCGATTGTTAACTGTTCTAAATTACATGTATAAAAATGGAGGCTGCGATCATTATTTCCAGGCGTATATTCCGCAGTGATAAAGGTATCTCCTGCTACATTTTTTACACCTCCTAAAGATCCCCATTGTTCTCCTGCCCCAAATCCTTCAAATGTTTGAGTTTCTGTATTATAACGTATATAGCCAGTAACACCCTCTGGACGACTTAAATTAGAACCTTTTGGTAATAAAATTGCGTTAGAAGACCATACTTCTAAAGAAACAATTGGATTGGTCGTACCAATGCCGATATTACTAGAAACAATCATTGATCCATTAATATCAACAGTACTACGTGTTATATGAGTTCCAATGCCTAGACGTTCTCCATATATATTTTTACTTACAAAATCACTTGCCTCACCTAGTACGGTTGATAATTTAATTCCACCAGTAGTAGCATCTTTTTGAATGAGCGCACCGTTTAGATCAATTGTATTGCCCGATAAATAGATATCTCTCCAACGTAAATTTGAAGTACCTAAATCGTAAATTAACGTGGTTTCTGGTACGATATCTCCTTTAACTGCTAGCTTTCCAATTTCTATATTTGAATGACCAATGCCTATGTTGCCATTGCTTCCAATACAAAAATAGATATCATTATTTTGATATATTTCCATAATATTATTACTACTATGTTGTCTAATTTGAATGGTCGGACCAGGATTATAATTATCTAAAGATATTTTACTATTTACATCGTAATTATAAAAAGAGATTACGTTACTTGTAATATAATTGAAATTAATAAGATCTTCGTTCACAGTAACAATATTACTACAATAAATAGTTCCACTAACATCTAATTTACCACGTGTAAAGGTTGTTCCAATTCCAATATTTCCGATTAAATATACCATGTCTTTCGCATTAATTTCTTCGAATGTTCCAGGGACATTTGAAAGTCTCGCACCATTACCTTCAAAATCTATAGCTTTTATTTTTCCAACAACATCAAGAGCATAACGAGGTTGATAAGTACCAATACCAATATTTCCAGCATTATAGTAAACTGATTTATCTAATCCACGATCCCAATAACTATAAATACTTTGGGTTGAATAGCCTCCTAATGTTCCTTCCACCTGTTCTAACGTAGTGGGCCAGAATGTAATATCAATTACATCATTTGCTTTTGCTACACTTGTTAATGTAATATTGAAAAATGTTTTAGGAGGTTCATATTGATTGCTGTAAGAAACCACATAATCTTTTAGATTACTACTAAAATAAGCCAATTTATAACCGTTTAAATAAACTTCAGCATTTTCATTACTTGCGGCGTATAAACCAGTTGTTTCTACCATAAATTCAACATCCGCACGATCTTTAACAATAAATGTTTGATGAATGGGAGGAACTTGTAAAGGTTTTTGATAGATTGATTCACTGGTAAGTAATAAATCCTCCGCAATGATTTTACCACGAACGACTAATTTTTCAAGAGGTGCAGCTTCACCAATACCTACATTTCCATTTCCATCAATAATATTAACAATCGATGTTTCATTACTACGAAATACAATATATGGATCGTAACCACGTTGGATTAAATTAATACCTTCTTGTGTACCTAAATTATCAATAGTTAAATGATTTAAATTACTAGCTGTAAAACTTAAAATTTCAGCGGTTAATGTTCCGCGAATAACCGTGTTACCAGAAATAGTCACACGATAATTTTCTTCAGGTTCTTGAGTTCCAATACCGATACGACTATTTTTAAACACCAATACATTTGAATTTACAACCTCTTCGCGATTACGAAAGGTATGTTTCTTCGATGTATAGGGTAAATTTTCAAATAGCACCGATTGTACCATTGCTCTATTTCAATGCTATACAAAAATAATACTTTTTCATATTAGATGAAACCGCACTTTTCTTTAAAATTCATCTATATGATTATACTTATCACTGTTTTTACAATCATACATTATATTACATCTCAATATGGTGCGCATTATAATATTGGTCAATTAACATTTGTGGATAGTATCTATTATACAACCACTTCCACAGGAATGATAGGATTTGGAGATATATATCCAGTATCAAATATATCTAAATTAATTATTGCCGCCCTTATTTTAGGATTTTTATGGATATTATTTATGTAGTAAAAAAATCAATTTGACGCTTTGTATGATTTGGGTAAGCAAACCATCCATAATGTTTTAATGAAGCATCTAATAGTGCATAAATTTTACCATCCATTGCTTTCCATAAACGGCAAAATCCATAATCTTCACTTTCAAATCGCTTTGTTTCAGGATGAATTTCAACGGGAAATAAATTATAAAAATATTCAGAATTTGCTCCCATATAGCCATCAATGTCATTTTTATAAAAACGTTCTGGATATTGTTTTATCATTGAATCAATAACATTTCTTTGAATTAATAGACAACCGGTTGTACAATAATCTACTTCCTGAATGGGACCCGATTCTCCAATTTTCAAATGAATTGACGCATTGGTACACAACTCGAATGGATTTTCAGGAACTGGATTTTGTGAAAATACCTTTTCTAATTTTTGTTGATTTAACCATTTTTGAGCATAACCAATACCGATTACTTGTTTATTCGCTTGGATTAATTCAATGATATATTTTACATCAAATTCTATATCGGCATCTAAGAATAATAAATGTGTATGTTCTGGATCTGTCATAAAATAAGCCACTGCCGCATTACGCGCACGATTTATTAAACTATCAAATGTTATTGGAAAAATAGATGCTGGAATACCCATTTCTTTTAATACCAATATCAATTTCATCAGGGAAAACATAAATGATGTATGACACATATGATTGTAACATATAACAGGAATGAATAATTTCATTTTAAGCTACTTTAAAAGTAAACTATTTTGTTTAAACCAATAATTTACAAACAAAAATAATATAAATCAAAAAATATAAATCAAAACAATATTAAATTAAATAATAAGAGTTTTCTCATGTCCAACACGAATATCGCAGTTTACATAGATAGTATAACCTGCTTTTTGAAGACCACGGCAAAACGCTACATCTTCAGAACACATATCTTGCATAACTACATTTCCACTTTCATTTTTAATAGTTTGTAGTTCATCCCAAAAGTAAGGGTAACTCATATCTTCAATAACACCATAACGGCATGCGAAGAATCCCATACCATTGTAAACGACCGGCATAAACTTTTGTTGAGTTTCTTTTTTATAGTTTTCAATATCTTCAGGCTTTAGAAATTGAAAGGTACCATTTTCTTCAAAGAATTTTTCATCCCAGTTGGAAATGCATGGGAAGTGTGTAAGATCCGCCATCATATAAAGACCGGATACGACAGGGTGGATATCAATATTCTCAATAATTTCAATTACTTGTTCTGGTTTGAATATTACATCTGAATCAATACTGAACCATACATCATATTTAAGCTTTCCATCGAAAGGTTTTTGGTTTGGACCACGACGAACATCTAATCCAAGGGTTTGCATACGTGAAAAACTTACAAAACTAGAATAACGGTTTAAAACAACTACTTCATAGTTACGTTTCCAAAGTGTATCCATTACACGTGTCCATGCCATTAAAAATGTTCCAGAATAATGGTTACCTGGAAGAGCAATTACAATAACTTTCTTAGGACTATTCTCCATAATAAAAAATATATAATAGCAATCTTTAAACCAATTATTTTATATTAGGTTGAAAACAGTTAGGAAAAAATATACTTAACAAATAGCAGTTATTATGGCAACCGGACGAGATATCTTAGGAGGTCATATATATGACATTTTGTCGTCATCTTCTCCTGAAATATTTACTATTGGAAACACTTCAAATGATGCTTATATGCGTTTTTATGATTCAAATATACCACGAAATGGAGTTGTGATGGGTTTAAGTAATGAGGGCTTTATATTTTATAGAGATAATACAAGCAATTTAAATGTGGGTATCAATACAAGTCGCGCCCGTACAAATTTAGATGTTCATGGAACAGTTGCATTAAACCAAATAACTTCTTACCACTCTTCCTCAAATATTTATATATTAGAAAATGTGATATTATCTTCTAACTTAATTCAAAATTCATCAACTTATGTTGGTCTTGGAACAACCGCTCCTACAAAAAAATTAGATGTCCGTGGTGATATCGTTTTTAGTGATCGCCTTTTCCATAACAATGAAGAATATCGTGAAAGTCAATTTCGCTTTTTACAAGGATCTAATTATACATCAAATATAAATAATTATACATTTTCTAATATTTATTATATACATTCAGTCGGCATTGGTACCGATTCATCCAATGAACTTACGAATTATCAACTATTTGTCCAAGGTAATTCAGCGTTTGCTGGCAAAGTATATGCGAGTGATTTCATTAGTTATGGTGGTGTTGCCGCGAATAGTTTTTTACAAGTAGAACTATATAACTCTGGAAATGAACGTTTGAAAACTGTTGTTACAAACGATACAAATGTTACCAATCGTATTTTATATAGCGTTAAAACACGTCCAGGTCGCTATTTATTATTTGCGAATATACCTTATCGTAATTTGTCCCCTTATATTTTTATTGATAATCAAAATTGGGTAGAAATATGTCTCTATCGCTTTAAAAATCCAGATACATTCACAAGCGATCAAGAACCTTTTTCATTAATTACCATGGAAGTTCGTACAATTAGTCCAGGAATTTCTACACAAATGATTGAATTTTTTGTGGATTCACTTACCGATACTGACTATATTATTGCTGTAAGAGGTAAAGGTCATGTACTTGAGTTTGGTAGCTTAGAAACATCTGGCTTACAAGTTATTCCTATCAAAGGTATTGGAAATGACGATTCATTTACTGTTCGTAAGGCACTCCAACCCAGTCCAATTCGCTATACTAAAGTTATCACGGCACCTACAACTGATTTTGATTTTAGTACGGCTGGGCGCTATACTGTAGAAGCCAGTAATGTAGATGTATTTATTAATGGTACAAAATATATATATGAAAGTGATTTGGTAAAAGATTATGATATTACATATAGTTATAATTATACTGAAAATCGTACAACTTTTAATTTAACTTTAACTGAACCTGTTTTAACCGAAGATGTTATCCATTTAGCTATATGGCCTTACGTTACAGCTGATACAATATTTTCATCTGGTTATTATTATCAAAATATTGTTGCTTATCCTTCACAGTGGCTAAATATATTTGATGGTGGAATACGTTATCCTAAACGTGTTGTCATTGATGGGGATTTAATTGTTCGTGGAAATTTTATTGGTGGATGTAATACAGATCTTTTTACGGCTGGAGCGGATGTGGGTAGTTTAAGTATTACATGTAATGTTATTGGAACATTTAATATTATTGATGGAGCAATTAATACAGCTAAATTAGGTATTAATTCAATTGTTAATGAAAAAATCGTAGATAACAGCATTTATCCAACAAAACTTAAAATGAAAAATGAGATCTTGTACGTTGGATGCAATTATGGTGAAATGGATGGAGGATTATTAGTAAATCGTAGAGGAATTATTGTTGAAGGCGATATTTATATTACAGGACAATTATCTGCTTCTAACATTGCTGGTAGTAAGGAATCCTTAGCTGATAATAGTATTGAAACTCGTAAATATAAAGATAATTCAGTAACCTTTGAAAAATTAGCATTTAATATGATTGACAATGTTAACTTACGTAATAATATTATTGCCACTCGTAATTTAAGAGCGAATTGTGTTATTAGCAGTAACCTTTTAAATCAAACAGTAACCTTTGATAAATTAGCGATTGCTTCTATTTATAATAGTAATATTGTTGAAGGTACAATTACATCAAATGAAATAGGTAATTTTTCAATTACTACAGAAAAATTAAATTTTTATAGAA
>Ga0208966_1000300_pt1 | contig 15866 bp, 18 predicted proteins | sample GreLakmeHU45MSRF_FD_187701 | JGI IMG/M metagenome (GOLD analysis project Ga0208966, IMG submission 187701) | Freshwater lentic microbial communities from great Laurentian Lakes, MI, USA - Great Lakes metaG HU45MSRF (SPAdes) | ecosystem: Environmental > Aquatic > Freshwater > Lake | place: Great...
CTAAGCTTAGAATTAGTTATTCATATAAAAGCGCTTGGGTTTAAACCCAAGCGCTTTTTTTATGCCTTAAAATAAAGCGCTATGCCTTTTAAGAAAATACCAAAGAAGATATTCGATTGGGAGGTGCTGAGATTCTCTTAAAAGACTGGGATAAATCACACTTAATCAAAAGAATAAAATCTCGTATTGCGTATTTTATTATTCGGATAAGTTTAGGGGTCGCCAATACTTAAGGCATGCCACAATCATGGCATTTGCCCTTGACTGTAGAAAAACCTTTCACAGTTGACAATCCTTTAACATTGGTAAAAATGGCACCGTCTACAATAGCATCGGTTAAATTTGCATTGGTAAGATCGGCCCCGGTTAAATCTGCTTTACTCAGATCGGCACGGTACATATTCGTATTTTGTAAATTTGCCTCTCTTAAATCACTAAATATAAAACTCGCAATATTTAAATCGGCACCCTCAAAATTTGTTTTATAAAATTTACCCCCCACTGAATCAAATTTCATTTGTCCCATCGGTTGATTGCCTACGTCTAAACCAAATTGACCATATTTGATGGTAGCGCCTGACATATTCACCGCGCCCAACGTACCAATCATACGAGCTCTTGTTAAATTAGCGCCCTTAAAATTAGTGTCACCAAAAATCGCCTGAAAGATAGTTGCTTCAGTTAAGTTAGCGCCTGAAAAGTTTGCTTTTTCAAGGCGTGCTAAATTCAAATAGGCTCTTTGCATATTAGTGTTTGCTAAATTAGCACCTATAAGATTGGCGCCAAAGACGCTTGTATTGAGCATTTTGCAGTGGCTTAAATCCAAGCCATTCATATCTAGATAACCCAAATCCTTATTAGAAAAATCACAATCAGGACTTTTGATTTCTTTCAGCAAGTCCTCTTGAGATATCTTTTTACGGTCAACTTCTTTATTTTTTTCGTAAAAAACTTCAGCTTTTTTAATAAGCTCATCCGGTGTTTTTAAAAAGATATCTTTGCTCACCTCGCTGCCAAAGCAATAAACCTTACCTTGATAATTTGAATTTACTGAGCAATCAGTTTTAAGGAAATGCTCTTCAGACAAACTTAAGAGGCAGTAATTACCGAACTCGCCTGCGAAAGCTACATTTGTGATAAGGAGTAGAAATAATTTCCAATATCTTTTTAATAACATGACAATACATCCTAAAGATTTTGATTTATTATAAACCTTTATCATTTTATATTTTTTATTATGTCTAACAACAAATATACAGTTCTTATCACTGGGGCGAATAGGGGATTAGGTCTTGAATTCGTCAAACAGTATGCTTTAGATAATTATGAAGTCATCGCATGTACCAGAAAGATAAATAAAAACGATGATCTTCATCGACTTCAAGCGTCTTTTGAAAATATGTCTATTCACGCTCTTGATATTGAAAATTTTCTATCAATTGATCAATTTGCAAAAACATTAAAAAAACCTATTGATATTTTAATTAATAATGCAGGCCTTTATCCAAATAGCTCATTCGATGATATGAACTATGAAGCATGGCTTAATGCTTTCAAAATCAATACACTTGCTGCATTTAAAATGACAAAAGCTTTTCTACCCCACCTTAAAAAAGGCGAATTAAAAAAAATAGCATCGCTCACAAGCAAGATGGGAAGTATTGATGACAACTCAGGTGGTGGTGAATATCTTTATCGATCAAGTAAAACTGCACTTAATATGGTGATGAAAAGTTTATCCATTGATTTAAAACCTTACGATATGGCGCTTATTACGCTTCATCCAGGATGGGTTAGAACAGATATGGGAGGGCCTAACGGACTCATTGATGTGGATGAGAGTGTTACTGGTATGAAGCGTCAAATTGATAAACTCTCAATTAAGACTACGGGTCAATTTATTGCTTACGATGGCAAAAAAATTCCTTGGTGATAGAAACACTTTCAAGTCATCACATTAAAAGATCTGTTGAGTTTTTATCTCATCTCGATAAAGACTGGGAAGATTTAATAAAGAAGGTGGGTTCTTGTCATTTAAAAATATCATCACAGCTCTCTCCTTATGAGTCTCTTTTAAAAACAATCGCATACCAACAGCTTAATACCAAAGCAGCTGAAACCATTTTTCAAAGATTCTTATCTCTATTTGACGGTTATTTTCCTAACGCACATGAGCTTATTAAAACTGATCCAATACTAATTCGCGAAAGTGGTTTTTCTCAAACAAAAACAGAAACACTGCTTCTTATTGCTGAAGCCTCTCTGAATAAAGTTATTCCTGAGGAAAAGGAAATTATTTATTTAAATGATGATGAGATTATTGAAAGATTGAGTTCTATAAAGGGTATAGGTGTTTGGACTGCGCAAATGTTACTTATATTTCATTTAGGGAGGTTAGATGTTTTACCCATTCATGATCTGGGTATTCAAAAGGGCTTCCAAACTCTAAAAAGATTAGATGCCCTCCCAAAACCCAAACTATTACTCATAGAAGGTGAAACATGGAAACCTTATCGCACTATTGCCAGCTGGTATTTATGGCGAGCTAATTAATTTCTAATACAAAGGCGAGGTTGTGGCTTGCAAATACGGTTAATATCACTTGAGGATAAAATAGTAATATACCCATCTCGATAAAAAGAAAAAAGCCACTTATAAAGTGGCTTTTTTAGTTTAAAAAAAAATTAATCTTTATCTACGCTATCTTCAACGACTGTCCCTGTCTCTGCATCGCATTCAATTTCCCAATGTTTACCGTCAGCACCTTGAATATCAATATCAAATATAGGTCGACCATCCTCTGTTTCCATTTGAATGCCTACAATCGCTCCAGGATGTTTTGCTAATGCTGTTTTCATACAGGCGCTCATCACTTCATTATGTTTTTTTAAGTCCACAATCACTGGTCTATCTTCATGCTTATAGTCGTTGCCATACAATAAAACGGCTCCGACCAGCACCGCCACAATTACAAGGGCTAATATAGCAAAATATTTTTTCAAAATATTCTCCTTAATTTAAATGCGTTCTGACGTAAGAGCTAAAATTAAAAAATCCACTTACAAAAAAGTGGCTTTTTAAAAAAGCTGAGACTTAATCTTTATCTACATTAATTTATTATTAGAGTATTTATTAAAGAATTTTCTGCCCTTCGAATCAACTGCCATGACTTTTAAATCACCTTTAATTTTTGGTGAATCAAAACTAAAAAATGGATTTTCAGAGGTACTGCCCCCACCAAATTCAGCACTCCAAATTTCTTTTTCATTATCCCTGACACTTACATAACTCAAATGCCACTCTTGCAAGATAAAAAGTCCTGTGTGATTACTTAAATTAGCCTGAAATCCATTATGTTGAGGATGTTTGATAAATACAGACGCTTTATTATCTGAATGCAACACTTTCATAGCCCCAATTTCTTTAGACACCGCATCGGCGTCATAAATAGTACCCGCAGAACAGCCACCTGCTGATCGAATTGCTACTTGATTGTAAAAAAATTTACCATTTTCATCTTCTGCGATCACATCCACATAACTGTCTTGTTCCATGCGAATATGAGTTTTAAAAGTAAATGGCGCAGTTTTAGGGTACATCGTCAATGCAAGGGATCCGATGCCAGGTAATTGATGCGGATTACCTTCAACGACTACTGAAATTTTTTTATATTGTTTCTTCACTGTAAAATTAAAAGGGACTTGAGTGCCATCTAGTCCTCTCTTAGCGACGTCAAATGTGATGTCATCTGATTTGGTTAAAGATTTACCTTTGAAGTATTTATCTACAACACCATCTAAATGATTAGGCGTTTCGGCCTGAGCATTAAAAGCTGCGAGAGTGGTTATTAAGCACATCGAAATTAAAAAAACTATTTTTTTCATCATTTTACTTTCCTTAACATTTTAACAACATACATATCAATATAGTGCTCTCAAATGCCTAAAAGTCAACAAAACAACCATTTATATTGCATTACCCACGATATCCGGGCTTTACTAATTTAAGATGAATATCGCTAATAACTTTTTCTTTGAACCCCCCCTCGCAATAAGCCAGGTAAAAGTGCCACATTCTAATAAATACATCATCAAATCCTAAAGCCTTTACGTCTTTTAAACGAGCAAAAAAAGCCTCTCTCCACAAGGCCAACGTTCTAGCGTAATGATCACCAATATCTTCAACATTATAAATTTTCAAATCAGAAGACTGCGCAATGCTATTTTGCAGAGCAGTCAGAGAAGGAATACAACTACCAGGGAAAATATACCTTTGAATAAAATCAACTGATCGTTTAGCTTTTTCGTAGCGTTGGTCTGCAATTGTAATAGTTTGTATGAATGCAACACCATCAAGTGTTAATAAGTGAGCACACACTTCAAAATAAGTATCGTAGTACTGATACCCAACAGCTTCTAACATTTCAATAGAGACTAATTTGTCATAACGGCCTTTTAAATGGCGATAGTCTGAAAGTAATACTGTAATCTTATGCGTTAATTTTAAATCTTTAATTTTTTGTTTTACATAAAGGTACTGTTGTTTTGAAATAGTTGTAGTAGTGACTTTGCATCCATAATTTTGCGCGGCATAAATCGCAAAGCCTCCCCAGCCAGATCCAATCTCAATAACATGGTCATGGGCGCTCAACTCAAGCCCTTGGCATACTTTTTCTAACTTATGAATAGATCCTTTATAAAGAGAATCATGAGGATTTTTAAACACTGCGGATGAATACATCATGGTTGTATCTAAAAACAGTGAGAAAAAATTATTGCCTAAATCGTAATGCTTAGAGATGTTAACGCGGCTTCCTTTAAGTGAATTTTGATTTAGGTAGTGCAAACATTTAAGAGTAGGTTTTAGAAAAACATTAAATAAGCCTTCTAATTGATCCATTGCATTTTGATTGATAGCCATAATGCGAATGAGCTTGGTTAAATCATTTACAGACCAAAACTTTTGCATAAAAGCCTCACCAACACCTATAGAGCCTCCAAAAGCGAGCGCTCCATAAAATCTCGGATCATGGACGGTTATATGAGCACTTAAACTTCCCTTGCTTCCGAAAGAAAATTTTTTAACCCCCTCTTGAACAGAGATGTGACCTATATCTATTTTCTTTAATTGATTGAAAACAAGGGATCTCGCGAAATGATGTAAAAGATTTTTCATAGAAATAGTAAAAATTTTAGGGGTGCGGAAAATAAGTAATGCCCTTTATCTTTAAACATAAAGCTTGCCAATAAATTGATAAAATTGTCTTAAAAGTTTCAGGGGGGAATCTAAAAAGTAGAAAAGTAAGTGATTGGGTCGTTAATGGTTTTTTTTGTAGTTTCATTGACGCATTAAAAATAAATTGTTTGTCATGGATGTTATTCATAGACACTAGCAACTCCTGCCCTGGCTCTTTAAAACTCCACTGATATTGAATATCCATAGACATAAAAGGTGATACATGAAAATTTTTCCTAAATTCAAAAGTTTTAATCGGTTGTTTTATATTTCTACAGTCATGAACATAGGCATGATTTTCATTCCAAGGCGTATTGGTAATATGCGACACAATAACTTCTAACTTATTTTTTGTATTAAAGCAGTAATAAAAACTCACCGGATTAAAACAATATCCAAAATAACGCGGATTTGTAAGTAAATATACTTTCCCATGATGATTAAAGTGAAGTTCTTTTCTAATTTCATCTTGGATAGATTTTTTTAAGTTTGTTTTTTTATTTCCAAAGTAATCTGATCTCAAAAAGCAGCCAAGATTAAAACGGTTATAACTCCACAAAAACTTATCTGAAAATGTACTTTTTACATGATCCAAATCGAGATACAGTAAACGGATTTTGTATTCGAATGTATGCTTTTTAGGTTTTGTCCGCGAATGGGTGAGCGTACCTTCATAAATAGCATTCATTGCTATAATCCATGCACTTCATTAAATTGCTGAATTGCATCTAAAGCACTTTTAACACCGTCCTCATGAAATCCATTACCCCAATAAGCCCCTGCAAATGAAGTGCGATTCTTTCCTGAAATAAGATGATAATTTGATTGGGCCCCTATGCTTTGGAGACTATATTGCGGGTGAGCATAGGAAAGCTTCTTAATAATTTTCTTCTTATTAATTTTTTCTTGTGGATTTAATGTGACTAATATCGGTACAGTTGTTACTAAATTTTGCAAAATATTCATATTGTACGTAAGAGATACAGGTGAATGAATATTTTGATTAATATGATAATTCCATGCCGCCCAAGCTAGCTTCCTTTTTGGCATAAAACTCTCGTCATAGTGCAAAATGACTTCATTATCTGTATAAGGTATTGCACTTAAAATATTTTTTTCGTCTTGACTAGGGCTTTTGATTAACTTTAATGCCTCATCACTATGACATGCAAAAAATACCCAATCAAATTTTTCAGAACGATCGTGAAGTTGAATCACCACATGATCACTTTTTCTATCAATCGACTGAATTTTTTCATTGAGTTTAATTTTACTCGCAAAAGATGCAATCAACTTTTGCACATAATTCACTGAACCACCACTTATGGTAAGCCACTGTGGCCTGTCATTAACATTCAACATGCCATGATTATCGAAAAAACGTATAAAAAATTTTGCGGGGAATTCCATCATGATTTTATAGTTTGATGACCATATAGCAGAACCCATAGGCAATATATAATATTTTTTAAAAAAATCTGAGTAAGCTTCTTGATCAAGATATTCACCTAAACTTATTTCTTCATTGCTATTTAAAAGTAATGTTGAGCTTTTATTAAACCGAAGGATTTCTTTGATCATCTTATAAAAAACTGGGCTTATAAGATTTTTCCTTTGCGCAAAAAGTGTATTCAAATTTGTTCCGTTGTATTCAAAATCTTTTTTGCTATCTTTGACACTAAAACTCATAGCGCTATTTTCATATGGCACTTTAAGTTCATGTAAGAGATTTAAAAAATGAGGGTATGTTTTTTTATTAAAGACAATAAAACCTGTATCTACATGAAACTTTTGGCTAAACAACTCGACTTCATGGGTATGAGAGTGACCCCCTACTCTTGAGTTAGATTCAAATAGTGTAATTTGATGATTCGAATTTAAGTGGTAAGCAAGTGTATTACCAGAAATACCTGATCCTATAATTGCTATCTTCATGACTAACTATCAAGATGTTCTATTTTTTTAGATTCTCGGATATTGTCAGAAACAGTGCGTACATCCCATATCAAGCCCATCATTGCTAAAAATTTCAAAACGTAATAAGTTAAATCTACTTCCCACCAATAAAAGCCTTGTCTTGCAGAGCCTGGGTAATGGTGGTGGTTATTATGCCAGCCTTCGCCAAACGTCAAAATTGCAATAATAAAATTATTACGGCTAGTGTCTTTAGTTTCGTATCTCTTTTTTCCCCATTGGTGGGCCGCAGAATTCACTAAAAAAGTGGCGTGATAAAGCATCACTGTAGAGAGTGAAAATCCCCAAATTAACAATTGGAATCCATCCGTATTTAATTGCGGCTCATATTGATTCAAATAATGGCCAATAATAAATAAGCCGATAGATAATGCTAAAGGCATTAAAAGATCAAACCGGTCAATAATTCGTAATTCTGGAAATCTTATAAGTTCTCGAATAAATTTTGTATTAGTCACAAAATTTGATTTGGTTAAAAACCATCCCATATGACTCCATAAAAAGCCGTGCTCTTTGGGGGAATGCTTATCTTCTGGTGTATCAGAGTGTATATGATGGCCTCGATGATGAGCAGCCCACCAAAGAGGTCCTCTTTGCACTGCAGTAGCACCGATCATAGCGAAAAGAAGCTGAACAAAACGGGAGGTCTTAAAAGTTTTGTGAGAAAAATAGCGATGATAGAAACCTGTGATCGCGAACATGCGAATGGCAAAAAGAAAGATGCATACTATAAAAGCAGTCCAACTAAATCCTACGATCACAATTAATAAACAAGACAAATGAAGAAGAACAAATGGAATAACTCTCATCCAATCAATTTCCTTACCAGATGTGATGGATGCATACTTTTCTTCAAGAAAAGAATTGTCAAACCAGAAAAATAATTTTTTAAAGAATTTACGCATCATTAATTTGAATGTTCAATCCAACGTATTTTCTTAATGTCGTAACCATCATCTTCAATTTTTTTCACTAAGTTTTTTAATGTATCTTGATCTATCTTTTTTTGGCGTGACATGATCCATACATAATCACGATCATCTCTTGCAATAATAGTGTTTTGATAATTTTGATCTATATAGACAATTTTATACTGTGCTTTGATAGGCCATATAAATTGCATACCCCATAAAGCATTGCCAGAGCCTTTCACCACAAAACCTTTAGGGTGGTATGTTTTAGGGGGTCCGGACAAAGATCCCTCATTGAAAGTGAAGGTCGTACCGATCGTGCCATCTTCATTTAATTCATAAGACTCGATGGCATTAAATGCATTTTTTTCAATAAAGGTTGGAATATGGGCAATAACAAACCATGGCCCCATAAAGGCCTTTAGATTTACTTCAGGAACTGTTTTGATAGGGGCTTGAGTCATACATCCATTCAATAATAAAAAGATTGCTGCCAATAGAGAATATTTATATCGCATATTATGCCTTCCAGAATCGAGGAATTAAAGTATTTACTTTTTTCTTGTAAGTATCATACCCATCAAATTTTTTATTGAGATTAGCTTCAAGAAGCGTAACACCTGAAAATTTTAATATTAAAAAGGTCATAAGGAGTGGCGCTATCAAATTAAAATGAATCCCTGTCACAAGAGTTGTAATAAAAAAGCCCCACCATACCAAAAGCTCACCAAAATAATTTGGATGGCGACTAAATTTCCATAACCCTGATTGTAGTAGCTTCCCGTGATTTTTTATGTCGCTCTTAAATAGCATTAATTGATAATCAGCAATTGATTCATAAATAATCCCAAATAACACCAATGAAAAACCTAATATATCCAACCAAATTAAAGGTTGATCATTTTCTATTGCAATAAAAAGAATCGACCCTACTACCCATGAAAGGATAGATTGCAGCCCAAAAATAATATATGCACTTTTATACCTAAAATTGGGTTCGTTATTTTTTCTAATTTTTAAGTAACGCGCGTCTTCTGATTTTCCCCAATTTCTTATAGTAAGATAAACCGCGAGGCGAACCCCCCACAAAAAAACTAATAAAAGAACTAGGGTAGCCCTTAATGACGGCGTAAATGCTGTATAAAAATAAAGCGCATTGAGTATAAAAAATAAACCCCACATAGTATCAACATGGGTAACATTATTTTTTTTAAGGCTGATAAGCCAGCCAAAGTAAGCAAATAAGACGTTAATAAATAATGCATTTAAATATATCATGCGCGAAATCCATTCCATTTTTCTGCAATGTACAAGCAAACTGGTGTTAAGAATGCCCAACCAAGTGCTAGGGCATAAATTGAAAAATGATTCGTAAGTTGTACAGCATTTAATTGCTCTGCCGCAAAATAAGCAACAGGCCCGCCGATAAGCCCAAATAAAACAGCTAACACCATATTAGATTTAAGCCAGCTCAACGAGAGATTAAGCGTGGTTGCAAATAACCCCCACATAGCCACAATCCAAATAGGTACAACATAATCAATGAATTGATTTTTATAGACCACTAGATTTGTAATTAATAACAACTGATCAAATATCGAGCCTAATAGCATGATAATAAATAGCAGTATAGTGGCTTCTTTTTTCCGCGAGGCTTGCATAATATGGACTAATAAAATCAAAGCAACAACCGTCATAGAGTAAGGTAGTTTTTGATGAGCTGCTCCCCATATCGAGACGAACCAGCCTAGCTGAAAAAGTACAAAATTAATTAATTTCATTTATTTTTTGGTCTCTCAAATTGGTAATGAGTGACCCACCACTCCTGGCCATCCCTATATCCAAACAATTCGGCACAGGCCATATAAAAAATACGCCATCGATTAAACCATTGCGTCGCATATTGATTGCCGTAAGTTTTTCTAAGAATAGGATAAATATCCGATTTCTTCTGATCCATATTGTCTAACCATGCATTCGCTGTCTTTTCATAATGCGTTCCATCCCAGCACCATTTTTGATTCAATTTTAGATACTCTTGAAAATGTAATGGAAGATCATCGCTTGGCATCATTCCACCAGAAAAGAAAAATTTGCTCATCCAGTCATCCTTGTCTTTTACTTCAAATGCATAAGGTGTATGTTGATGCACAAAAATATGCATAAAGAATTTGCCACCTGGCTTTAGCCAGTCATGAAGCATTCGATAAAGCTTTCTGTGATTGCGCATGTGCTCGAACATTTCAATTGAGACAATACGATCAAAAGCTTTTGGAATCTTAAAATTTTTAGGTTGGAATCGATTCATATCGCATGTAATGACATGAATATTTTTAAACTTTCTTTTTTTGGCTTCGTTCTCAATAAAAACTCTTTGGCTGTTTGAATTAGATACCGCAAATATTTGACTTTTCGGGTACTTGAGCGCCATAAAAAGCGTTAACGAGCCCCAACCACATCCGAGCTCTAAAATAGTTTGTCCATTTTTTAAGTCCGCATGTTCTGCACTGATATTCAGCGCATTAAATTCTGCATCGTCTAGATGATTTGTATCGCTGGCCCAATAGCAACTACTGTATTTTTTATGTTTGCCCAAACAAAAATCAAAAAAAGAAGACGGTACTTCATAGTGTTGTTTATTGGCAAGATGCGGGACTAATGCAATAGGCGATTGATCCATACTTTTCAAAAAAGTACTTTTTAAATCTTGTGATTTTTCTGAATCCTGATCACTGATTTCATCAAGACGCTTCTTTAAAAGCTGTCTTATACCAAAGCGAATAAGTAAATCTGGAAGCCACCCTTTTTCTGCAAGTAATAGAGCTTGTTTTAACATAAAAAAATATTTTATTAGGATTTATAGATAACAAATCTTACTTTAACTTATCTAATTTATTCAAAATAACTTCTGCAAGACTTGTATTTAATTGATTGACCTTTTTTTGAATATTTTGTATGGTCGCTACATCTTTTTCAGATGCAGCTATTTCTGCTAATCCCATCATGGCATCTACATGTCTAGGGTTTATTTTTTCAGCCTTCGAAAATGCCTCTTTCGCGGCTTTAAGATCTTTTTTTCCTTGGCCAGCTAACCCCAAAAAATACCAAGCATCAGATGAATTTGGCTCTTCTTTAATCCACAAATCTGAAATAGACTTAAGGGCATCCCATTCTTTATTTTGGTAAGGAATCACCACTTTCATAAAATAAGGCTTTTGTTCAAATGGCAAAGCCCAAAAAGGAACATCTAAAGTTTTAAGTGATTTAGCATCGGGCTCCTTCATAAGTTTTTTAACCCACTCCACTGGCAAGCTGTAAAAAAAACCCTGTGGTCCTGGGCTTTTAAATGTTGTAATCCCGATTAAGTTATATTTCTCATCAAATAGACCGCCGCCACTTGAACCAAGAGCAAAGGCTGCATCCGACCGAATAATGACACTACTATCTAACTTATGCATCGCCTTAACGGAGCCATAAGATGGTTGTGGCACATTGCTCCCATTTGGATAACTAACACTAAACACATCTTCTTCATATTGCAGTGTTTGACTATCGCGAAGAGGGACTGGCGTAAATGGTAATTCTTCAAACTTTAATAAACATAAATCATGTTTCCAATCAGCCTTAAATGCGATGGGCGTAAATACATTATCGTATTTAGAAATATTGGCCCCCAATGTATTCGCAATCACATGGCAATCGGTCGCAACATACTCTTTACTGACAACAACACCTGTTCCAGTACCTGAGGAGCCATCGGGAAGATCGACATTAACGACTACAATTGAATTATTAAGCTCTAATAATTTTTCAAAAGTGGGAATTGCTTCTGCTTGAGTCACAATGAGCAACAAAAATAAACTTATAATTTTTTTCATGGTCAATAGGACTCTTGGATTTAAATATCGTTCATAGGGTATCTTAAAAAAAATGACAATTAAGAATGTTCTCGGCACAACGTTAGAAGTCTGTAATCTTAATCCTATCACAGGATTTACAAGAAATGGATGCTGTGAAACAGGCCCCGAAGATATTGGCCAGCACACAGTATGCGCAGAAGTTACCCAAGAATTTCTCCAATTCTCCAAGTTACAAGGCAACGACTTAATGACTCCGAGACCCGAGTTTAAATTTACGGGGCTTAAAAAGGGAGATCGTTGGTGTTTATGTGCCGCTCGATGGCTTGAGTCTTTAGAAGAAGGTATTGCACCCCCCGTCGTTTTAGAGGCGACTCATGAAAAAGCTTTAGAAATTATTGATCTTGCAGAACTCAAATACCATCAAATAAGGTAATCCATGGCTTATAACGTCAAAGAAATAGAAGAAAAATTAACACTCAAATGTACGTTCTGGTCTTATATTTTTCCTTCGATTGAAAGAAAATTCTTAACGCAGAATTTTGATGAGTCAATTCGTATAGCAAGTGAAATTGCAAAAATTGCAAATCACCTCAATCATCATCCGGAACTTGTATTTAAACATAACGCTCTGATCATAAGAACTCATACGCACAGCGCATCTGGGATTACAGATAAAGATTTTGAATTAGCGGAAAAAATTGATCAATTACTCTTAGCTTAAATTTTATAATTTAAGCGTTTTTAAATCCTCAATAATTTCTTGGCTGTGTTTTGAGGTATCTACGCTGAGATAGATTTTTGCAATTTTGCCTTGAGGGTTAATCAGATAAGTATATCTTTTAGCAAGCTTTATCACTAAAAAGTTGTTTAATGCACCGTAGCGACTTGCAACCTCCCCTGAAGCATCTGATAGAAGAGGAAAAGGTAAATTGTATTTTTCAGCAAACTTCTTATGTGAAAAACTATCATCAATACTCACGCCGACCACTTTGGCACCCAAGCTCTCTAGGAGTTTAAAGTCATCCCTAAAGTGACAGGCCTCAGTAGTGCACCCAGGGGTATCATCTTTCGGATAAAAATAAAGAACAAGCCATTTGCCTTTATAGTCATTTAAATTAACTTGATTGCCTTGGCTATCTGGAAGTGTAAAAGTTGGTGCGTCATCGCCTATCTTTAAAATGGGCGCTGCCATGACATTTGCTCTAAGCAAATAAAATACTATAGCGATACCAATTAAAATAAAAATCTTCATATAAATATATTAACCTGTAAATTTACGAATCTTCTGAATAAGCTGGATTTATTAAGGTCTTACAACTTCTACTTCATACTATGTCATCTAAGAATGACAGAATTAATTTCTTAAATACTGCATAGTACCTTCGTGAACAGACTTTCAAAAATAGATAGCACCTTCGGTACCGTTCTTCGAAAAAAAAGGCTTACTAAAAAACTCACACAAGAAGCCTTGTCAATCGAATCCAGTCTTTCGCGAGCTTATTTCAGTGAATTAGAAATGGGTCATAAAGACCCTAGTCTCTTTACAATATTTAAATTAGCTACCGCTTTAAAAATTAAGCCTTCCACTATTATCGACGAGGTCGAGCGTTAGATTTAATTTAAATTACTGAGGTGGTGCTGCAGGTGCTTTTCTGCCTGGCGCTGCTGGCGGTGTATAGCCTGCAATACGACACTGAATACCTTCAATGAGTTTACCTTTAGCGCCATGTTGAATAATGGTACATGTCTGAATTAAATTCTTGCTTTGTAATTCTGAAATCGTTTTTCTTAACTCTTTTAAATCAATCCCCGTATCTTTCACAATCTCGTGATCAATTTTTTGTCCGTGTTTTTGTAAATATTTTAATACTACTTCTTTTGTCATATTGTTACCTTTCTTTTTGCTTACTTTTAAACTCTAATTTGGTGGGCCCACCTGGACTCGAACCAGGGACCAAAGGATTATGAGTCCTCTGCTCTAACCAACTGAGCTATAGGCCCTCTGATAGATTGGTTTATTCTTTTCCGTTTTCTAAAAAGCTACGTAATCTTTCTGAGCGTGTTGGATGTCTTAATTTTCTCAAAGCTTTCGCTTCAATCTGTCGAATACGTTCTCGCGTCACATCAAACTGCTTACCCACTTCTTCTAACGTATGGTCTGTATTCATTTCGATACCAAAACGCATACGCAAAACTTTAGCTTCACGTGGTGTAAGAGACTCTAAAATCTCTGCTGTCACATCACGAAGTGATCCATAGACGGCCGCATCAATCGGTGTCAACGTCGCTGCATCTTCAATAAAGTCACCAAGATGAGAGTCTTCATCATCACCTATCGGCGTTTCCATCGAAATAGGCTCTTTGGAAATTTTTAAAATCTTACGAATCTTATCTTCAGGCATTTCCATTTTTTCAGCGAGCACTGATGGATCAGGTTCAGCACCTGTTGATTGTAAAATTTGTCGTGAGATACGATTCATCTTATTGATCGTTTCAATCATATGCACTGGAATACGAATCGTTCGAGCTTGGTCAGCGATTGAGCGCGTAATCGCTTGTCGAATCCACCAAGTCGCATATGTTGAAAATTTATAACCACGACGATATTCAAATTTATCAACGGCTTTCATTAAACCAATATTACCTTCTTGAATAAGGTCTAAGAATTGAAGGCCACGGTTGGTATATTTTTTTGCAATCGAAATCACAAGACGTAGGTTAGCTTCAATCATTTCACGTTTTGCACGACGCGCTCTCGCTTCACCTGTCGTCATTTGCTTATTGATTTCTTTTAAATCTTTAATCGATAAACCCGCTTCTTGTTCAATCGCAATCAATTGATCTTGCTGATCTACGATGGAATGCTTAAAGCGTTCTAATTTTGCGTTATACGCTTTGTCTAGTTTTAATTCATCGACAAGCCAATTGAGATTCGTTTCATTGCCGAGAAAGCTCTTAATAAAATGTGTGCGAGCCATACCTGATTTTTCTACACAGAAGTCCATCAATTTTCTTTCGTGTATGCGAATTTGATTCACGCGATTTCTAACGGAGTCACAAAGGGCTTCCACTTGTTTTGCTGAGAATCTAAATTCCATGAGCTCTTTTAAAACAGATTCGTGAAGTTTTTTGTACGCAGGATCGTCAATGCCTTTTTTAAGGCGAATGTTATTCATTTTCTGATTAGTTTTTCGAATCGCAGCAAAGCGTGTTAAAACTTCTACACGCAACTTAGCAAGCGCTTCAGCTGAAATCGCAGCGGCTTTAGCGCCATCTGCATCATCGTCTTCTTCTACATCAATCTCTTCTTCGACTTCCTCTTCAGCTTCGGCAGCCACGATCGGTGCTTCGACTTCCACATCGATCAAGCCGTCTACTACTTCATCCACACTTAATTCATTAGCTTCAACTTTATCTACCATCGCAAGAAGTTCAGTAATGGTCGTAGGACATGCCGCAATCGCTTGCACCATATGCTTTAAACCATCTTCAATACGTTTTGCAATTTCAATTTCACCTTCGCGCGTCAATAGATCCACGGTCCCCATTTCGCGCATATACATACGCACAGGATCTGTTGTTCTACCAAATTCAGAATCCACAGTCGCAAGCGCTTGTTCAGCTTCTTCAGCTGCCTCTTCATCTGTGACAGGAGGTGGCACATCTGCCATCAGGAGCGCTTCTGCATCTGGCGCTTGTTCATAAACCATGATCCCCATATCGTTGATCATGCTGACAATGCCTTCAATTTGTTCTGACTCTTGAATTTCGTCAGGTAAGTGGTCGTTGATTTCAGCGTAAGTCACATAACCTCGCTCTTTACCAAGGACGATTAAAGTTTTAAGACGGGCACGTCGCTCTTCGATAGCTTGCGGATTTGCGGCGT
>Ga0208966_1000309_pt1 | contig 15579 bp, 12 predicted proteins | sample GreLakmeHU45MSRF_FD_187701 | JGI IMG/M metagenome (GOLD analysis project Ga0208966, IMG submission 187701) | Freshwater lentic microbial communities from great Laurentian Lakes, MI, USA - Great Lakes metaG HU45MSRF (SPAdes) | ecosystem: Environmental > Aquatic > Freshwater > Lake | place: Great...
CTTTACAGACCTAATCCTACCGCGCCTCGATAGCGCTTATTTGTTGGCTTAATTTCAAAGCCTCTTTGCGCAGCGCCGCCTCAGCATCTATTCCATTGGCATGAGCCCATGCAATAACGGCCAGCAGAGCCTGTCCCACAGCACCCTCATCAGCATCGCCATCGATATCTGCAGCAGATGGGGTGTGTAGATCAACATTGTATTTTTCGGCGCGATATAAGAGTTTTTCAATTAAAGGCAGGGCAGGTTGTGACATTGCGATTCCATCAAGTGCTGACGTGCGGCCTTTTTCTTCCCTTTTTATATTTTCCCAGTTTTGTAGAACATCTTCTGAGCTCTTTACTTCAACTCCAGCAAAGACATGCGGGTGGCGCCTAATTAACTTGTCGGCTATCCCTTGGGCAACATCTTCTATCGAAAAGGGATCTGTGGGGTGGTCCTCGGCCATACGTGCGTGGAAGTAGACCTGCAACAAAACATCACCGAGCTCTTCTCGCATATCAACACGATTATCGGCAGCAACTGCGTCCACAAACTCATAGGACTCTTCCAGTAAATACTTAAGAAGAGATTCATGCGTTTGCTCTGCATCCCACGGGCAACCCCCAGGAGATCGCAGTTGGTCCATAACTTCAACTAGGCGTTGAAGCTGTGAACCCTGCGTCATCTTTTAAAGCTTTACTCTGTTGGAGTAACAGCAGTGCCTGCTGCATCTGAGGCAACAACATCTGCCACTGTGGCATCCCACTTGCCATAACGTGGGTTAACAGTCACGCCTAACTCTTTAGCTTTAGCAACAACGATCTTTGAAATTTGAGCGCCCATGTCAGCCTCAGTTACACCTGCAGCAGTAAGGGTTTGGGTAATTTTGTCTGAGATTAAAATTGCTTCGATGTATTTATCAAAATCATTAGGAGCAATACCTGCACCAACGAGAGCGTTTGGAAGTGCTTCTTGGCCACCTACTTGGTCAATGATGCCTTGGCGGCGTGTATCAATTTCTGCCTTAGAGACTGAAAGCTTAATTTCTTTGCCAACTTCAAGTAGAAGTACGGTTAATAAGTGAAAACGAAGTTGACTACGGTTGAGGATTTCACCAGTTTCAAGTTGCATCTGTGAAGTGTCAACACCTTGGCGCGCAGCAAGAATTGCATCAATGCTGCCTTGCACTGTGGCTTGTGTAATCTTTGTGCTGCCTATAGTTGCTGCAGAACCCACCTGGGAACATCCAGTTAGTAGGAGCGTGGTTGCAACGGCAACGAGGGCCAGAATCTTCTTCACTATGAACTCACTTTCGGTGCTTCGCTAAGTTGGTTAACTGCCTCGACGACCCAGGCCAGAAGAGAAGTATCCACTATCTCAGGCTCATTCTGCGACGGATTCCACGCGGGGCCTTTGGCTAATGCAACTAAAACGGTGCGAGTAGCCGGTTTATAGAGTGAACCGGGATATAAACGTGACAAACGCAACTGTCGTGACTCAGGCAGAGTTAAAGGAGCTAATCGCAGATATTTACCTTGAATAACTACTTCAGTTAACTTCACAATCTTTGCTTGTGCTCGAAGTTGGGCAACTCCCAACAACGCTGCTGCTTCCTCAGGTAATTCTCCGAAACGATCAAGTAGTTCAGCACGGATTGATTCAACATCTAGCGGGTTTTTCACATCAGCTAAACGTCGATAGAGATCAAGGCGCAATCTCTCCCCCGGGACATATTCACTAGATAAATGGGCATTAATCGGCAGTTCGACTTTACACTCTGCAACTCTTTCTTCAGTCTCAATAATCCCCTGTTTGTAATCTTGAACAGCTTCACCCACCATGCGCATATATAAATCAAAGCCCACATCTGCAATATGGCCAGATTGTTCCCCACCCAAAAGATTTCCAGCACCGCGAATCTCTAAATCTTTAAGTGCTACTCGCATTCCAGAACCCAGTTCAGTGTTGGCCGCAATAGTTGTTAATCGATCATGTGCTAACTCAGATAGCGGTTGATCTGCTGGATATAAAAAGTAGGCATAAGCACGTTCTCGACCACGGCCCACACGACCACGCAACTGGTGAAGTTGAGATAAGCCAAACATATCGGCCCGTTCAACAATAAGAGTGTTTGCATTTTGAATATCTAAACCACTTTCAACAATGGTTGTGCAGACCAAAACATCAAAATCACGGTTCCAGAAAGCAAGAATGACATCTTCGAGGGCGCCTTCACTCATCTGCCCGTGCGCCACACGAATGCGTGCCTCTGGTACTAACTCTTGCAACCTAGAGGCTGCTCTATCAATGCTCTCAACGCGATTATGTAAATAGAAAATCTGCCCATCACGTAAGAGTTCACGGTGAATAGCTGCAGTAATTTGAGCCTCTTCTGCTGGGCCCACGTATGTAAGGATGGGATGGCGCTCTTCTGGCGGTGTAGTAATCGTGGACATCTCACGGATGCCAGTTACTGCCATCTCAAGGGTTCGTGGAATTGGCGTTGCAGACATGGCTAATACATCCACAGTGGTGCGCAGCTTCTTGAGTGACTCCTTTTGCTCCACACCAAAGCGTTGCTCTTCATCCACCACGACAAGACCAAGATCTTTGAAGGCAACATCATTTGAAAGAATTCGGTGAGTACCGATGACAACATCAATAACTCCAGCGGCAAGACCTTCAATAACTTCTTTACTCTCTTTGGCGGTATTAAAACGTGACATCCCTGCAACCTTTAATGGGAAACCTGCATATCGCTCAGCAAATGTCTTTATATGTTGTTGCACTAACAATGTTGTTGGCACAAGGACAGCAACCTGCTTCCCATCTTGCACCGCTTTAAAGGCTGCGCGGATTGCAATCTCAGTCTTTCCATAACCCACATCACCGCAGATGATGCGATCCATAGGATAGGGACGCTCCATATCTGCCTTCACATCATTAATAGTTGATAGCTGATCTGGTGTTTCAATATAAGAAAAAGAGTCCTCTAACTCCCGCTGCCATGGGGTGTCAGGTGAGAAAGCGAAACCAGGAGAACTAGTGCGCGCTGCATATAAACGAATAAGTTCTCCTGCAATTTGGCGCACAGCTTTACGCGCACGGCCCTTAGCTTTTTGCCATTCCCCACTACCAATGCGGTGCACGGTAGGTGTTTCCCCACCCACATATTTACTTACTTGTTCAAGTGCATCTGTTGGAACAAATATGCGATCACCTGGTTGGCCGCGCTTGGCAGGTGCGTATTCAATGATTAAGTATTCGCGGGTCACGCCGGCAACTGTGCGCTCCAGTAATTCAACATAACGGCCAATTCCATGTTGTTCATGCACCACAAAGTCCCCAGCACGAAGCTCTAATGGATCAATTGCCTGCTTGCGCTTGGTTGGCATGCGCTCTGAATCTTTAACACTCCCCTTACTGCCAGTTAAATCCCGCTCAGTTATAAACAGGATTTGATGCGCAGCACTTTCAAAGCCATGAGCAATGATTGAAGTGGTTAAGTGCACTGTGCCCTTGGTAGGGGTGGCTAACAAATTCTCATTTACTTGCACGGGCAAATCAGCTGCTCTAAATATTCCTGCATATCTCTCCAGCATTCCGTGACCATGAGTTGCAAAGACAACAGTGAAATGTGATTCCACTGCAGTTCGTAACTGCTCAATCGTGCGCTCAATATCCCCGCGCATGGGATCTATTGCGTTGTAGTCCAAGAACTCTGTGTCATCAGCTAAATCACTACCAAATGGGGAGAGTGAACCTGTTGCTACTTTCTGGTCAGTGATTTCGCGGGCTAATTCTTCCCACGACATATATGTTCCAGAACCATCATGAATAGGTGCCACGGCGCCATGTGCGGCATTACTCCATGAGGCATTGAGGAACTCTTCATTTGTTGCCAGTAAGTCGGCTGCCCTTGATCTAATTCGCTCTTCATCAATAAAAACTATTTGGGTGTTGGCTGGCATGCGAGAAATAATTGTTTCAGTCTCATCGATAAGCAGAGGAATGAGGGATTCCATGCCTTCAAAACTCATGCCTTCGCTTATCTTTTCAAGTAGTTCAGCAGCTGCCGGTAATGAATCTTTGAGTTCAATTGCACGGTGCCGAATATCTTTATTGATAAGAAGTTCTCGGCAGGGATAAATTGCAATAGCACCCACAACTGGTTTCAAGGTGCGCTGATCGGCCACTTCAAAGTAGCTCATATCTTCAATCTCATCACCGAAGAAATCAATACGGATTGGATAATCATTCAAGGGCAGAAACAAGTCAACGATTCCACCACGCACTGCAAATTCACCACGGCGTTCTACTAAATCTGTTCGTGTATAGGCAAGGGTTGAAAGATGGCGAACTAGTTCATCTAGCGATTGATCTTTACCAATTTCTAACTGCAGGAGCTCTTCTCTACCTAGAGTTCCGATGATGCGGTGAATCGCACCACGAACAGGTGTAACAACGATCGGAAATACTGATTGATTCTTTTCTAACTCATAGAGAGTTTGAATTCTCTTAGCAACAGTGTCACTTCGAGGACTTAAGCGCTCATGAGGCAGAGTTTCCCAAGCAGGGAATTCGACAACATTGGAATGGAGTTCACTGAGTTCATTAACAAGATCTTCACTGCTACGGCTAGAACTAGTGACAACAAGTAATGGGTGATTAGCAGCGCGAGCTGCCAGTAGAAATGGATAGAGCGGCAAAGGCGCCACAATATGAGATGCATCTATCTGCGTAGGCAGTGATGAGATTAAGCCACGCACTGTGCACCTCCCTATAAACGCCGTTAGGCCCCGTTCCCAAAAGGGAGGGGGCTAATGGATTCATTGTAATTTGTTCGCACCACCTACGGCGACCTGAGAGGATTACCCAATGGAAACCAGCGGATTTAGCGGTGCAATAGCGGCAGATGAAGCTGCTTTGCGTAGCGATGTCCGCAGGTTGGCAGATTTACTGGGTGAGACTTTAGTTCGTCAAGAAGGCCCAGAGCTTTTAGATCTCGTTGAAAAAGTTCGTAAATCTGGTGGCGAGGATGAAAGCGTTGAATTGCTTGCATCATTATCTGTTGAAGATTCAGTGCAGTTGGTGCGCGCTTTTAGTACCTACTTCAATTTAGCAAACGTGGCAGAACAAGTGCACCGTGCCCGTGTATTAGCCGATGCTCGCGCTGGTGGGGGGTCGTGGTTAGCACGCGCCGTAGATAAAATTGAAACCGCGCTCAAAGCTCAAACACCTGGACATGAATTAAACGTTGAAGAGATTTCTACCTGGATTAATGAAATGTCAGTACGTCCAGTATTTACTGCCCACCCAACTGAAGCAGCTCGCCGTTCAGTGCTCAGTAAATTGGGTCAGGTTGCAGATTTACTAGAAGATGGACGTAATGCTTCGCAAACAGATCGCTTAGCCGAAACTATCGATCTGCTCTGGCAAACAGATGAACTACGTGTTGGCCAACCTGAGCCACTTGATGAAGCGTTGAACGCTTTGTATTACCTTGATGATTTATTCCGCCAAACTGTTCCTGAAGTTCTCAATGACTTTGCGCGCGAAATGAAGCGTATTGATGTTGTGGTTCCAGTTACAGCACGTCCGTTATCTTTTGGTAGCTGGATTGGTGGAGACCGAGACGGTAACCCAAATGTGACCGCAGAAGTAACTACCGATGCCATGGTTCTACAAGTTGCTCACGCAATTCGCGCCACCATCGATGCCATGAATTCACTGCGCCAAGTACTTTCAATCTCAACACGCATTATTGGTGCCACACCAGAGCTGACTGCATCAGTAGAGGAAGATCTAAAACATATCCGTGAATTTGAACCACGTTTCTTGCGTCTTAACGAGCAAGAGCCTTATCGCTTAAAAGCAACAGCAATTGTTCATCGCTTAGGTTTCACTCGTGATCGCCATGCAAAAGGTGCCGCGCACGTCCCTCACCGCGATTATGCAGATACAGATGAACTTCTTAAAGATTTAATGTTGATGCGTGATTCTCTCTTTGCACATAAGGGTGAGTTAATTGCTACCGGCCTTCTTGAGCGCACAATCCGCACAGTGGCAGCCTTTGGAATTACCCACGCAACTATGGATGTTCGTGAGCACTCTGATGCTCATCATCACCTTTTGGCCCAAGTTACTGGTGTTGCTGGCTATGGTGAAAAAACGCATGAAGAAAAGTTTGAGATTCTTACAGCCCTATTAGCTGCTGATACCAACTTAGATGTAACAAAATTGGATGCAGGAGCACAAAAGACTCTAGAGACCTTCTTTGCAATCGCAGATCTCATTGATCGCTTCGGCTCACAAGCAATTGAGACCTATATCGTTTCAATGACTAAAGGTGCCGATGACTTAATTGCTGCAGTGGTTATTGCCCAGCAAGCAGGTCTTGTGAACTTGAAAAACAAGAAAGCTCGAATCGGCTTTGCTCCACTGCTAGAAACCGTTGCAGAACTTCGTGCCTCAGGTGAAATTCTTGAAAAGCTCCTCAGTAATCCTGCTTACCGCGCTCTCGTAGCAGTACGCGGAGATGTGCAAGAAGTCATGCTGGGTTATTCAGATTCCAATAAAGATGCAGGAATTGCAACTAGCCAGTGGGAAATCCACCGCGCACAACGTTCTTTGCGCGACATCGCAATGAAGCATGGTGTGAAGCTGCGTTTGTTCCATGGTCGTGGTGGCTCTGTTGGTCGCGGTGGTGGGCCAACATATGAAGCCTTAGTTGCACTTCCTTGGGGCTCAGTTGATGGTCAGATTAAAATGACTGAACAGGGCGAAGTAATCAGCGATAAGTACGCATTGGCTTCCCTTGCCCGTGAAAACATTGAATTAACACTTGCTGCATCATTAGAGGCAACAGTGCTTAACCGTGGTCCACGCCAATCAACTGTAGATCTACAAAGCTGGAATGAATGCATGCAGCTAGTGAGCGATAGTTCATTTTCTACATATCGCACTCTTGTTGATCATCCAGATCTTCCTGCTTATTTCTATGCATCTACTCCTGTAGAACAGTTAGGAAACCTCTTCTTAGGTTCACGTCCATCGCGCCGCCCTGATGCAAGCAGTGGCCTTGGTTCATTGCGCGCTATTCCATGGGTATTTGGCTGGACACAATCACGACAGATTGTTCCTGGTTGGTTTGGTGTGGGCTCTGGTTTAAAAGCTGCGCGTGAGGCCGGAAAAACAGATGTATTGAAAAAGATGATGGGTGAATGGCACTTCTTCCATACTTTCATTAGCAACGTTGAAATGACTTTGGCAAAGACCGATTTAGCTCTTGCTCGCGGCTATGTTGAAACTTTGGTTCCTAAAGAACTCCATCACTTCTTGGATCAGATACAAGCTGAGTTTGATTTAACTGTGGCTGAAATTTTGAAGTTAACAGGTAAGAAATCACTACTAGGAGATCAAAAGATCTTGGCTCGCACATTACAAGTTCGTGATACTTATCTTTCACCCATTCACTTGCTGCAAATCAACTTGCTCAAGCGCGTGCGTGATGCTGGAGATTCAGCAGATCCGCTATTGCGCAGAGCTTTGCTGCTCACAATTAACGGTGTGGCAGCAGGACTTAGAAATACAGGTTGATTACCTTTCTGCAGTTATCCAAACAGTTTGGCTTTAGCTTTTTCAAACTCTCTTAACCAGCATTGCTGCGCCTTGTCCAACACCGATACATAGTGTGGCAAGGCCAAACTCTTGATCATCGGCACGAAGACGTGAGATTAAAGTTCCCAAGATGCGAGAACCAGAAGAACCTAAAGGATGACCAAGTGCAATTGCGCCACCTCGTGTGTTTACAATATCTATATCGATCTTTAACTCTTTAACGCAAGCCAGGGTTTGCGCGGCAAAAGCCTCATTTATTTCGATTGCATCGATATCTCTTATCTTCATTCCAAGACGATCTAAGAGTTTGTTGGTGGCAGGCACAGGCCCGATACCAAATTGATATGGACGGACTCCAGCTACGTCGAATCCAATAATTTCAGCGATTGGTTTTAAGTTAAATTTCTTGAGCGCACTCTCTGAAACTACTAGAGCTGCACTTGCTCCATCTGACAGGGGAGAAGCGGTGCCTGCTGTAATCACACCATTTTCCGTAAAGGAAGGTTTTAATTTCTCAAGCGATTCATAGGTTGAATCACTGCGGATAGTTTCATCAATTGTTAAGTTCTTTGAGTGTGCTGAGGCAACAATTTCTGGGCCATAAAACCCAGATTGCCATGCTGCTAGAGCCAACTGATGTGAACGATATGCGAATTCATCACTTTCTTTTCTAGTGATTCCAAATTCCTTCGCCAACTTTTCAGTTGCTTCTCCCAATGAAAGTGTTGTTAATCCGCCATCATGTGATGCCATATTGGGATTTATAAATCGCCAACCGAGGGCTGTATCAAACATCGGTCCTGGTTTTGCCCATGCTTTCGATGGCTTTGCTGTCACCCACGGTGCACGAGTCATTGATTCCACACCACCGGCGATAATCAAATCTGCGCGACCACTTGCGATTGCATCTGATGCTGATGCGACAGCCTGCAAGCCTGATGCGCACAAACGATTTACCGTAAACCCTGGTACTTCAGCTGGAAAGCCTGCCAATAGCAGAGCCATTCGTGCGATATTTCTATTGTCTTCACCTGATTGATTTGCTGCGCCAAGAATTACTTCATCGACATCACTGGCTTTAATTGCTGATCGCTCGACAATCGATGACAGAGTCACAGCAGCTAAATCATCAGGACGTGCTTCTGCAAGTGCGCCGCCGTATCTACCGACGTGCGTTCTGACTGCATCGACAATGTAAGTTTTCATTAGCGTGACAGGAGAGCCTTCATCGCAGCAAGTAGATCTTCCGTTGGCTTTGAAGAAATTGATTTACTACGCCAACCCACGTATTGATCTGGGCGAACCAGAATTGCACCAGATTCATCTACTTCGCGTAGACGCGTCCAATCTTCATAGAGATCTGTGTATTCGCGACCAGGGCCGATGATGTGTGCATCAATCTCGACACCTAATTTTGCAGCAACATCTTTTGCAGCATCTGCCCACTTTTCCCCAGAGATTCCGGTCAGAAGTGTGAACTTTCCTTTACCGGAAATATCTTTTGTACTCACTTTGTATCCACCACGTCCAAGCCAAGCATGTGGAAGACGCGCACCTGGCCATGTTGTTGGGTGGTAATAGAGTTCAGGATCGCGATCCTTCTTAGGTTCAGGCGTTCCATCCTTAACAACCGCGTTTGATGCATAGCGCTGTCCGAGTTCTACACCATGAGCATTGAACTCATAATCTTTAAGCTCTAGTGCGATTTTTAGTTCTGCGCGGCGCTTTGCACCTTCTGGAGTGTTATCGCGACGCGCATCGATATTTGCCTGCATAACCTTTGGATCATTTGAATCAAGGATTCCCAGTGCCTGCAAGATGGCACCAAACTCTTCAATGCTCTTATTAGCGCGCAACACAATCTGTTGAGCGATAGGTGCACGCTCTTGTGTGTAGCTATCTAGTAGCGCAGAGCCTGCTTTGTCCTTAAGAACTAATGCAAGTTTCCAAGCTAGGTTGTAAGCATCTTGGACAGATGTATTTGAACCTAGTCCATTTGAAGGTGGATGGCGGTGTGTGGCATCTCCCATGCAGTAAACGCGACCATTGCTCATTGCAGTTGCATACATCTTGTTATTGCCCCAAACAGATGTCGAAACGATTTCTACATCTAATTCTGGAGCGCCAACTAAATTTTTCACTAAGGCAATTGCCATTTCATCTGTCACAACCGGTGTTGGCTGGTTGATGTCATAACCCCAGACAATAAGCCACTCATCCCATGTGCGCACCATGCGAACAAGTCCGAGTCCGATTCCACCGATTGTTGATCCTGGCTGTAATACCCAATACAAAACACTTGGTCGGTGGGCTACGTAGCTAGATAAGTCGGCTTTGAAAACAATATTCATTGAGCCTGCAATATCCATCTGGCCTTCCATCGGAAGTTTTGCTAACTCTGCAACCTTGCTTCGTCCACCATCTGCACCAACTAAATACTTACTGCGGATTGTGTATTCAGTTCCGCTCATACGATCTAGAACTGTGGTTGTCACACCTGTTTGATCTTGAACAAAGCTTATAAATTCAGAATTGAAGCGAACCTTTGATCCAAGCTTTGCTGCTTGTGACAGCAAAATTGGTTCAAGTAAATCTTGGGGAATATCGCAATTTTGAGTTGGGCTTGCCATTGTGTAATCGGCTTCGCGCATTGGATGAACTCCCCATGTGCGAACACGGCCGATCTCTTCACCCGTTAATGAAGTACAAAAAACTGTATCGCCCATCAGCTCGTGGGGAACTGCCTTTTCTAATACGTTTTTCTCAACTCCGAAATCACGGAAAATTTCCATTGCGCCCTGGTTGGTTATATGAGCACGTGGCGTATTTGCTGTCCACTGATACTTTGTTATAACAATGTGATCAACCTTGTGTGAAGCAAGTCCGAGTGCAGTGGTTAATCCCGCAGGCCCAGAACCAACAACTAGGACATCAGTTTCGACATTAATTGAGTTCACTTACTTGCTCCTTTTATCTATGATTGTTGCATCCGTTTTTTCTTGTACTTCTTCCAAACTTACTCCCTCTGCTAACTCACGCAACAGGAATCCATCCATAGATGTATCCATTACGCAGAGGTCGGTTATAACTCGGTGTGCTACTCGTTTGCCCGTCAGGGGCAGAGTGCACTTGCTCAAGAGCTTGGGAGTTCCATTTTTTGATACGTGCTCTGTAAGAACAATTATGCGCCCAGCGCCATGAACTAAGTCCATCGCCCCACCCATGCCCTTGACCAACTTTCCGGGGATGATCCAATTGGCAAGGTCTCCTTCGGATGAAACCTCCATCGCTCCCAAAATCGCAACATCTACTTTGCCGCCGCGAATCATTGAAAAAGAGCTTGCTGAATCAAAAAAGGATGCACCAGGAAGGGCTGTAACAACCTCTTTACCCGCGTTAATTAAATCTGGATCTACTTGATCTGGGTATGGATATGGACCGACTCCGAGTAGTCCATTCTCAGAGTGCAAAATTACAGAGATTTCAGGGTCAAGATAATTAGGAATTAACGTTGGTAGTCCGATTCCTAGGTTTACATACTCGCCATTTCGTAACTCTTGAGCGGCACGTTTAGCTAAATCTTCGCGGGTCAGTGTCATCGCTATCCACGACTTCTAACTGTGTACTGCTCAATTCCTTTTAAGGCACTTTGTTCTTCAGTTAATGCAACAACTCGTTTAACATAAATTCCAGGCAGGTGCACACAATCTGGTTCAATTTCTCCTGCTTGAACTATCTGTTCTGCCTCGACGATTGTTATTTTGCCTGCCATTGCTGCAACCGGATTGAAATTTTTTGCAGTTTTTCTAAAGACGCAATTTCCTTGAGTATCGGCAATATATGCACGCACTAATGCAAAATCAGTCGTGATGGACTTTTCCAGAATGTATTCCTTATCATCAAAAGTACGTGATTCGCGCGGTTCGGAGTACTTAAGCACATTTCCTTCATGATCAAATTGAGTTGGTAGTTGTCCCGTTTCAACGAAGGTACCAACTCCTGCTGGTGTGTAAAAGGCAGGTATTCCTGAACCACCTGAACGCATTTTCTCAGCCAAGGTTCCTTGCGGTGTCAGCTCTAATTCAATTAAGCCTGACAAGTACTGTCTTTCAAACTCTTTATTCGTTCCTATATAGGAAGCTGTAACGTGGCGAATCCGACCTGCTTCAAGGAGAATCCCGAGCCCACCACCATCTACCCCACAGTTATTTGAAACAATCGATAAATCCTTGCTTCCCTTGCGCAATAGTGCAGTGATTAAAACGTTTGGCACACCCACAAGGCCAAAGCCACCGACAGCAATGGATGAGCCATCAACAATATCGTTGATCGCTTCATCAGCACTATCTATGAGTTTATTAAACATTTCTTATGCCTGCACCAATACGAAGTCATGATTAAGAAGTAGATGTCCATCGGCTTGCTTTTCAAATGTTTTAATAAGCGAGCCTTTAACTCCAAAGACAGTGTCGCTATCTAAGTACTTAGACTCTTTATCAAATATATGTGTTGTAACCGATCTAAATCCTGTCGCCTCAACAATCGCGTGAATATGTGCTGCTCGCCATTCATGGCGATTAACAGAGCGAAGCATCTTGCCAACAGGACCATCATTTGGAATTGGATACGGAACTGGGCGAATTGTTTGAAACTCATATGTTCCATCTGCTTCTGAAGTAAAGCGACCTCGAAGGTTTCCACTTACTTCAGTTGATTCTTGAATGTCATAGAGACCATTGGCATCTGTTTGCCAAACATCAATGACTGCGCCGGCAATCGCTTTGCCATGAATATCTAACACTCGACCACGAACAGTTGCTGGTTCGCCTTCAGTAAGTGATCGTTGAATGATTGAATCACCATATTTCATAAATGGTGAGTTCTGAACATGGAAAGGACCCAAAATTGTAGGTTCGGTTGCTAAGTCATTTCCCTTTGAGTGATTGATTAAATCAACCAAGCTAGATAGACCCAAGGTATCTGAAAGTAAAATGAACTCTTGGCGCACTTCGGAGCACATATCGCCAGAGTCAGTTAAGAACTTGATCCCGGCAAACCATTCTTCATCTGTTAAATGAACTTCTTTAGCGAAAGCATGAAGATGTTTGACTAGAGATTCCATGATCTCTTTTAATCGTGGATCTGATGTTTTGCTAAAACTAGCAATAACCTCTGCAGTTAGATCATCTTGTGTTGTTGCCATGCTCAGCCTTCTCTCTTTTTGGAAATGAAATATCGTGTTGGAAAGAGTGAAACTTTGTCTCGAGTTATTAAGCCCCACAACCCACGTGGTGCAAGGAGTACGGACAAAATTGCCACAACACCTAAAATAATGAGATAAATAGAACCGTAATCACGCAAGCGCTCTTGAAGAAAGAAGAAGAGAATTGCACCAAGAATTGGACCTTCAATTGTTCCAAGACCGCCAACGACAACGATGAAAATCATGATTGCGCTGTAATTAACGCTGAAGATGTCATCTGGTTGCACGCGTAAATTAGTTAGTGCAATGAGTGAACCAGCTGCTGCAAATCCCATAGCAACAACGACGAAAACAGTTCGTTGTGCAAGACTGACGTTAACACCTAGTGTCCCGGCAGCTGTCGCATCATCTCGAATAGCAGTGAGTGCTAGTCCTAGTCGGCTACGCATCAAAAGGAAAGTTCCTAGCAAGATTACAACGCTAACTGCAAGGGCTAATAGATAGACCATCTTGATTCGATCTGCGCGACCTATTTCTGCAAAAGCGCCGAGTGAGATGCCAGCGCCACCACCGAGGCTCTGTATTTGAACAATTATTAATTTAATAATCTCAGCCAAGACCCACGTGCCAATTGCGAAGTAGCCACCTTTGAGTCTAAAGACAATAAAGGAGAGTGGAATTGCAACTAAGCCTGAAAAAATAACTGCACAAACCATGGCAACAATTACTGATTGGCCTTTGAGATCAGTGAAGAAGACAAGTGAATAGGCACCAATACCGATGAATGCTTGCTGTCCCACCGAAACCAAACCACCAAAACCTGCAAGCAGGTTCCACATAGTTGCGATAATAATAAGAACAAAAAGATCAACAAATTTGATTTGATAAGAAAAATCTAATTTTGAAGGCAGTACATAGAGCCCGATCAGAATTATAACAAAAACTGGAATCGTGAAGTATGTGAATTTAGAGCTGCGCTTAATTACATTACTCATACTCAGGTTCCCCTCTGTTTCGAAAGGAGACCTTGTGGTTTAAAGAGCAAGATGGTGATGAATACAAGATGACCAGCTAAAACACCAAAGGCTGGATTAATTTGTGCGCCAATACTCTGTCCGATACCAAGAACAATTCCGCCGACCAGTGTTCCCCATAGCGAACCAAGCCCACCGATAATGACGGCTTCGAAAGCGAAGATAAGTGCCACAGGTCCAAGACTTGGTGAGAATTGCGTTCTCATTCCAAATAAAATGCCTGCAATGCCTGCTGCAAATAAGCCAATTCCTGTGGCTAAACCATATATATGACGGTTATTAATGCCGATTAGTTCTGCAGCCGTTGGATCATCACTTGTTGCTCTCATAGCGCGACCAAGTTGTGTGCGAGTTAAAAACACGTGCAACGTTAAAGTCAGGATGACTCCGACGAAGAATGTAATTAGGGGTAAATAACCAACAGATATGGACTCTGTAATTTTCAGGCTTGCTGACCCCAGTGATTCAGTTTGGATACTTCGTGTATCGGATGAAAATATTTTTAGTAGGGCGTTTTGTAAAATAATGCTAAAGGCAAAGGTAATAAGTAAGGGGGATAGAACACCCAAGGATAGCGCTCTATTAAGCAAGGATCGTTGGAGTGCATAACCAAGTAGCGCCATGATTGGCAGTACAGCAATTGTGCCAAGCCATAAATTGGAGTGACCTGCAACGATGAGAACCAAATAGGCTGCTAATATTGAAAAATCTCCGTGACCTAAATTAACAATGCGCATTACTCCAAAGACAAGTGAGAGTCCTGAAGCAAGGAGAGCGTATAGGCCGCCTACTAAGAGGCCCTGTAAAATCGCATTAGTCCAAATCATTTATGCCACACCTATCCCAAAGTAAGCATTCTTAATTGCTTCGTGGCTGAGTTCATCACTCTTACCCGTCAAAACTGCGCGACCTTCAAGCAGCACAGATGCAGTTGTTGATGCTTTAAGTGCTTGTGAAACATTTTGCTCAACTAAAAGAACAGAAGTTCCTTGAGCAACAATCTGCGAGAGTGATTCATACACTTGGGCCACAACAATCGGTGCTAATCCAAGGGATGCTTCATCGATTAATAATAAATCTGGATTAGCCATCAGCGCTCTGGCGATTGCAATCATTTGCAACTCACCGCCAGAACAATGAAATCCAAGTCGACTCCAGCGATCAGCAATGAGGGGATAGAGAGTGCGCACAGTGTCGGCGTTCCAATAACCTACACGCTTAGCATAAGCACCAACTTTTACATTCTCTTCAACAGTAAGTGATGGAAAAATCCTTCTGCCTTCTGGTACTAATGAGATACCACTTTTAACGCGCTGGAAACCAGATACCTTATTAAGGTCTTGACCATTAAAAATAACTCGTCCTGCTGTTGGCTGCATGCTGCCAGCAATAACTTTGAGCAGAGTTGATTTACCCGCACCATTTGCACCGATGACAGAGTGGACGGAGCCCTTTTGGAGTGAAAGTGAGATGCCAAATAGGGCTTGAAGATCGCCATAATGTGCTTCAACGTTTTCTAATTCAAGAATTGCCATCATTGACCCGCAATCTCAAAGTCATCACCAAGATAGAGCTCAATAACCTTTGGATCTGCAAGCACTGCCCGTGGCTCACCAATTGCAATGACGTTTCCACCTGCAATACACATCAATCGATCCACAACGGAGACCAGAGCATGAACAATATGTTCGATCCAAATAATTGTTACACCTTCAGATTTCATCTGCTTAATGATGTTGA
>Ga0208966_1000314_pt1 | contig 15375 bp, 18 predicted proteins | sample GreLakmeHU45MSRF_FD_187701 | JGI IMG/M metagenome (GOLD analysis project Ga0208966, IMG submission 187701) | Freshwater lentic microbial communities from great Laurentian Lakes, MI, USA - Great Lakes metaG HU45MSRF (SPAdes) | ecosystem: Environmental > Aquatic > Freshwater > Lake | place: Great...
GTTTTACTCATGGTGAAGGATTTGGACATCCATTGTTGCTTGCTTCATTAAGTGGTAAACCTGTGTTATCATCAAATTGGAGTGGACATTTGGATTTCTTGAATCCAAAGTATACATCTTTCTTTGAAGGATCATTGAAACAAATTGATCCTGCATCTGTAAATGATTGGTTGATTAAAGAAAGTAGTTGGTTTTATGTTGCTTATGGATTGGCTGAAGATAAATTTAAACAATATTATCATAGTTACACCCAATCTTTTACAGACAAAGCAGAACAACTTCGTATTGAAAATGCAGAAAATTTTAGTCTTACTGCAATGGATGCAAAGTTGTGGGGAATTTTAGACAAATATGTACCAGAATTTGCTGTTGAAAAACAAATCGCACTACCAAAACTTAGAAAAATAGAATTGCCAAAATTAAATAAAAAAGTTTAATTATGTCAAAACCATTCATATCATATTTAATAACCACTAAAAATACAGGATTTGAACTTCAACTTCTGTTAGAAAGACTATACAAATATGGTCACAATAATGAATGTATTATTTTAGATGATTATAGTGATAATCATGATACGTTACAAATATTAAATAACGCATCCGATAATAGTTTCTTTAAAGTTTATAAACATAAACTGGATAGAAATTACAGTGAACACAAAAACTATGGTAAAAGTTTATGTCAAGGTGAATATATTTTTCAAATTGATGATGACGAATTACCTTCAGAAACATTGTTGGAATCATTAAAAGAATTAATTGAATTAAATAATGATGTTGACTTATTTTGGATTCCTCGTATAAATGATTTCATGGGTGTTAATCCCGATAATGCAAAACAATGGGGATGGAGATTAACACTATATGAAGATAGATTAATTGTTAATTGGCCAGACCCACAAGGTAGATTATTTAAAAACCTACCTTATATTGAATGGAAACGCAGACTACATGAGAAAGTAGAAGGTGCAAAGACATATGTTCATTTACCATCAGTATATGAATTAGCTTTACATCATAATAAAACAATTGAAAAACAAATCCAAACAAATGTAAAGTACAATAAAATGTTTACAGAAGAAGAAAATAAGGGATTCAAAGTATGATATATAAAAATTTAAATTGGAAATTGAATGAATTAAGTTTTAATGTATTTGACAAATTAAAAATTTGTAAATTTATTTTATTTGATAGTTTTTGGACAATGAACAAAAATGTATTAGAATTTGAAAATAAAATGTCTAATTATATTGGATCTAAATATTCGGTATTTGTTTCTAGTGGATCTACTGCAAATACGATTTTAGCATATTATTTAAAAGATTATTTTTACACATCAAAGAAAAATACTATTGTATTTCCTTCTACAACATGGACTACATCTATTAGTCCATTTTTACGAGAGGGGTTTAAACCAAAATTTATAGACATTTCAATGGACAATTTCTGTATGGATTTATATAAATTAGAAGAATATCTAAAAAAAGAATCAAGCAAAACTGCTTGTGTATTTGTTACAAGTTTATTGGGATTCACTGTTGATATTAATAAACTAATAGAAATAGGTAAGAAATATAATGTGAAAATCATGATGGACAATTGTGAAAACACATACGGTAAATATAATGATCGTAATGTGTCTTCGTATTTTACATCAACAACAAGCACATATTTTGGACATCAATTACAAAGTGTTGAAGGCGGATTTATATTTACAAACGATCACCGTGAATATGAACAATTTTTGATGTATCGTAATCATGGAATGACTAGAAGTGTAAAAGAAAAGGAAAAGTACGAAAATAAGAATGTTAACGCTCAATTTGATTTTTATTTACTTGGTAATAATTTCAGAAATAGTGACATTCATGCTTTTATTGGTTTACAAGACTTTAAACGAATTGAAAAATCTACAAATAAAAGAATCAAATTATTCAATTATTTCAAATCAAATATAAATTCAAATATTGTACATTTACCGATTGAAACTAAAAATTCAACTGATGTTGCGTTTTCTATTCCATTAGTGTTTAAAAACACGGAACATAAAAAAATCATATTAGATTTTTGTAAAAATTCTAATATTGAAACGAGACCCATAATTTCAGGGAATTTATTGAAACAAACTTGTTATAGTCATTTTGATGATTATACCAAATTTAAAAACAGTGAATATATTGATGTACACGGTTTTTATGTAGGATTACATTCAAAATTGAAATTTGAATATATAAAATTATTGGTAGAAGAAATTAATAAATTAAGTATATGAATATATCAGATAAAGTTTTTGTTGCGGGACATCATGGGATGGTAGGATCATCTATAGTAAGACTATTAAAAAAATTAGGATATACTAATATTTTGACAGTACCAAGAAAGGAACTTGATTTAACTAATCAACAAGAAGTAAACAATTGGTTTGAAAAAAATAAACCCGATTATGTATTTCTAGCTGCAGCAAAAGTTGGTGGGATATTATCAAATAAAACATATCCTGCGAATTTTATTTATGATAATTTAATGATCCAAACTAATATTATACATGCAAGTTATGTAAATAAAGTTAAAAAACTACTATTTTTAGGAAGTTCTTGTATCTATCCAAAAGAAAATCCGATTCCTATTAAAGAAAATAGATTATTAAATGCTCCATTAGAACCAACAAATGAAGCATATGCATTATCAAAGATAGCTGGATTAAAAATGTGCGAACATTACAATAATCAATATGGTTGTAATTTTGTTTCTGTTATGCCTTGTAATCTATATGGTCCAAATGATTGTTTTGATTTGGAAAAATGTCATGTTCTTCCTGCGTTAATAAACAAATATCATTCTGCAAAACTTAAAAATGATACTAAAATTAGTGTATGGGGAACTGGAATTGCTAGAAGAGAATTCTTATATGTAGATGATTTATCGAAAGCGTTATATTTTGTAATGCAAACATATAACAAAAATGAATTTATTAATATTGGATCTGGTTATGAAATAACAATGAAAGAACTATTTAATATAATTTCAGATGTTGTTGAATATAAAGGTGATATTGAATTTGACACCAGTAAACCAGATGGTACAATTTCAAAGTTAATTGATAGTACCCGTATTAATGAATTGGGTTGGAAACCAAATACAAGTTTAAGAGATGGTATCAAAACTACATACAACTGGTACATTTCAAATTTAAATTAAAATGATTACATTTAATAATATTGGTTATAGTGGTAGATTAGGAAATCAATTATTTCAATTAGCTGCATTATTAGGAACATCCATGAAAAACAATTATGTTCCATCTATTCCAGTTGAAAAAAATAAAAAAGAAAAACCAGATGGCTGTTTAGACTTGTTTACAAATAAATGGATTAGTTATAAGTTGAATATATTTGATTGTTTTGATGTTAACATTAAAGATAATAATGGTTTTAATGTTAAAAATTCATATAAAGAACCACATTTTCATTTTGATGAAAACATCTTTAATATAGAAGACGATACAAATATAGACGGATTTTTTCAAAGCGAGTTATATTTCAAACACATTGAAAATGATATAAAAGATTTATTCGTATTCAATAAAAATATACAAGATAAATCAAATTCAATATTGAATAAAAAAAAGAAAACCAAATTAGTATCCGTTCATGTAAGAAAAAGTGATTATTTAGGACTTCAACATCAATATAATTTATTAGATGTTGAATATTATCAAAAGTCTATAAACATGTTTGATGATGACACTTATCAATATTTTATATTTTCCGATGATATTAACTGGTGTAAACAAGTATTTGGTGAAAATGAATTAATTGAGTATATTGAAGGAAACGATCAATATGTTGATCTACATTTAATGACATTATGTGATCATAATATTATTGCAAATAGTACATTTAGTTGGTGGGGAGCATGGTTAAATAAAAATAAAGATAAAAAAATAATTGCTCCTTCTATATGGTTTAATCCAAATAGAAAAGATTTAAACACAAAAGACATGATACCAAAAGATTGGATTAAAATATAATATGGACATATTTTCTAACTTTATACCAAAAGAACATTATTTAAACTGTGTAGTTAATAATAAAAAATTTATACTGGAACCAACTAAGAAAATAAATTTTAGTGATAAACCAATATCAATATTTAATGATTATACACCAACATTTGAAGAACTAAATAAAAATCCTTATAATGTACTGATAATACTTGAACCAAATCAATTACATGGTCTACATGATTGGGCAATAAACAATAAAGAAAATTTTAGTTGTATATTAACATGGAGTGAAAAAATATTGAATAGCTGTGAAAGTTCAATGTTATTACCGTTTGGAACTTCATTTTTACATGATATCCCAGAATTTTATGAATCATTTAATGTAAATAATAAAAAATTCGAAGTATCTTTTTTATGTGGAAGAAAAAAAATGACAAATGGACATTTTTTAAGACATAAAATATATGAAAATGGTGATAAAATTAAAATAAATAAAACTTGGATATATGAAGGTCCGCCCGATTGCAAAAAGTCTTGTTGGAATAGTTATTTTCATATAGCAGTCGAAAATATTAAAGAAAATAATTGGTTTACAGAAAAAATAATTGATAGTTTTTTAACAAAAACTATTCCAATTTATTGGGGATGTCCTAACTTTAATAATTATTTTGATCCTAATGGATATATTACATTTAATACTACAGAAGAATTGGTAGAAATCGTTAATAACTTGACACCAGAATATTATTTTGATAGATTAGATGTAATAGAAAAAAATTACAAATCTGCATTATATTATGGAGACTTTTTTTTCAGAATCAATGAAATTTTAGAACAGATAGTAACATACAATAATATTTAATTAGAAAGAAATAAACTATGAATAAAAATATATCGGAAATTTTATTAAAATATAAATCGGATAAAAATTTTGGAATCGTGGATAATATTTATGAAAATTTAGATACGTGGAAAGTTGTAGATAATCCTACAGAAAAAAGAATAGGACATACATATGGAAAAATATATCAAATGATTTTTAATAATTTTGATATCAATTCAAATATTAAAATCTTAGAGATAGGAATCCAACGTGGCGGAAGTCTAATGGCATGGAAAGAATATTTCAATAATGCTGATATTTATGGTATTGATATTTTTGACTCTATATTACCTGAATATAGGAATGATAAATTCAATTACATTATATCAGATGTAAAAAGTGAAAGTGTAAAAGAAAAATTAAAAAATATAAATTTTGACATAATCATAGACGATGGCAGTCATACATTATATGATATTTTTTATGTTGTTGAAAATTTTAAAAATAAACTTAATTCTGGCGGATTTCTAATTATTGAAGATTGTCCATATGTCGAACTTTTAGTCCATGAAATACAAAAAACATTATCTGAAAATTATTATGAATTATTAATTAGTGATTTAAGAAATGAAGGTGGAGGCGATAATTTTATGACAATAATTAAAAAAAAGTAATATGTATATATACACATATGTATAAATGTTATGAAAAAAGAACTAGTTATTTCAACAATAAACTATGAATAAAATTAATGTATTAATACCGATGGCCGGTGATGGAAAACGATTTTCGGATGCGGGGTATATAAAACCAAAACCATTTATACAAGTTAAAAATAAAAAAATGATAGAAATGGTTGTTGACAATATAACTCCACAGAATGTAAATGATATTATATTAGTAACTAGAAAACATCATAATTGTAGAGATGAACTAAAAAATACATCATATAATTTTAATATAATTGAATTAGATAAACCCACCGAAGGTTCTTTACAAACTATTCTTTGTGCAGAAAAATTCATTAGAAATAACAGACTAATTTTAGCGAATTGTGACCAAAAAATTATATTTAATGTCAATGATTTTATTAATAAATGTGAAAATCTAGATGGGTGTTTAATCACATTTAAATCTAACAACAAACACCATTCGTATGTTACTGTTGACGAAAACAATTTAATAACATCTATTGTAGAAAAAGAGGTAATATCTAATATTGCAGTATCGGGCGTTTACTATTTTAAAAATGCTACAAATTTAATAGATGCATCTAAAAATGTAATTGAAAACAATATTAGACAAAAAGGTGAATTTTATGTTTCATCAGCATTAAGTTTAATGATAAAAAATGGATTAAAACTTGGTATATATAATGCCGAATCAATTATGTTAGGTACTCCTGAAGAATTAACTAAAAATATAGAATTAATATGAAAATAACTATTATAGGCAGTGGAGATATTGCAGAAAATGGTATAATACCAATAGTTGGGGGAATTTCTATACAAGCATCACAATGTGATATAAGAAATTATGATAGTGTATTTAAAATAATATCTGAAAATAAACCAGATTTGGTTATATGTACTGCGGGAGTATCTCATGTATCTAGTATACTAGAATCTAATATAAATGATTGGAAACATGAAATTGATGTAAATTTAATAGGTAGTTACCATGTTGCAAAAGCATCAATTCATAATAATGTAAAAACAATGATTTTTATAGCTTCCGTAGCTGGATTGTATGGTAAACCAAATCATTCAGGTTACAGTGTTTCAAAATCAGGAGTTATAACATTAGTACAATCATTATCTAAAGAAGGTTATCATGCATATGCAATTTCTCCTGGACGAGTTGATACTAAAATGAGAGAACGTGATTTTCCAAACGAAGACCCTAAAACTAGATTATCATCAAAAGAAATTGGTCGGGTAGTTAAAGAAATTATAGATAATAAACACAAATCAGGTGACAATATTGTTATAAGAAAAAGAGGGTATAGAATACTTAGAAGAATTGATCGAGGCAGCGGATGGTCAGAATATTTAAGAGTGGGCGAACCTCCTGTAATATGATTATAATTTCTCACAGAGGAAATTTAAATGGTAAATTTTTAGAAAAAGAAAATTCTAAAAATTATATTGATGTTGCTATTAATTTAGGATATGATGTTGAGATTGATGTTAGGTATCATGAAAATGAATGGTTTTTAGGACACGACGAACCTTTATATAAAATTGAATATAATTGGTTAATTGATAGAAAAAATAAATTGTGGGTTCATTGTAAAAATATTAATGCAGTCACTGAGTTATTAAATTCTGATATTCATTTTTTTTGGCATGAAAATGATGTTTTAACATTAACTTCTAAAAATTTTATTTGGGCACATCCAAATAAACAACCTATAAAAAATAGTATAGCCGTTTTACCTGAATTAAATAATGAAGATATAACACAATGTATTGGTGTTTGTTCCGATTATGCTAAAAATTATTATTAAATATGTTTATTATACCTTGTAAATATAAAACTAATAGTCCTATAATAGATTGTATAAATTCAATTTTAAAATTTCATCCTGACGACTATATAGTAATAGTGGATTCTTATTCCGATGATACATCGTATTTTGATTTAATTCCTAAAATACCAAATGTAAAAATATTAAATGTTAAAAACAATAATTATGAAATCGGTGCATTGTGGAAAACATATGAACAATATCCAAACGAATCAGTGTATGTCTTGATTCAAGATACAGTTATCATTAAACATTCATTGTCAGAATTTTTAGAAAATGACGATAGTTATACATTTTTATATTTTAATGAACCGATTCAGTCTTCATTGAATAGTAAATTTTTTGAAAATACTAGTTATAATTTTCCAAAAGATAATTATGTAATACCGATGTGTTTTGGGTCTAATGTAATATTGAAAAATAAAATTATTAAAAAATTCATTGAAAAAGGATTACATTCTTCTTTTTTACCTACATCTAAATTAGAATCTCAATATTCAGAACGAATGATTGGATTTATTATGCATTCGGAAAATATAGATTTACACAAAAATAATTTAGATGGAAATTGTTTAACGGATTGGTCAAAATTTCACAATGATGGACATAAATATATCAAAAAAATATTCATGAATAGATATTAATATGAAAACTAAAATAAGCATTTGTATACCGACATATGAAATGAATGGAAAAGGTGTAGAATATTTAAATCATTCATTTAATATTTTATCTAACCAAAGTTATCAAAATTTTGATGTTGTTGTATCTGATAATAGCAAATCTTCAGCCATCGAAAGTTTATGTTCTCAATGGAAATCTAAATTAGATATTAAACATTTTTATAATCATGAAAAATATGGAAGTGCTGGGAATATAAATTCAAGCATAAAGAAAGCAACAGGAGATATAATAAAAATATTATTTCAAGATGATTTTTTGTTTGAAAATGAAAGTTTAGAATCTCAATTAACTCATTTTGTAGGAAATCATAATCATTGGTTAATTACGGCTTGCTGTCATACTAAAGACTGTGTTAATTTTTATAATCCTTTGTATCCTAAATATCATGATAACATTCACTATGGAGAAAATACTATAAGTTCACCAAGTGTATTAATGTTTAAAAATGAAAATGTCATTGAATTTGATGAAAACTTATGTTGGTTAATGGATGTTGACTATTATAAAATGTTATATGATAAATTTGGATTGCCAAGTATATGTAATTATGTTACTGTAGTAAATAGAGAACACAAAAATCAAGTAAGTAATACTCTAGCTACTGAAGAAGTTAGAAAAAAAGAATTAGAATACATAATAAAAAAATATAATGAAAATATATGATGGTTTTATTTTCTTCAATGAATTAGATTTATTGGATATTAGATTAAATACTTTAAATGATGTAGTAGATTATTTTATCTTAGTAGAATCATCTGTAACACATCAAGGACAAAGTAAACACTTTATTTTTGATGAAAACAAAGAAAGGTTTTCAAAATTTTTAGATAAAATTATCCACATAAAAGTAACTGATACTCCATATGACTTTAGCATAGTGCCTACAGAATTTGAAGACACCCCAGATGGTAGATTTTTAAAAAATACTTGGAATTTTATACAAACAACTTCTGCATTTAATAGATTTACACAACCACATTATGGTAGAATATTTTTTCAAAGAGAGTGCCAAAAGAGAGGTATGTTTAATTGTAACGACGAAGATATTATATTAAGCTCAGACGTAGATGAAATTCCAAATCCTGAATATTTGTCTAGGTTGAGTGAGTATTTTGAAAAAGATTCATTATACACATTTAATCAATCAAAATATTGTTATGCATTAAATTTACTATTTAAGTCTCACAATGATAATACTTCTTATAATAGAGTACAAAATTATAATTGGAAAGGATCTAGAATGGGAAGTTATAGTATTATAAAAAACTACTCTACTAATCTATTAAGAAACCAAGATAATAATGACCTAGTCGATGCCGGTTGGCATTTTAGTTATTGTGGAGGAGAATCTATAGTAAATGAAAAAATAGCGGCATCCGATGGGAGTGGATACTCTAATGAAGCGGCTTTAATTAGAAGTAATTTAACAAAAGTTGAAATTGACTCTTCATTTCCAACGTATTTAATAAATAATTTAGAAAGATATAAACACTTATTGAAATAATATGATATCAACAGAAATACTATATGGTCAAGGATTGGGTAACCAATTAGCATGTTACGTTACTACTAGAGCAATAGCTAGAACTAAAGAATTTGATTTTGGCATATATGACCCCAATGGATGTTGGGGAGATAAAAGATATAATGATAAAGGATTATATTTTTTAGATTTAGACATGGGTCTTAAGGTTGACCCATCTAAAATAGAACATTACTATAATGAATCTGAAGAAAGATATTTCAATAATTCTTGCGCACATGATATAGCATATGGGGCTTGGATTAATCAGACAGATCAAAAGCTGTTAGACATTCAAGATAATACCCATATTCTAGGAATTATGCAAGGTCCGGAATATTTTTATCATTTAATTGATGAAGTAAAACAATGGCTAAAAATAAAACCTGAATATGATAACTATCAATTCAGTAATGAAGACACTTGTGTAATCAATGTAAGAGCTCGTTTTGATCCTGAAATATACTTACCTAGAAAGTATTGGATAAATGCTATAAATCATATGTTAAATATCAATCCTAACATGGTATTTTTAGTAATTACTGAAGATCCTGAATCAACAAAAAGATTGTTACCTGAGTTAGCAGATAATGTATTTGATTTCGGAATAGGAGAAGACTATGCAATAATTAAAAATGCAAAATATTTAATTGCATCAAATTCTAGTTTTTCTATATTTCCTTCATTGACAAGTAATACACTTAAACATATCATTGCACCTAAATATATGTTGCGACATAATGTAAGCGATGGATATTGGAGTTTAGGTTATAATATATATCCAACTTATACATATATGGATAGAGAAGGTAGATTATCTAGTTACGAAGAGTGTATTGAAGAATTCAAAGAATATGATAAGAAAAATAATTTTTATAATGAAAAAGTAATTAAAAAAACTGGTAAATGGCCTGATGTTGCTACTATAATACCAAAATGAAAACTCAAATAGTTGTACACTTATTGCCACATGAATTAGATTATTTTGAATGGCAAACAAAACAATTTAAAATAGGAAGTGATTATATTGATAAAAACGATAAAGTTATTATTGATGTAACATTAAATCTTAATTTAGTAAATTGGGAAGAATCAAAATTATCCAAAGAATTTTTCATTGATAAGTTTAATCAAATTAAATTAATATGGGATTGGTGTGAATCTAATTTTATAATAGATGAAGAAAATAAATGTCTTGGATGTGATGACAAAAGAAGAGAAGCAATAAGAAATACTGTTGCAGACAACATTTTATATTTAGATTCCGATTTAATTTTTTCACATGAATTATTGTATTATTCAATTGAAATGTCAAAACAAATTGAAGAAGAATATTATATATTATCTCCCCAAATAGTTAAAATGTGGGATAATACTTGGGATTCCATCACAAATAGCTTATATGTAGAAAACAAACCAGACTTACAACATTACTATAATAGTAATCCATTTGAAATTTTAACTAAATCATTTGACGAATTTGCGATTAAAAGAGTATCAAATTTTAAATTTGGTGGTGGATGGTTTAATTTATTATCTACTAAATTATTAAAATTAACAGATATGCCAAATTCATTTGGTCCGTATGGTGTGGACGATCTTTATGTTATGTTATGTTGTAATATATTATCAAGCAAGGGATATAAAATACAACAATATGTAATTGAAAATAAATTAGTTACAGAAAATTATAAATATAGATTTAACCCTTATATAAAATATTTAAAAGTTATAGATATGAAAGAAAAGTATCGAAATAATGCAGAAGCAAATTTACAATTAGAATTAATCAAATTTCAAAATAGAGTATGAATGACATATTAAAAACAATAGAAGAATATAGAAACAAATTTATCAATGTATTAAACGAAAATAAACATCGATATGAACCAAAATTAGTCACATATTCTACACCCACAAATAAATATACTATTGATTATTATAAATGGACGCATCCATATCAAGGAAATTGGGAATATACTGAAATGTTTACCAATGACATTTTAGATTATTTAAATCAAACATTATCAAAAAATAGTGTAGTCTTAGATGTAGGTGCGCAAGCAGGTATACTATCAGTAGCATTTGCAAAATTTGCAGGAAAAGTTATATCATTTGAACCAAACCCAGCTGCATTTGAAATCTTAAATAAGAACGGAGAAATTTATAAAAATATTGTGCCATATAACTTAGCATGTTCACATAATGATGAAGTCTTAGAATTTCATTATTCTGATGATGGACTTTGTAATGGCGGATTTGCATTAGGATGTGAAAAAGGAGTAGGTGTTACTGGACATATAAAACCAATAGATGTATATGCAATTAATTTAAACAATTTCTTAAATCAGAATCATAAAGATGATATTTCAAATATTAAATTAATTAAAGTTGATGCAGAAGGGCATGACAAAGAAATCATAAAAACTATATATCCAATTATAAATTCAGTAAAACCAATTCTAATGGCAGAACTTTACTCAGGATCTACACCATCTGAAGTAAACGATCTTCTATATACCATTCAATCAATTAATTATGATATATACGATATTGGACGGGATAATTCTGGATTAGGCAATCCGCATAAAATGAAAAAAATAAATAGTATAAATGATACTATATTAGGGGAACTTTGCAATCTATTGTGTTTACCAAAATAAAATTATGAATATCAGTTTTATAATACCATCGAAAAATAATATAAAATATTTAAAAAATGCTTATAATAGTATAAGAAAATACTATAAAAATCATGAAATTGTAATTTTAGACGACTGTTCAACTGATGGTACAGTAGATTGGCTAAATAATTTATCAGATAATAATCTAATTAAATATTTCAACAAAAAAAGTCCTGTAGGACATACTGTATTGTATAATATAGGTGTTGAAATGTGTAAAAATGATATCTTCTCAATATTTCATGCAGATATGATATGTGGACCATATTATGTAGAAAATTTATTAAAACATTTAAAAGATAAAACTGTAGTTTCTGCTACTCGTATTGAACCTCCGTTACATCCCGATGGCAAGGAAAAAATTGTTAAAAATTTCGGATTGGAACATGACGATTTAAAAATAAAAGAATTTGAAGACTTTTGTATATCAGAACAAAAATCATCTTGTGATATTACAACCAAAGGAATTTTTGCGCCTTGGTGCATGTACAAAAAAGATTTTATAGAAATTGGCGGACATGATGTGATGTTTGCACCGTTTCCATACGAAGATAGCGATATATTTCAAAGATTCATTTTAAATAACTATGATATAATCCAAAGTCGAGATTCATTTGTATATCATTTAACATGTAGAGGTCATCGATGGACGGAAAAAATACAAAAAGATGATGATTTCTATAAAAAATGTTGTGATAAGAATTACAAGAATTATATTAGAAAATGGGGATCTTGGATTGAAAATGATGAATACAGTTATCCTATCATTAATTCAAAATATGATGTTGGATTTATTGTTAATAACTGCAATCCTCAATTATTGAGTGTATTAGAATATTGGTGTTCTACTATCTATGTCGATTGTGACATTAAATCTTATATCAATAATAATCAATCTCTCACACCATTTAATTTAAAAAATAGAGTAAAAACTTTAAATGATGAAAAAGTAAATGATATATTAATTGAATTTGATGGAAATATGTTAAATAACAACAATATACAAATTATCTCCAATCTTTCTAAAATCTTAAAAGATTCAGGAGAAATTGGAGATATGGAGTTTGATATATTTAAATTTACAATTAAATCTTTAAAAACATATGAAAAAGATCTAATTATAGTTAAAAATTAAAGATAACTTTTTACGGTTTTTTCTAAACTTTCATTAAATTTGCTCAATTTAAAATTAGGAAATTCCATTTGAAAGTCTTTAGTATCAATTGCATATCTAAAATCATGACCTTTACGGTCTGTAACGTATTCAAACCATTCCCAGTCAACCTTTTGATTTGTAATGTTCTCATAAGCAGCAACAATTGAGTGTATTAATTGTATATTAGATATTTCATTGTTACCCCCAATCAAGTATTGTTTTCCTACAATACCATCTAATAGAACATTAATTAACGCATTAACATGGTCTTTAACATAGATCCAATCTCTAATGTTCTCTCCTGTTCCATACAATGGTATTTTTTCTTTATTTTTTAATTTATTAATACAAACTGGTATAAGCTTTTCTGGGAATTGTCTTTGTCCAAAGTTATTGCTACAATTGGTAATTATTGCCGGAAACTTATAGGTCTTAACATAACTTCTTACCAATAAATCACTAGCAGCTTTACTTGCAGCATAAGGACTGTTTGGCCTATACGGACTATCCACATTAAACTCTGCTTCTTTATAACTTAAACTACCAAATACTTCATCAGTAGATACATGAATAAATTTTTTTATATTGACATCTTTAAAAATTTCTAAAAGATTAAAAGTACCTATAATATTCGTATCAATGAACTTTTTTGGTCCTTTAATAGAATTATCTACATGAGATTCAGCAGCAAAATGAATTATATAATCCAAATTTAACGATTCAAAATATTTTTTATGATCTGGAAAATATGGTGTGGCAATATCCATTGATAATTGTTGATATCGTGAATCGTTTTCAAATGGTAGATTTTTGTTAGAAGCATATGTTCCTGAATCAACATTCCATAACTTTGTTATGTCATTTCTTTTAAGAATTTCTTCTATAAAATGACTTCCAATAAAACCCTTTCCTCCAGTAACTAATATATTCATATAATCCAATTATTTAAACAATAATCTATCGCATCATCTACAGATCTCATGGTTATACCCGTAGATAATAATTTACTATTATCCATTACACAATTAGAACGCTTTGCACTTGCAAAATTAGCATAAAGCTCTTTTTCATCAATCAAAGTGAAAATTTTATCTCTGGCAATAGTGTTTTTAAGTTTATGTACCAACATATCGGTTGTAATATATCCCGTGTTGGTTATATTATAAATTCCATATGGTACTTTTTTAAGAATAGTTTGTATACACGCACTTACAAATTCGTGTTTATTACTAATAGAATTTTCTGCTTGCAATAACTTTTCATATTTTAACATTTTACTAATATAGTTTCTGGAATTATTATTCTCTTCAAATGGAATTCTTAATCGCCATACATAACTTTTATTCCATTTACTTACAACTTTTTCGCCTATAGCTTTTGTACCACTATAAAAACTTCCGTTATTCTTTTCCCATGTAAAATTTGGTTCATCTTCTTCTGTAAATGGTTTACCATCATCTCTTCTTCCTTGATAAATACATCCACTTGATACATGTCCCAATACAATATCATTTAATGTACACCAATCAGTTAATATTTGAGGCCACAATACATTACCATGTAAAGTATCTTCTTTGTTCTTTTCACAAGCATCAACATTTGGTTTACCAGTATATCCTGCTGCATTAATTACAGTTCCAATGAATGGATATCCTGCGCCATCATACCATTTTTCTAAATCCGCAAATGTAGTTTTACTACTGTTTGGCCAACAAAAGAATGGTAGTTTTAATTCTTCTAGTTGTCGTTTAAATTCACTTCCAATATATCCAGTCGATCCAAATAATATAATCATAATATCTTACTTAAATAATTTTTATACTCACTATTAGGCATTCTATCAACTATTATTGATAGTTGTTGTTTATTAATAAATTTCTTTCTATAACATTCTTCTTCAATACAACCAACTTTTATCCCTTGTCGTTCTTGTATTGTTTGAATATACGCACCACTTTGATATAAAGA
>Ga0208966_1000318_pt1 | contig 15285 bp, 14 predicted proteins | sample GreLakmeHU45MSRF_FD_187701 | JGI IMG/M metagenome (GOLD analysis project Ga0208966, IMG submission 187701) | Freshwater lentic microbial communities from great Laurentian Lakes, MI, USA - Great Lakes metaG HU45MSRF (SPAdes) | ecosystem: Environmental > Aquatic > Freshwater > Lake | place: Great...
AATTGGCCCAACAGCACGGCATGGACCACACCATTCAGCCCAAAAATCAACCAAAACAGGGGTGCTGCTCTTTAGAACATCTTCATCAAAAGATGCTGTTGTTACCTTGCTTGTTGCCATCGTATTGCTCCTTATTCGTGTTAGTTAAAGATTACTAGTGGGCTAAGAATTTTTCTGCATCAAGGGCGGCGGCGCAGCCTGAACCAGCTGCTGTGATTGCTTGGCGGTAGGTGTGGTCAACCAAGTCTCCGCATGCAAAGACACCCTTGAGGTTGGTGCGAGTTGAGCGATCCTCGCAGATCACATACCCCTCACTGTCTAAGGTAATTTGTCCAGCTATCAGTTCACTACGAGGAATATGTCCGATCGCAACAAACAAACCAGTAAATGCTTGTTCTGATTCTGTGCCATCAATAGTGTTTCGAAGTTTTAATCCTTCAACCTTGTCGGCACCAAGAACATCAATCACCTCTGTGTTCCATAAAAATTCAATCTTCGGATTAGCTTTTGCACGCTCTGCCATAATCTTTGATGCACGCAGTGAGTCACGACGGTGGATCAAAACCACTTTGTCCGCAAAGCGTGTAAGGAAAGTTGCCTCTTCAACTGCAGAGTCTCCACCACCGACGACGGCAATTGTTTGTCCACGGAAGAAGAACCCATCACATGTGGCGCACCACGAAACACCATGGCCAGACAAACGCTTTTCATTAACCAAACCAATTTCACGGTAAGCACTACCTGTTGCAAGAATTACAGACTTTGCTTTAACTGTATTTCCTGAACCATCCTTCAAAATCTTTATATCCCCAGATAAATCCATTTCAACAATGTCATCTGTGATTAATTCAGCACCAAATCGCTTAGCTTGGTTGCGCATACTGTCCATTAGGTCTGGACCCATCACACCATCTGTGAATCCAGGAAAGTTCTCGACCTCTGTTGTGTTCATGAGTGCGCCACCTGCCGTGACAGAGCCTTCGTAGATAATTGGATCTAACTGCGCGCGCGCTGCATAAATCGCAGCGGTATATCCGGCAGGACCTGATCCAACAATTACTACATTTCTTACTTCACTCACGATTCCCCCTAGGCCCTGAAATCTATTCGTTTTCTTCTGTTTTTGCTGAGCGCCGACTAATTGAACTACCTAAGTGGCGAATCATGGAAATCTCTTCGATGTGAAGCGCCTTTGCCGCCACGATGTATGCAAAGAATGAGACCACCATCACAAGCAATAATTCTCCGGCACGTGCAGCACGCGTTAAATCAACTGTGAACCAAGAAATATATTGAGTCATAATAAACAACGGAACCATTGCAAGTAGTGATGCAATCAATAAACGTACGTGCTGTCCGAGGAACTCAGATAGTGCAAGCTTTCCAACATGTTTTTTCAGTAATCCTAAAGTAACAAGTAACCCAATCAAATAACTAGCAGAAAATGCCACACCTAAACCAACTGTTACCCACTGTGTTTTCAAGAAGTATAAAAAGAAGTAAGACATACCAACAGAAAATACATTGATTACTAAAATCGAGATAACTTGAGTTTTAGTATCTTCAAAAGCGTTAAATCCTCTGATTAAAATCAGGTTGATAGAAAATGCAACTAAGCCAAAGCTAAGCGCCGATAAAACATAACCGATATATCTGGAATCCTCTGTTGGAATACCGATGAAAATACTCTCTGTAATCAGTGGACCAAACAATAAGAATGCAACTGCACTTGGAACTGTAATCACACCAACCAAACGAATGGCTCGAATCAACTGCGCTTTAACTTCATCGCGCTTGCCATCTAACGCCAGCTTTGAAATATGAGGCAAGATCGCGGTGATGATTGAAATCGTGACAATTGAATATGGCAACAACATAACAAAATAGGCGAATGTATATGGTGTGTAACCAACACCGGCCGCAACACCCTCTTGTGCGCTTCGAACCGCAGCTGTCGTCGCAACATTGACAGTTACTAAATATCCAAGCTGTGAAATCAAAACATAAACCAAAGTCCAACCAGCCAAGTTAAATGATTTGCCTAAACCGGAAACACCTAACCTTGGCTTAATTGAGATTCCAAGTTTTCTAATGACTGGCACCAGAACTAACGCCTGGACAACAACGCTAAGGGTTGTGCCCCAGCCCAATAAAGCGACCTGGTTTGGGGTAATACTTGAGATATCGATGCCAGGTGAAAAGATTAAGAATCCCCCGAATAATGCGATTCCTACAAGGTTATTGGCAATCGGTGCCCACATAAGCGGCCCAAAAGAACCGCGGGCATTGGCCACTTGGCCCAGCATTGTAAATAAACCGAGAAAGAAGATTTGTGGCAAGCAGTAGCGCGTAAAGGCAATTGCGATCTCTTGCTCAGTTTCAAAACCAGTTGTGAAAAACTCTGGTGCATATAAACGAACTAGAGCGGGCGCAAAAAACATACCGAGTGAAACGAGCACAAGAAGAATGAGTGAAATAGTTGTAATTAAACGTGAAGCAAAATCGTCGCCACCATCTTCGTGATCAAAAGATCTAACCAATTGTGGGATAAAGATTGCAGTTAGTGCGCCGCCAACAAGTAAGTTATACAAAATATTTGGCATTGTGTTTGCAACGTTGTAAGTATCTGCAAGCAATGTTGTTCCTAGGACCGCAACAATTAAAATTCCGCGAACAAAACCAGTAATCCGAGAAATAATTGTGCCAAGGGCCATGATTCCTGAAGCGCGGAAGAGTTCGTTAGATTTCACTTGGCCCTCCTTCGCACTCGACGGACGCTTTGTGCCACACCTGCCAATAGAAGAAGTATGGCGGCGCCAGTGGTAAACCAGGTAACACGCGAGTCAATAACAGTTGAATTTAGAGTCAGTATCGCCTCTGGGACAATTTCATTGCCCTCGCTATCGGTGATTTGCGCTGTAACCGTGGTCTGACCGGGTGCGATTACATCCACAACCATGTCAAGCTGCCTTTTAGATTGGGCAGGAATTGTTACAGCCTCAAAACTATCCACAACTACACGTGAATTAATTGGCAGCATTGAAATATTGATTGTCACATCAGCATCAAACTCGTTAATTACAGTCACTGGCAACTTAACGTTCGATGTTGTGATCTGATACTTGCCGCTATTTATACGCAGTTTTCGAACCGTCGCATCAACTGCGTTACGGGCGCTATAAGAATAAAAATCACGACTATCCTTATCGAGCTTGGGCGAGAGTAACTTTGAAAGCTGAGCTCGCAGAATGATTAATTCAGCATCATTAACAACCCTAGAAAGCCTTGTTAGAGCTTTGCGATTGTCACCGTAAGCCTTTCGCAGCGGGTAACTAAGCCCTGATTTACCTGTGCTCCAACCACCATCTGGCTCGCTGCGAACTGTGCGACCTAGTGCTAGTTCTAATTGTGATTTACCAAATGCGTAGTAATTCTTTAACTCACTAGGTGCCAAACGGCGAGCAAGTGAGACATCCGGATTTCCGTAGGCAAGAGCAACTACTTGTTGACCATATGTAATTTGTCGAAACTGTTTTAACCAAGCAGTAGCAATTTCTTTGCCGCCAGGTGTTGCACCAGTTGCTAATGTGTAATCACCAGTCATCGCAATAACTTCATCAATTAGTGCAGCGTCAATTACCCAAGTTTTGTTATTTGAACGTGGGGTATAGACCAATTGTCCAAGAGCACCCGATGGAGTTAACTCTTGTGCCAAATCATCATTTCTAAATTCACCAGTAAATGTTTGGTGTGCCATTGATGTAATGCGCACAATCGATCCTGCCGCTTTTGCAGGTGACAATGGAAGTAGGACCAAAAGCATGACAAGAAGTGCGATTAATTTTTTCATTGTGTTATCTCTACAGTTTTAGCAATTAACTTCTTTTCATCGGGATATGCCAAACGATCAACAATTTCAGATAGTGGAAACCAAGAAACCTCATCCACTTCACTTTCTTGAGCTAGCAATGTTCCGCCAACTTCTGTAAAAATAAAGTGATGAACAGTTTTATGAATTCGCTTGCCACCTGCCATAAACCAAAAATCAATCACACCTAAAGATTTTGTAATAGATGAAGTAATTCCAGTTTCTTCTGCCACTTCACGAATAGCTGCTTGTTCTGGAGTTTCGCCCTCTTCAATATGTCCTTTAGGCAAAGACCATAAAACACGTTTTCCGCTGGCATCTTTGTGGTCGTAGCGACCGATCAATAAACCCATCGTGCCTGAGGTATCAATGACTAAACCGCCAGCACTGACCTCATCAACTCTTTTTGCGTATGGCCGTTTTACCTCAGCGCGCTTCGGTTGAGCGCTCTTCTGAGCAGTGTTTTGTGTCTGTGGTTGTGGGCCGCGATTACCGGAGCGCTTACGCTTCCGCTTTTTCTTCGTACCTTCGCTGCCCGCACCAGGTGCCGGGATCATGGAGCAAGGGTAGTGCTTTAACCTTACTTATTGTGAGCACAGCATTAGGCGCCGCAGGAGAGTTAGCGATCCGTTCATTGGTTGAACGAGCACCGCTAGCAAGCTCCTTAGCCCAAGCCTTTAAGGCCAAGGGGTTTACCTTGGCATTGGTTGGCGGACCTGTGCGCGATGCGATCCTTGGACGACTTGGAAATGATTTAGATTTTACAACCAATGCACACCCATTAGAAACAAAAAAGATTTTACAAGAGTGGGCTGAAAATATTTGGGATACAGGAATTGCTTTTGGAACAGTTGCAGGAAAACGTGGTGATACAACTGTTGAAGTAACTACTTATCGTTCCGAAAGTTATGACACAGATTCTCGCAAACCAGATGTTGAGTACGGCACAACAATCGATGGAGATTTATCACGTCGTGATTTCACTGTTAACTCAATGGCACTTAAATTAACTGGCGACAAACCAGAGTTCATCGATCCATTTAATGGTTTACAAGACTTAGCAGCAAAAATATTGCGTACACCAGGTAAAGCCGGTGACTCTTTTAATGATGACCCATTGCGAATGATGCGTGCTGCACGTTTTGCCTCACAACTAGGTTTTGACATCGCACCAGATGTTCTTGTCTCAATGAAAGATTTAGCTCATCGCATCAGTATTATTTCTGCCGAACGCGTTCGTGATGAATTTACAAAGATGTTGATGTCACCTAACCCCCGCACCGGAATAACAATTTTGGTGGACACAGGTTTGGCCGATTTAGTTCTGCCTGAAATTCCAAAGCTGCGCCTAGAGATTGATGAACACCATCACCATAAAGATGTGTATGAACACTCCATCACAGTTCTAGAACAAGCGATCGAACATGAAGATCGTCTAGACGGTCCAAATCTTGTTATTCGTCTTGCCGCACTCTTACATGACATCGGAAAACCAAAGACCCGCGCCTTTATTGAAGGCGGCGGAGTTTCTTTCCATCACCATGAAGTAGTTGGTGCACGCCTTGCTAAGAAGCGTTTAGAAGCGCTGCGCTTTGATAATGACACCATTGAAGCGGTGGAGCTATTAACAGCATTACACCTTCGCTTTCACGGTTATGGTGAGGGCGAATGGACTGATTCTGCTGTGCGCAGATATGTGCGAGATGCCGGTGATTTCATTACCCATTTACATGTTTTAACCCGTGCCGATTGCACAACCCGCAATAAAACAAAGGCCGCCCGCCTTGCCGCAACATATGACTCTTTAGAAGCTCGCATTGCGGTGTTGATGGAGCAAGAAGAGTTGTTAAAGATTCGCCCTGATCTAGATGGTGCACAAGTTATGCAACTACTTAATTTAAAGCCTTCACGAGAAGTCGGACAAGCAATGGATTTCTTGCTTGAACTTCGCTTAGAAGAAGGTCCAATTGGTGAGGAAGCTGCAACAAAGGCGCTTCTTGCGTGGTGGGCTAGTAGGTAGCGTAAAACTTCGCTGGTCGAAGGACAATAAATGCAATCAGTAAGTAAGCAGCTGATACGGCAAGTGGCACTATGCGAGATAAACCTGAAGGTGGCAGCAATAGCGCGGCAATTAAACCACCGCTAACAATCGCGCCGTTTACAACAACATCATAAACAGCAAAAACTCGACCACGGTGATAATCATCAATTTTAGATTGTACTAATGCATCATTTGTAACTTTGATGTTCTGGCCGAAAAATGCTGTTAGGAAAGCGGTGGCACACAATCCAATCTCCGTTTGTGAAGCTGCAAGAATGAGTGGTGAGCAAGCACTAGCGATCATCGCGAACTTAATCCATCGGTGTCTTCCAAAGCGCGCAACACCGTAAGGGGCTAAAAACGCACCTAGGAAAAGACCAACACCTGCGATACTCAAGGCAATACCAAAGCCTTGCAACCCATCTTCTGGCTTAGATGGATCATTAAATGTGTTTCGCTCTAATAACAAGGCGGTTAAGGTTAAAGCGGTTAGGCCACCACGCTGCACAGCGGTTGCAATGATTCCACGAGATGCATCAAGACGCTTCTGTAAGTACAAGAAGCCCTCTTTCATATCTCTAAATCCTTGGAGAAAAGAGGCTGACTCCTTTTCTTTCTGGAGTGGGCCTATTTCATTCTTCTTTAATCGACCTGTAAGGAGTGCAGCAATGAAATATCCCGCTGCGGCAAGCACAATAAGTAGAGCATCAGCGTGATCTGCAATTGCCGCACCATCTACTAGTGCACGCACCCCCACACCAATACCGCCACCAACAACAACTAAAACAGAGCCTCCGGTAACAGCAATAGCATTTGCTGTTATCAAAGATTTTGTATCAACTAGTAATGGAAGACCAGCAGATAGTGCGGCGAGAATAAATCTGTTAATACCAAAGGCAACTAATACAACAATTGTTAGCTCAACACCCGTGGTGCCGGTATAAACAAGCAAAGCAACAAAGAAAAGGTTTGCGCTACGAGCTAAATTACAAAAAAAGAGCACACGTTGTCTAGAAACGCGATCTAATATCGTTCCAACAAAAGGCCCAATGAGTGAATATGGCAATAACACAACTGCGAAGCCAACTGCAGCACTTAGTGCGTTTGCTTGGCGTTCTGGTGAAAATAAAACAAATGATGCAAGTGCGCTTTGAAAGATGCCATCTGTTGCTTGGCCGGTCCACCGAACAGCAAGGAGTCGAGAAAGTCGAGGGTGGCGCATCAACCCAACAAAGCTCATAACAAAGAGCGTAACCCTCAAAATGGGATTATTCTTCCCCCTAATGAAATCGCAACGAGGGTTCATCGATTATTCACTCGATAAGCGCGCCACTTTGATGGCTCTCTTTCGTGGTGTTGTTGACGCCTGCGACGCCGACCCATATTTGATGCGCGCTGCTAAATGGCATGGCGACAAAGTTGCTCGTAACTGCCCAGTATGTAAAAAGGAAGAGCTTGTTGAATTGCGCTACACCTTCGGTGAGCAGCTAGGTCAGTACTCAGGGCGCATTAAGTCTCCGAAAGAGTTAATCGCGATGGAACGCGAGTTCGGTGAGTTCACTGTGTACATCGTTGAAGTCTGCAAAAACTGTTCATGGAATCACCTGTGTGCCTCATACGTATTAGGTGATGGAGTTGAACGAAAAGCCCCGCGCAAGGTTCGCACCTTGGAGGATGAGGATTACGCCAAGGGATAGCATTGGCTAATGGCCCGTAAATTACTGATTAGAGCCGCAGTCTTTCTCGGCGGATTTGGTTTCATTGCCGGCTCAGTTCTATTTGCACTCGCCTATTTCACCGTTGATATCCCTGATGCCAATGCATATGTAAATAGCCAATCAACAATCATTCAGTATTCAAATGGCGAAGAGATCGGTCGAGTTGGAACACAAAACCGCCAGATCGTGCCACTTGCAAAGATTCCGCTTAATGTTCGTTATGCGGTATTAGCTGCAGAGGATCGTGGCTTTTACTCAAACAAAGCATTTTCTGTCACAGGAATCCTGCGTGCAGTTGTTAATAATTTAAGGGGCGGCGCACTACAAGGTGGCTCAACAATCACGCAACAGTATGCAAAGACCGCTTTCTTAACTCCGAGCCGAACAATTCAGCGAAAGATTAAAGAACTTGTTATTGCAATCAAGTTGGAAAATCAACTTTCAAAAGATCAAATCTTTGAAAGTTACTTGAATACTATTTACTTCGGTCGTGGCTCTTATGGTGTTATGACCGCATCACAGCAGTACTTCAACCGCAACGTGGATCAATTAACAAACTCACAAGCAGCTGTCATTGCATCTATTTTGCGCTCGCCAGGTTTGTATGACCCAGTCTTTAAAGAGGGTAACGCAGAGCGTTTAGCTAATCGTTTTGAGTATGTAAAGAACAACATGATTGAAGCAGGCTGGCTTGATGAAAAAGATGCTGCCAAGATGAAGTTGCCTGCAGTTGCACCACGTTCAACATCTGGTCAATTAAGTGGACCCAAGGGTCACATCATTGAAGCTGTACAAAAAGAGTTAGCAAAGCTTGGTTTTAGTCAGGACCAACTACTAGTTGGTGGACTTGTTATCAAGACAACCCTTGATCAAAAGGCACAACAATCTGCAGTTGACGCGGTAAATAAGTTTTATCCAGCCAAAGCACCTGCCGATCTTCGAATTGGTCTAGTTGCTATCCGCCCTGGCACCGGAGAAATCCTTGCTATGTATGGCGGGCGTGATTATTTAGAGCGTCAATTAAATGATGCAACTCAATCTATTGCTCAGGCTGGTTCAACATTTAAACCATTCGCACTCGTTTCGGCGCTAGAACAAGGAATTCCACTGACATCGATGTGGAATGGTGATTCACCACAGACATTTGATGATGCAGGTAAGCCTTATGAAGTTTTCAATTATGGTAATGAGGGTTGGGGACAAACCGATCTCATGAATGCAACTCGGCATTCAATTAACACAATCTTCGTTCCACTTGGAATCAAGGTTGGCCCAACAAATGTTGCTGATGTCGCACGTCGTGCAGGAATTCCAGAAAGTGTTGCAATGATGCCAACACCATCTTTAGTTCTTGGAACATCAAGCCCCCATGTAATCGATGTCGCAAACGCTTATGCAACCTTTGCAGCTCAAGGAATTAAGTCAAAGCCATTCTTAGTAACTCAAGTTCTTGGTAGTAATAAAGGTGTTTTGTATGAGGCCACACCACAAACTCAAGAGGTATTTAGTAAAGAGGTTATGGCTGATTTAACGTACGCGCTTAAAGGAACAATTACTGGTGGAACAGGTGCGGCAGCACTTGCACTCGGACGCCCAGCTGCAGGTAAGACTGGAACTTCTCAATCAAATGCTTCCGCGTGGTTTAGCGCCTACACACCACAGATCGCAGCCTCTGTTGCTTTCTTCCGCGACAACGCAACGCAAACTCTTAACGGTATTGGTGGAATGACATCTCTGACAGGTGGATCTTTCCCTGCACGTATTTGGACACAGTTCATGAAGGGTGCACTCAAAGGTGAACCAGTGATGGATTTCCCAGCACCATCAAATATTGGCGGACTTGAACCTGTTGTTATGACCTCTGGCGGAAAGCAAACACCAAAGCCGTAATGAGAGTTAGAACGCTTGTAGTTCTTGCCATATTTGCCTCACTGCTTTCTTTTGCAAAATCTAGCCACTGCGAAAACACCGGCTGGGCAACCCCAGATCAATATATTCACGCCTGCTACAGCGATCTACCAGCTCTATATGCAAGCCGCGGATTAGATAAGAATGCATGGCCATACACAAGTGATGAGAATAGTGTTGAGTACCCGGTTATCACTGCAATGGTTATGTATGCAACCAGCTTTGGTGCTAACTCCCCTGCCACCTACTTCAATATCAATATTTTCTTTCTAATCTTGTTATTCCTTGCAACAGTTGTGATTGTGAGAAAGATAAGACCAGAGTTTGCATATCTCTCTGCTGTTGCACCGGCAATGATTGCATCGCTTTTTATCAACTGGGATCTGTGGGCAATTGCAACAATGATGCTTGCCATCTATTGGTTTGATAGAAAGCAGTATCTGCATAGCTCTTTGGTGTTAGCACTTTCGATTTCAACAAAGTTCCTACCTATCTTCTTACTAATTCCTATTGCATTTATTTTGTGGAGAGATGGCAAGATAAAAGAACTTGTTAAATACGTAGCAGTCATTGCTGTTACTTGGATTGCAATCAATGCACCTTTTGCATTGACTACCCCAACTGGGTGGTGGCGCTTTTATAAACTTAACCTTGAGCGCGGAGCAGATTGGGGATCAATCTGGTTGGCGTTGGAACAACTTGGGATCTCACTAAAAAATCTGAATTACCTTTCAATCTTGTTGCTTCTGATTGCACTGACAACAATTGCTGTATTGTTGTTTGAACTTAAGTACACACCAACTCTTGCATCGATGGCCTTTATTGTTCTGGCATCTGTGATGCTTGCTAGCAAGGTGTATTCACCGCAATATGTTCTGTGGTTGACTCCGTTAGCTGTTATTGCCTTAACAAACAAAAAAGATTTGCACGCATTTTGGGTGTGGCAAGCAACTGAAGTTATTTATCACGTAGCAATCTGGCAACACCTCGCATCTGTGACCGGTGCCGAATATGGTCTGGCTGCCACCCCCTTTGCCATCCTGACCCTGGTCCGAATCGGGGGCACGATCTACCTGATGGCGGTCCTGGCTAGACGGGCTTTACAGGCTCGAAATACGCACAGCAGGCTCCTCGATTTACTATTTGAGGCCGGAAAGCCTTACCCTTAGCCCTCTTATTACCTAAGGTTTTCCTTAGGATGTAAGGAATTTAACCCTCCTGTCACGGAAATGCCGTGGCCGTCTTAGTCCAGAGGAGGTCGGGTTAACACATGCGTCATTATGAACTTATGGTCATTCTTGATCCAGAACTAGAAGAACGCACCGTCACACCAAGCCTAGAAACATACTTGAAGATCATTAAAGATTCAGGTGGAACAGTCAACAAGCTCGACTTGTGGGGCCGTCGCCGTATGTCTTTTGAAATTCAGAAAAAAGGCGAAGGTATTTACGCAGTCATTGATATGAATTGCGAACCAGCAGCGATTAAGGAATTAGATCGCCAGCTTAATTTGAACGAATCAGTGTTACGCACAAAGGCAATGCGTCTAGACGCATAATCTTTTTGCATACATGATGCTAGGACTCCACGAGTAGAGATGAGGAAATAAAATGGCAGCAGGAGATACAACAATCACGATGATCGGCAACTTAGTTGACGATCCAGAGCTACGTTTCACACCTTCAGGTGCGGCCGTTGCAAAGTTTCGTGTTGCATCAACACCCCGCTATTTAGATAAGCAAACTAATGAATGGAAAGATGGCGAGAGCCTTTTCCTTCAGTGTCAGATCTGGCGTCAAGCAGCAGAAAATGTTGCAGAGTCACTGACAAAAGGAATGCGCGTCATCCTTTCTGGTCGTCTTAAGCAACGTTCATATGAAACTAAAGAGGGCGAAAAGCGCACCGTCTTTGAGGTAGAAGTAGATGAAGTTGGTCCATCATTACGCAATGCAACAGCGAAGGTCACTAAGGCTCAGCGTTCAGCAGGCGGAACCGGAGGATTCTCTGCACCAGCTGCAGCAGATTCATTTAACGAAGACCCATGGGCAGCAGCATCATCGTCATCAGCACCAGCAGGTGGTGGATGGGGAACATCTACTACCGACGAACCACCGTTCTAAACCAACCGACAATCCATTCCTAGTTTGTGAGAACTAGGGCCCGAAAAGGAGCACCATAATGGGAGCAAGAAATAACAAGGCTCTACGCGAGCCTAAGAATAAGAATGCGAAGCAAGCAGCCTTAAACAAGAAGTTTAAGAAGAAGCCTTGCAGCTTCTGCCAGCAGAAGGTCACATTTATCGATTACAAAGATATTGCGACACTTCGCAAGTACATTTCTGATCGCGGCAAAATCCGCGCTCGCCGCGTTACAGGTGCATGCACACAGCACCAGCGTTCAATCTCAACAGCGGTTAAGAACAGTCGTGAAGTAGCGCTACTTCCTTACACTTCTTCAGCGCGATAAGGGGACTAGACACATGAAACTAATCCTTACTCGCGAAGTTGCAGGCCTAGGCGCTGCAGGAGATGTTGTAACTGTTAAAGATGGATTCGCTCGCAACTTCTTGTTGCCACGCGGAAACGCAATCGCTTGGTCACTTGGTGGAGAAAAGCAGATCGAAAGCATTCGTCGCGCACGTTCAGTACGCGAAATTCGCGATATCGATCACGCTAAGGAAATCAAGGCAAAGCTTGAAGGCGCATCAGTTGTTACTAAGGTCAAGGTTGGCGCTAAGGGCGCACTATTTGGTTCAGTAACTGACAAAGATGTTGCATCAGCAATCAAGTCTGCAACTGGTCTAGATATCGATCGCCATGCGATCGCTACTAAGGGCCACATCAAGAAGCTTGGCTCACACGATGTAAAGATCTCTTTGGGTCACAACGTGGTTGCAAAGGTTTCAGTAAGCGTTGTAGCTGACAAGTAAGTATCAATAATTAAAAGCCCGTCACCTATGTGGCGGGTTTTTTATTGTTCTGATTCAAATCTCATCATTTGATATTTAAAAAATTACTTTTCTCCACAGGGCTGTGTGCATAGATATCGCCTTTGACCTGCTCTTTTAGAAGGTGTGGGGGTTAACCCCAGTTAGTTATACACAATCGATCCACTGCTATATACACAGGAAATCGGCCTTATCCACCCACTTACCCACAGCTTTTCCCCAGGGCTAAAGGGGGATCTTCGCGCTCAACAGGGGCCACGGTTTAAGTTACGCATGCAGGTAACGCACTTGTCAGTGTCCTATGGGAGGTTTAACGCGTGAGCATCGCAGAACTTCCTAATAGTCGCCCTCGGGATCCCAACATAAATTCTGTTGGCGCCGAGTTTGAACGCACACCACCACAAGATTTAATTGCAGAGCAATCTGTTCTTGGTGGAATGTTGTTATCTAAGGATGCAATCGCAGATGTTATTGAAATTATTCGTGTTCGCGATTTCTATCGCCCGGCACATGAATTAATTTATGACGCAATTATTGATTTGTATGGCCGCGGTGAACCAGCAGATGCGGTAACAGTATCTGCAGAGCTATCAAAGCGCGGAGATATATCTCGCGCAGGTGGTGCACCATATCTACACACTCTTATTTCATCTGTTCCGACAGCTGCTAACGCTGGCTACTACGCAAAGATTGTTCGCGAACATGCAATCATGCGCCGCTTAGTTGAAGCTGGTACAAAGATTGTTCAATACGGTTACACAACTGAAGGTGAAGTCGATGACATGGTCGACCTTGCACAAGCTGAGGTCTATGCGGTAACAGAGCGACGTTCATCAGAGGATTACGTTCAACTCTCAACATTACTTCCTCAAGCACTCGATGAGATCGAAGCGATCTCTAAAGGCATTGGAGTCGAAGGTGTTAAGACTGGATTTAAAGATCTTGATGCGCTAACACACGGTTTCCATCCAGGTAACATGATTATTCTTGCTGCGCGTCCTGCGATGGGTAAGTCAACACTTGGTCTTGATATTGCTCGTCATGCATCTATTCATGATGGTTTAACATCTGTGATCTTCTCTCTTGAAATGTCAAAGAGTGAAATCACAATGCGTATGTTGTCCGCTGAAGCTCGTGTTGGCCTTAATAACATTCGCTCTGGTTCGCTCTCTGATGATGAGTGGTCACGTCTTGCTCGTCGTATGGGTGAAATTTCAGAGGCACCACTATTTATTGATGATTCACCTAACCTTTCAATGATGGAGATCCGTGCAAAGGCTCGTCGCCTCAAGCAACGTCATGACCTCAAACTCATCGTTATCGACTACCTACAGCTGATGTCATCAGGTAAAAAGGTTGAAAACCGCCAGCAGGAAGTATCTGAGTTCTCTCGTCAATTGAAGTTAATGGCTAAAGAGTTAAACATTCCCGTCATTGCAATCTCACAGCTAAACCGTGGATCTGAACAACGTACCGATAAAAGACCAATGCTCTCTGATCTTCGTGAATCTGGTTCTATTGAACAAGATGCTGACGTTGTTATCTTGCTTCACCGTGATGATATGTATGACCCACAAAACCGAACAGGTGAAGCAGATCTAATTGTTGCAAAGCACCGTAACGGACCAACTAGAACAATTACAGTTTCGGCTCAGCTGCACTATGCACGATTCTTTGACATGCCACAAAATCCTGGTAGTGGAACTGACTGGACGCAACAGCGTGAAGCAACTACTACTCCACCAGAAGATAATTTCGGTTCTTAAGTAGTTTTACTGCGTGCTTGATCTGCCATATAAATACCAGTAATCACGACAACGCCACCAATAAGTTGAATTACTGTCCATGATTCGCCAAACCAAAACCATGCAACTATTCCAGCAAAGATCGGTTCTAATAAACCAAATGCACTAGTTGTTGATGCCTTTAAATTCTTAAGTCCAGCCATTACGCACAGATACGGCAAAATTGTTCCGATTAAGACCACATAGGCAATGAGCACCCAACCCGGTGTGCTATTTCCTTCGAGTGCACCTGCCAGAGGAATGGGCTTTGTAAAAAGCTCAAAGGGAAAGTTCCAGATCGGTAGTACTAAACACCAAGCAAACCCGGCAAAGAAGAAGCCCCACATCGTGATTGATTGACTGTCACGGCGTTCTGAGAGTGCTTCACCACCCAGAAAGTAATAAGCAAGTGCGAATGAAGCACCAAAGCCTGCGACCACACCGATGCCATCAAGAGTTAAACCATCCCAAATTTGTGCAATCAACGCCAAACCAGTTAGCGCCAAAAGCAACGCCAACCACATTTGATTGGGCACATGCTTGCGCTTAACAACCCGCAGATAGACAACAATCCAGACGGGGGCTGTGAATTCAATAAGCAGCGCAATGCTTACATGCATCCTTGAAATAGCTAAGAAATAGAGCGCTTGGACCGTTGCAATGCCAAGGACTCCGTATAAAACTAGCGGCACAATGTCAGAGCGCTTAATGCGAAGCGTCGTAGGGGCTTTGCGCCAGATATAGATCGCCAGGATGGTGCAGGCACTGATTGCGCGTACTTGAGCTAAGCGCCAAGCGGTGATGTGACCATCAAGTAAGAGTTTTGCCGCGATGCCATTGCTAGCAAACATCAATGCAGAAAGGATCAGCAGTAATTCACTACGACGAGCTTTAAGCATTTAGCAAGGGTAACTGATTAAAAGGCGCTTTCCGGGATCTCCATGATTGATCCATCAGTTGCTTCAACGATCTTACGATCTGCGGTGATATGTGGCAGATTGTTATGAACGAAGAACTTA
>Ga0208966_1000325_pt1 | contig 15182 bp, 10 predicted proteins | sample GreLakmeHU45MSRF_FD_187701 | JGI IMG/M metagenome (GOLD analysis project Ga0208966, IMG submission 187701) | Freshwater lentic microbial communities from great Laurentian Lakes, MI, USA - Great Lakes metaG HU45MSRF (SPAdes) | ecosystem: Environmental > Aquatic > Freshwater > Lake | place: Great...
AAAACCGATCCAGTTTTTCAAGCAGAGCTCGCCGAACTTCATCGCACATATACAGGACGTCCAAGCATCATCACAGAAGCTAAGAGATTTTCTGAACATGCAGGCGGGGCAAGAATTTTGCTCAAGCGCGAAGATCTTAACCACACTGGTAGTCACAAGATTAATAACGTTTTAGGTCAAGCTTTGCTTACCAAGAAGATGGGCAAGAAGCGCATCATCGCTGAAACCGGCGCGGGACAACATGGTGTTGCTGCAGCAACGGCTGCAGCGTTAATGGGACTTGAGTGTGTTGTTTACATGGGCGAAGAAGACACGCGCCGTCAAGCACTCAATGTTGCTCGAATGAAATTGTTAGGCGCTGAAGTATTTCCAGTAACTTCTGGATCTCGCACATTAAAGGATGCCATTAATGAAGCGATGCGCGATTGGGTAACAAATGTTGCGACAACTCATTACATGTTGGGCACCGTTGCTGGACCACACCCATTTCCAACGATGGTTCGTGATTTCCATAAAATTATTGGAGAAGAATCCCGCGAACAAGTTCTAGCGTTGACTGGCAAATTACCTGATGCTGTTCTTGCCTGCGTCGGGGGAGGATCTAATGCAATCGGAATTTTCCATGCATTCATTCCAGATACAGGCGTGCGTCTGATTGGTTTGGAAGCAGGAGGCGATGGAATTGAAACTGGTCGCCATGCAGCAACAATTAGTGGTGGCTCAGAGGGTGTTTTGCATGGAACTCGCTCTTATGTTTTGCAAGACGAAAACGGGCAGACCGTTGAATCTCATTCAATCTCTGCCGGTTTAGATTATCCAGGTGTTGGTCCAGAGCACGCATACTTGCATGACATTGGTCGCGCCGAGTATCGCGCAGTTAATGATGATGCAGCCATGGCTGCGTTCTCTCTTTTCTCTAGAACTGAAGGAATTATTCCAGCCATTGAGACTGCTCATGCATTAGCTGGCGCGCTAGTAATTGGAAATGAATTAGGTCCTGATGCAACGTTGCTAATTAACCTATCTGGCCGCGGGGATAAGGATGTTCAAACTGCAGCGCAGTATTTTGGAATTCCCCTGTGAGCACGGCTTTAGATTTAGTGTTTGAAAAAACTCGTTCAGAAAATAGAGCTGCACTCATTGCTTATATTCCAGCAGGATTTCCTTCCAAGTCAGGTTGCGAAAAAGCAATCCGAGCTTTGGCAGAGGCTGGCGTTGACGCCATTGAAATTGGCTATCCATACAGTGATCCGATTATGGATGGGCCAACTATTCAAGAAGCTGCAGAGATTTCCCTCAAAGGTGGGACAAATGCAGCAGATGTATTTTCGGCTCTGAAGGTGGCAAGTGATACGGGTGTTGCATCAGTTGTAATGACGTATTGGAATCCCATAGAAAAGTACGGTGTGAATGAGTTTGCGCAATCTATTGCAGACAATGGTGGTTCTGGGGTTATTACGCCGGATCTGACAATTGAAGAATCTGAACGTTGGTTAGAAGCGGTGAGTAAGTCAGAAATTAATCCTATTTATGTTGTGGCACCAAGTACTTCAGATGCTCGCTTAGTTAAAGTTACCTCAAAAACAGGTGGATTTGTCTATGCAGCATCTGTCATGGGAGTGACAGGGGCTAGAACGAATGTTTCAGTTGATGCCAGTGCTTTGGTTGCACGAGTGAAAAAGACTACTTCGCTTCCAGTATCAGTTGGTTTGGGTGTTTCAACCCGTGAGCAGGCGAAACAAGTAGCGGCCTATGCCGATGGCGTCATTGTCGGCTCAGCATTTATTAAACTTCTTTTGAATGCTAAATCTGAACAAGAAGGCTTAGATGCAATTTCAGCATTAGCAAAAGAGTTGGCGTTAGGAGTGCGAGAGGGCCGATGAATAGCTTGCATAAGAAGTATCAACCTTTTATTACACTTCTTTGTCGTCTTCTTCTTGGCGGAGTTTTGTTAGTAGCAGGGGGATTAAAGGCTTTCAAGCCCTCTGAAATGGCTGGCGCGATTGCTGCCTATAAAATCTTGCCAGCAAATCTTTCTCACTTGATTGGCTATGCATTGCCATGGCTAGAGATTGCTCTCGGAATTCTTCTCATTATCGGCCTCACCACACGATTGGCTGCAGTGGCTGGAACTGCTGTGATGATTATTTTTATCGCAGCGATTATTTCAGTGTGGGCTCGTGGCATCCTCATTGACTGTGGATGCTTTGGTGGGGGCGGCGAAGTTGATCCAAGTAAAGCTGCCGAGGCACGTAGGGCCTATCTCATGGAGATCCTGCGCGATTTAGGTTTGGCTTTATCTGGCATTTATCTATACTTTTTCCCCTACGGGCGTTTAAGCATTGAAAAACCACTACAAAATATCGAGGAGCAGTAATGGCTAAGCAGGCGAAGGCAACCAAATCATCTGGCGGAGACAACTTCACGCGATGGTTAGTTATCGGAATGGTCACCCTAGTTGTTGCATCGGGCGCTATTTTCAGTGTTGTTGGTGAAAAGAGTAAAGCCAACGAGTCATTTGCAATCTTGAGCGATTTTAAAGCTGGACCAACAGTTGTTTCAACCGTTGATGACGCTAATGGCGCGGGCATCACATTTAACAACGGGGCAGCTAAGACTGTTGATATTTGGGAAGATCCACAGTGCCCAGTCTGTAATACATTTGAACAGGCAAATGGTGAGTTTGTTGAAGATCTGGTGCGCGCTAAAAAAGCCAAGGTCGTCTATCACGTTCTCTCTTTCCTAGGTAATGAATCAGTTTCTGCAGCCAATGCTGCCTACTGCGCAGCAGATGAGGCCCGTTATCTAGATTTCCACAAGGCTATGTATTTGGTGCAGCCAGTGCTTGAAAATTCAGGGTTCTATTCAACTGAAAACTTAATCAAAATTGGTAGTTATGCAGGCCTTACATCACAGAGTTTCATTGATTGTGTTACCAAAGGCTCAAAGTTAGATAAAGTCAGAGCAGCTTATGAATCTATGGGCAAGTACAACGTTCAAGGAACTCCAACCGTGTTCTTCAACGGTAAGTTGTGGGAGCGCAAGAACAATGCATTCCTTCTTGAAGAGTTCGCCGCAGCGTTCGAAGCTAGTTAAGCCTTGATTCGCGCAATTCCTTCGCCATCTGTTTCATCGTTGGAGTTGGGCCCCTTTACTTTTCACCTCTATGCCTTATGCATAATTGCTGGTATCGCTATTGCCATTTGGTTGGGGGACAAGCGCTTTCGTGCTCAAGCCCCTGATGCTAAATCAGTTGTCTCTGAGGTTGCGATCACTGCAGTTCCTGTCGGAATAATTGGTGGGCGCATTTACCATGTGATTACTTCACCAGATGCTTATTTTGGTTCTGACGGAAACCCAGTTGATGCTTTCAAAATTTGGGAAGGCGGTTTAGGCATTTGGGGGGCAATTTCACTAGGCGCGGTAGGTGCCTGGCTGAGGTATCGCCAATTAGCTAAGCGCATGGAATTACCAAACTTTGCTCTCTTTTTAGATGCGCTGGCACCCGGGATTCTCTTTGCACAAGCAATTGGAAGATTTGGCAATTGGTTTAACATCGAATTATTTGGAAGACCACTCATAGCTCCTTGGGCGTTAGAAGTCCCAGCGCAATATCGACCTACGGGTTACTCTGCATTTGAAACATTTCATCCAACCTTTCTCTATGAATCAGTGTGGTGTGCGGTTTTGGCCTTTGTACTTATCAGAGTAGGAAAGCGCTTAGCACCGGGGCAGATCTTTTCCCTCTATGTAATGATGTACTCCATAGGACGCTTAGCAATTGAATCTATCCGTATTGATTCTGCTGAAATAATCGCTGGTTTGCGCCTGAATATTTGGGTCAGTTTGATTGTTGTCGTGGCTGGGGCTGTGATATTTCGCATTCAGTCGCGCAAAGTCGATTGACTTTCAGGTAGACTCGACTGTATGGCGCTAGAAGAGGTATACCAACGCAATCTTCACCACCGCACTCATCGTGCAGGTTGGTTGCGTGCAGCAGTTCTTGGTGCAAACGATGGCTTAGTCTCTACAGCATCTTTGATGATTGGTGTTGCTGCGGCCGGAAGAACTGATTTACTCATGACGGTAGGACTCGCAGGAATTTCTGCAGGCGCGATGTCTATGGCAGTTGGCGAATATGTTTCGGTTCGTTCTCAAAACGATGTCGAAGAATCAGATCGCCAATTAGAAATTGAACATCTCGCTGCAGATCCTGAAGGAGAACTTTTAGAGCTCCAACACATTTATATCGCTCGAGGTCTTTCACCTGAGCTCGCCTTAACTGTCGCACAAGAGATGCACAAGAAAGATCCACTTGCTGCGCACCTGCGTGATGAGTTAGGTCAACATCCTCATACAAAAGCTCGACCAGTCCAAGCAGCAATTGCTTCGGCTCTGAGTTTTACAGCAGGAGGATTTATTCCTTTCCTTGGAGCTCTCGCACCCACTTTTGGTGAAAAGGCATGGAGCATTGTTGCTTTCACAGTTGCGGGATTAGTTCTTACAGGCATCCTCAGCGCCAGGACCGCAGGCTCAAAGCTCTTGATACCAACGATCCGAGTGATCATCGGAGGCTGTTTGGGCATGCTCATCACTGCAGCAATAGGAAAGATTGCCCATATCTCTGGGATGTAACTGATAGAGAAAAAATCGCATTTGTTGCTACCCTTTACCAGTACGACAGGGCCAAGGTTGTCCCGCACATCATTTTCGACAACAGGAGCTCTGACGCCGTGGCTTTGCCCTCCAATTACCCGCATGCACAAGGTCTCTATGACCCTGCGCAAGAACATGATGCCTGCGGTGTGGCAATGGTGGCAACGCTAAATAAAGTAGCAACACATGAGATTGTTAAAAAAGCTCTTACCGCACTTCGCAACTTAGAACACCGCGGTGCCTCTGGTGCAGAACCAGATAGCGGTGACGGTGCAGGAATTCTTATTCGGATTCCAGATAAGTTTTATCAAGAAGTAACAACTTTTGATTTACCAGCAGCTGGCTCCTATGCATCCGGTATTGCATTTGTTGAAAAGGGCGTCGATGTTAAAGCTGCGATAGAAAAGATGGCGCTAGAAGAAGGTTTGAAAGTTTTAGGTTGGCGTGAGCTACCAATTAACTCAAAATCACTTGGCAAAACAGCCCTGTCAGTTATGCCGAATTTTCAACAGATTTTTCTTGCAGGAGTTAACGGGGAATCTGGTTTAGTTTTAGATCGCATGGCCTTTTGTTTGCGCAAACGCGCCGAACATGGTTTGAAAGTGTATTTCCCTTCTCTTTCATCACAAACAATTGTTTACAAGGGCATGCTTACAACTGGACAGCTAGAAGAGTTTTTCCCAGATCTTTCCGATGAGCGAGTTGTTTCACCACTTGCTCTCGTGCACTCACGCTTTTCAACTAATACTTTTCCTTCTTGGCCGCTTGCGCACCCATATCGCTTCATCGCTCACAACGGTGAAATTAACACTGTTAAGGGAAACCGAAACTGGATGCGAGCACGTGAGTCATTACTTGAAAGTGATTTGATTCCAGGAGATCTCAAGCGCTTATTTCCTATTGTGGAAATGTCAGGTAGTGACTCTGCATCATTTGATGAGGTGCTAGAGCTGCTGTATTTGGGTGGTCGCTCTTTGCCACATGCGGTCTTGATGATGATTCCTGAAGCGTGGGAAAATCATGAAACGATGCCGCAGAACCGCCGAGATTTCTATGCATTCCATGCATCGCTGATGGAGCCATGGGATGGACCTGCATGTGTGACATTTACTGATGGACACCAAGTTGGAGCTGTACTTGATCGAAATGGCTTACGACCATCACGTTTTTGGGTAACAAATGATGGTCTTGTTGTGCTCGCATCTGAAGTTGGCGTGCTTGATATTCCTGCCGAAAACATTGTTCGCAAGGGTCGTTTGCAGCCAGGCAAGATGTTCTTGGTAGATATCGAAGCAGGACGAATTATTGAAGATGCTGAGATTAAAGATCAGTTGGCTGACTCTTCTCCATATGGAGATTGGATCGGCGCGGGAATGGTCAAGTTAAGTGATCTTCCCTCTCGTGAACACATTATTTATCCGCACTCATCTGTACTGCGTCGCCAGCGTGCATTTGGTTATACCGAAGAAGAAGTTCGCATTCTTATCACGCCGATGGCAAGAAATGGATTAGAAGCACTGGGTTCAATGGGAACAGATACTCCTATTGCCGCACTTTCTGATAAGCCACGATTAATATTTGATTACTTCTCTCAACTCTTCGCGCAAGTTACTAATCCGCCACTCGATGCAATTCGCGAAGAGCTAATTACAAGCCTTGGAACTTCTATGGGCCCAGAACACAATTTATTGGATCCAGGTCCTAATAGCTGTCGTCAGATCTCCTTAGCATTTCCGGTTATCGATAATGATGAGTTAGCAAAGATTATTCACGTTAACGCTGATGGTGATTATCCAGGGTTAGCTACACATGTGATTCGTGGCTTGTTCTTTGTTGCAGATGGTGGTGATTCACTCCGTGAGCGCTTAGAAGAGATCAAAGCTGAAGTTTCACAAGCCATCAATGATGGTGCACATATCATCGTTCTCTCTGATCGTGATGCAGATGCTGAAGAAGCACCCATTCCATCTCTTTTATTGACTTCTGCTGTGCACCACCATTTGATTCGCGAAAAGACTCGCACCAAGGTCGGGTTAGTTATTGAAGCCGGTGATGTGAGAGAAGTTCACCATGTTGCACTTTTGATTGGTTACGGCGCAGCGGCAGTTAATCCATATTTGGCCATGGAAACAGCAGAAGATTTAGTTCTGCAGGGAGTAATTACAGGAATTACACCTGAGAAGGCTGTGAGCAACTTAATTAAGTCTTTAGGTAAAGGTGTTCTCAAAGTTATGTCCAAGATGGGAATTAGCACCATTGCTTCATACACAGGAGCCCAAGTCTTTGAAGCGATTGGTTTGAGCCAGGAATTAGTAGATGAGTATTTTGTAGGCACAACTTCTCGCTTAGGCGGCGTCAATCTAGATGTCATTGCCCAAGAAACAATTGCACGTCACCACATTGCTTATCCACCAGGGGGAGCTATTCCTGGAACTAAGCGATTGCCTATTGGCGGGGAATACCAGTGGCGCCGTGAAGGTGAACCACACTTATTTGACCCAGAGACTGTCTTTACATTGCAGCACTCCACTCGCAACAAGCGCTATGACGTGTTCAAGCGTTATACCGATCGAGTAAACGATCAGAGCACTCGCTTAATGACTTTGCGTGGATTATTTGGTTTCAATGAAGGTGTGCGTCCTGCCATTTCAATTGATGAAGTGGAATCAGCCTCAGAGATTATTAAACGTTTCTCAACTGGTGCGATGTCATATGGTTCGATTTCTCAAGAGGCTCATGAAACCTTAGCAATTGCAATGAACCGCTTAGGTGGTAAATCAAACACAGGTGAAGGTGGCGAAGATCCAGAGCGCTATATAAAGATGGCCAGTGGAGATTCAAAGCGCTCTGCAATTAAGCAGGTGGCATCTGGCCGCTTTGGTGTCACTAGTGATTATTTAGTTAATTCAGATGACATTCAGATCAAGATTGCACAAGGTGCAAAGCCTGGAGAAGGTGGACAACTTCCAGGTAACAAGGTGTATCCATGGATTGCAAAGGTTCGCTATTCAACTCCTGGCGTAGGTCTTATTTCGCCTCCTCCACACCACGATATTTATTCAATTGAAGATCTTGCACAGCTCATTCACGATTTAAAGAACGCTAATAAGAATGCACGTGTTCACGTCAAACTTGTGGCAGAAGTTGGAGTTGGAACAGTTGCAGCTGGTGTGAGCAAGGCTCACGCCGATGTTGTTCTTATCTCTGGCCATGATGGTGGAACGGGTGCATCACCGCTGACTTCACTCAAGCACGCAGGTGCTCCATGGGAGTTGGGCTTAGCTGAGACCCAGCAGACTCTATTACTTAATAATTTACGTGATCGAATTGTTGTTCAAGCCGATGGTCAGTTAAAGACAGGTCGCGATGTTGTCATTGCAGCACTTCTTGGCGCAGAAGAGTTTGGCTTTGCCACCGCGCCACTCGTAGTTTCTGGTTGCATCATGATGCGCGTGTGTCATTTGGACACATGTCCAGTTGGCGTTGCAACTCAGAACCCAGAGTTGCGCAAGCGCTTCACAGGTAAGCCTGAATTCGTTGAGACTTTCTTCGAATATATTGCCGAAGAAGTGCGAGAGATTTTGGCCAGCCTTGGCTTTAAGACTTTGCTTGAAGCAGTTGGACATGTTGAGTATCTAGATACAAAGCGCGCAGTTGATCATTGGAAGGCAAGTGGACTTGATCTTTCACCGTTGCTCACACGCCCAAATGTCACCAGCCCGCTACACAACACCTCAGCGCAAGATCATGGTCTTGCTGCTGCGCTAGATAACCAACTTATTTCACTATCTGAGGCAGCACTTGCAAACAAAGAATTAGTGCGCATTGATCTTCCTGTTCGAAACGTTAACAGAACTGTTGGAACGATGTTGGGTGCTGAAATCACGCGCAAGCATGGGGGAGCAGGATTGCCCGATGACACAATCGATGTGACTCTGCATGGTTCAGCTGGACAGTCACTGGGTGCATTTATTCCACGCGGTTTAACTATTCGCCTTTATGGTGATTCTAATGACTATGTGGGCAAGGGAATTTCAGGCGGCCGCATCATTGTTCGACCAGATGAGAAATCTACTTTTAACTCATTTGAAAATGTAATTGCCGGAAACGTTATTGGTTATGGCGCAACATCTGGTCAAATCATGATTCGTGGAGTTGTTGGTGAGCGCTTCTGTGTCAGAAACTCAGGAGCCACTGCAATAGTTGAAGGTATTGGTGATCACGGTTGTGAATATATGACCGGCGGAAGCGTTGTTGTTCTTGGACGCACAGGTCGTAACTTTGCTGCCGGAATGTCTGGTGGTCGTGCTTTTGTTTTAGATCTTGACCCAGCAAATGTGAATACAGATATGGTGGACATTCTTGCTGTTCCAGAAGACCAAAAAGTGTTTCTTCGTTCTTTGATTTCAGATTTTGCCGAAGAGACTGGTTCTGTTGTTGCTAGTGAGCTCATCAAGGACTGGAACAGTGCGATTAAGAGAGTTTCTCTGGTTATGCCACGCGATTATGCGCGCGTGTTGGATGCAATGGCACGTGCAACTCGTGAAGGTTTACCGGTAGATGCATTGGTGATGGAGGTTGCTGTAAATGGCTGATCCCAAAGGCTTTATGACAACTGAGCGTGAAACTCCAACGCGCCGTCCAGTAGATGTTCGCATTCAAGATTGGCGCGAAGTGTATGAGCCACAAAGTTTTGAGCACCTGCAAAAGCAAGCAGGCCGCTGTATGGATTGCGGCATTCCCTTCTGTCATTCAGGTTGCCCACTCGGAAATCTGATTCCTGAATGGAATGACTTGATTTGGCGCGGGGATAAAACTGAGGCGATTAACCGCCTGCATGCAACAAATAACTTTCCTGAGTTCACTGGACGTTTGTGCCCAGCTCCGTGTGAGACTGCATGTGTTGTTGCTATCAATCGCGATGCGGTGACAATTAAGCAAGTAGAGCTGCGCACCATTGAAGAAGCTTTCGATAATGGTGAAGTGAAGCCTTTAGCTCCTGATCGCATCACTGGTAAGACTGTTGCTGTGATTGGTTCAGGACCTGCAGGTTTAGCTGCAGCCCAGCAGCTCACACGTGCTGGTCACACCGTGGCCGTCTATGAGAGAGCCGATAAAATTGGTGGACTTCTTCGTTATGGAATTCCAGAGTTTAAAATGGAAAAACATATTCTTGATCGTCGTTTGGCTCAGATGGAAAAAGAGGGAACACGTTTTCGTGCCGGCGTTGATGTCGGAAGTGAATTAACAGGAGCCGATCTTCGCAAGAAATACGATGCAATTGTTCTTGCAGTGGGTGCAACTAAATGGCGTGACTTGCCACTTCCGGGTCGTGATTTTAAGGGTGTTTACCAAGCTATGGAGTTTTTGCCTTGGGGTAATAAGCAAGCACTTGGTGAGATTGAGGTTTCACCAATCAATGTTGCTGGAAAGCATGTAGTGATTCTGGGTGGCGGTGATACTGGTGCAGATTGTCTAGGAACAGCAATTCGACAAGGTGCTGCAAGTATTACTCAGCTTGAAATTATGCCTCGACCAAGTGATGAGCGTCCAGACTCACAACCATGGCCGACGTATCCAATGATTTATCGAGTATCTAGTGCGCATGAAGAAAAAGATAACCGCATGTTCTCAGTAAGTACTGAAGAGTTTTTGGGTGATGCTGATGGAAATCTGCGGGCAATTCGTATTGTTGAAACAAAGTTTGAAAATGGAAAGTTTGAGCCAGTAGAACAGTCACATAAAGAGATTCCAGCAGATTTCGTATTTCTTGCATTGGGTTTCACGGGTCCTGAACAATCAGATCTAATTTCGCAGTTAGAAGTAAAGTTAGATGATCGTGGAATCATTGCCCGTAATGCAGATTTTGAAACAAGCGAAGAAGGTATTTTCGTCGCTGGAGATGCAGGGCGGGGACAATCACTGATTGTTTGGGCAATTGCAGAAGGCCGAAGTGCAGCCGCAGCCGTTGACAAATATCTCACTGGAGAGACCCAGCTCCCATCACCGATAGAGCCAACAACCCGTCAACTCATGGTTTAAGGTAGTCACATGCGTAGAGCAAAGATCGTGTGCACGATGGGTCCAGCAGTTGAATCTCCTGAAAAAGTTAAGGAGCTCATTGACGCTGGAATGAATATGGCACGTTTGAATCTTTCTCATGGTTCATATGAAGAACACCAAGCGCGCCTTGATTCTGTGCGCGATGCAGCCAAAGCCGCGGGCCGTCCAGTTGCCATTCTTGTTGACCTGCAAGGCCCAAAGATTCGCCTTGCTCGCTTTAAGGCCGGACCACATGACTTAGCACGCGGAGATATTTTCACAATCACAGTTGATGATGTTGAAGGAACTAAAGAGCGTGTGGGAACAACTTACAAAGGTTTACCGGGGGATTGCAAAGCAGGAGATCGTATTCTAATCGATGATGGCAAAGTAACTGTCGAAGTGGTGGAAGTTAAGGGAAATGACGTTATAACTAAAGTTATTGAACCTGGCGCAGTAAGTAATAACAAGGGAATTAACCTGCCTGGTGTGGCAGTTTCTGTTCCAGCGCTATCTGAAAAAGATATTGAAGACCTTCGCTGGGGCTTGCGTGCTGGCGCTGATTTCATCGCGCTCTCATTTGTTAGAAGCGCTGAAGATATTAAAGATGTCCATAAGATTATGGATGAAGAAGGTATTCGCGTTCCAGTTATCGCAAAGATTGAAAAGCCACAGGCCGTAGAGAACCTCGTTGAAATCGTCGATGCATTTGATGGCATCATGGTTGCTCGTGGCGATCTAGGTGTGGAACTTCCTATTGAAGATGTGCCATTGGTGCAAAAGCAGTGCGTCGAGTTGGCTAGAGACATGGCAAAGCCAGTAATTGTTGCTACCCAAATGCTTGAATCAATGATTACTAATTCACGCCCAACGCGCGCCGAAGCAACAGATTGCGCAAACGCAGTTCTAGATGGCGCAGATGCACTGATGCTCTCAGGTGAAACCAGTGTGGGAGAATTCGCAATTGAGGCCGTTCAAACAATGGCTCGCATTATTCAAAAGACTGAAGAAGGCGGGCTCGATCGTATTCGCCCAATAAAGACAGCCCCACGTACTAAAGGTGGGGCAATAACAAAGGCTGCAACAGAGGTTGGCGCCATTGTTGATGCAAAGTATTTAGTGGCATTTACACAAAGTGGAGATTCCGCACGACGTATGTCTCGTTTGCGCTCACCTATTCCAATTCTTGCCATGACTCCAGAGGTTGGAACATATAACCGGCTTGCACTTTCTTGGGGCGTGGAATCTATGCTCACTCCAATCGTCGGTGCAACTGATCAAATGGTGAAATTGGTAGACACAGTCCTTATTGATTCAGGTCGCGCTCAATTAGGTGATCAAGTGATGATTGTTGCTGGTTCTCCTCCTGGAATTCCAGGTTCAACGAACGCGATGCGCGTTCACCGGGTAGGAGATGCTGTTGGTGGGGTAGCTGCGGCTTACCGCTAAGATTGGCACTGTTCGGTTATCACTTAACGCCTCGGTACTCCAACGGTAGAGAGGGCAGTCTCAAACACTGCACAGTGTCGGTTCAAATCCGACTCGGGGCACATGACACAAAAGGTCCGCATCCTCGTTGCAGAAGATGAAGCGCTCATTCGCATGGACCTCGTTGAGATGTTGCAAGTTGCTGGCTATGAAGTTGTAGCAGAGGCGACTAATGGACAAGAAGCTATTGATCTAGCAAATGAATACAAACCAGATTTAGCTATCCTTGATGTGAAGATGCCGGTACTAGATGGAATATCTGCTGCAGAGAAAATTATTGATCTTGCACCTGTTTTGATGTTGACGGCGTTTTCCCAAAAAGAATTAGTTGATAGAGCACGCGATGCTGGGGTCATGGCATATGTTGTGAAGCCATTTACTATTGGAGACTTGATTCCGGCCATAGAAATTGCAATTAGTCGTCACACACAGATGCGCTCACTTGCTGCAGAAGTTGCTGATTTGCATGATCGCTTAGAGACACGGAAAATTATTGATAGAGCAAAAGGTATTTTGATGAAGGCACTTAATCTCTCAGAGCCAGAGGCTTTTTCCTGGATTCAAAGAGCGGCCATGGACCGTCGATTAACGATGAAACAGGTGGCCGAGGCCGTCATTAGCCCTGAGGCCGTGCCTGAGAGCTAACAAAGGGTTTTGCCCAAAACGTTACATAAATGAAATGCAATAGGGGTCATTCATGCTCAATTGGGCTTGTTAAACCCTCATCCCTGGCATTACCCTAAGCGCCTCCCTGTCCCGGGACACAAGAACAGGAAAGGCACTAAATGAACAAGAAGATTAAGAGTTCACTTGCCGTTGTTACCGCTGCAGCCGTTGCTTTTGGCGTCGCATCAGTTCCAACAGCTAGTGCAGCTGTAAAGACGTACACAATCGGTTACCAAGGCCCACTTTCAGGTGGAGAAGCCTCAACTGGTATCGATGAGCAAAACGCAGTTAAGTATGCAATCAAACTATTCGAAGCAAAGAACAAGAACATCAAGGTTAAGCTTGTTTCAATCGATGACCAGGGAGACCCAGCAGTAGCTGGAACAGTTGCTCCAGGTGTTGCATCAAACAAGAACGTTCTTGGCGTTGTAGGACCTGCTTACTCAGGTGCAACAATTGCTTCACTTCCATATTACAAGTCAGTAAACATGCCAGTTATCTCTCCATCTGCAACACGCGTGTCACTAACTGACCCAACATCTCCTGACTTTGGTGGACCAATTTTCCACCGCGTCGTAGGTAAAGATGACCTTCAGGGTCCAGCTTTGGCTAAGTACGCAACAGCAGGCGTTTCAGCTGCAAAGGTTTTCGTTTTCGATGACCAATCAGCATACGCAGTACCTCTTCGTGGCTTCGTTGAAGCTGGTTTGAAGAAGGTTGCTGGAGCATCAGTTGTTGGCGGAGATTCAGTTCCAAACACAACTACAGACTTCAGCCCAACAATTGCAAAGATCAAGACATCTGACGCAAATGTTGTTATCTACACTGGTTACTACAGCCAAGCTGCTGTGTTCATCAAGCAGCTTCGTGACTCAGGTTCAAAGGCAGTATTTGCTGGCGGCGACGGAGTGTTCAACCAGGAGTTCCCAAAGCTTGCAGGAGCTGCAGCTGAAGGTTCAAAGGTGACTGGTGTTGGCGGACTCGCTGGAATCGACGCGAAGTTGGAAGCTGACTTCAAGAAGAAGATGGGCGTTTCATCTGGTGTTTATTCAGTTGAGTCATTCGATGCTGCAAATATCTTGCTTTCAGGCATCTTGGCTGGAAAGACAACACGCGTAAAGATGCTTGCTTATGTAAAGGCTTACAAGGGCAAGAGCATCTCTGGAAACACAATCAAGTTCGATAAGAATGGCGACATTTCATACGGACTATTTGCTGGTTTCACATCTAAGAATGGTGTTCTAGTTAACACAGGTATCATCAAGTAATTAACTAGGACTGACGCTTAACAAGTTGGTGGGTGTTTTGGAAATCTCTTGAAAAAGAGGCCAAGACACCCACCACTTGCGTAACATCTACCTTTATACTCGCGCAGAGGCATAAGCGAAGGAGAACAATGTTTGCAGTACTAATTGATCAGTTCTGGTCGCTGACAATTGCAGGAGTCGCCCTTGGATTTATCTACGTTTTGATCTCCCTCGGCTACACCATGGTTTATGGAGTACTACGCATGATTAACTTTGCGAACTCCGAAATCTTTATGTGGGGAACATTTGGAACAGTTATAACCTCACGCGATATTTTCCATTATTCACAGACTTCAGAACCTGCAACGGGTGGGAAGCTGGCCTTGGTACTTGTAACAAGTTTGTTCATGTCGATGTTGGTTGCTGGGCTTACCGCCGTCTTTGTTGAGTTTGTTGCTTACCGTCGCCTTCGCATGAAGGGTACTAACCGATTAGCAACTCTCATTTCTGCAATTGGCATCTCAATTGCGCTGCAAGAAGTAATGCGACTTTTGACAGATTCACGACCAGTTGGAGCTCCACGCGTTCTTGAAAAAATTATTTTGACTGAAGTGTGGGGCGCAAATATTCGCCTCGATACAGTAATTACAATTATCGCCGCTGCCGCCATTTTCTTTGTCCTTGAGCGATTTATTCAGATCTCTCGTATGGGTAAGGCAATTCGTGCGGTATCAATGAATGAAGATGCAGCAAAGCTCATGGGTGTAAACCTCAACCGAGTTATCACCACGACATTTCTTGTGGGTGGCTTAGCAACAGGTGCTGCAGCCTTCTTCTACATCACAGTCTTTGAATACACTAAATTTAATATTGGTTTCACTATGGGTATGGCAGCATTTACGGCAGCAGTTCTCGGTGGAATTGGAAATATCCGAGGCGCCTTCTATGGCGGCCTGAGCTTGGGATTACTTGAGGTTTATGCCTCAGCGGTCCTTGGTACACAGTGGAAGGCAGTAACTGTCTTCATCGTCTTAGTTCTTGTTCTTCTCTTTAAGCCCAATGGTTTATTTGGCGAAGCCGTCC
>Ga0208966_1000331_pt1 | contig 15108 bp, 13 predicted proteins | sample GreLakmeHU45MSRF_FD_187701 | JGI IMG/M metagenome (GOLD analysis project Ga0208966, IMG submission 187701) | Freshwater lentic microbial communities from great Laurentian Lakes, MI, USA - Great Lakes metaG HU45MSRF (SPAdes) | ecosystem: Environmental > Aquatic > Freshwater > Lake | place: Great...
CGCTAGTGTCACCAGTGACACCCCTAGGGGTGTCTACAGTGTCACCCCTACGAGAGTTTGGATTGTTAAAATCAACCCGATAGAGGTTCGTCATACTTCTGCCAGTCTTACCTTTTCGCACTGTCTTGATAACAGCACCAGACGACTCAATACGGTTCATAGCCCGAATGACTGTTCTACGGTCATAGCCAGTAAGTTCGGCTAGGTGGTCGTAGGACGTTGTTATGTCTTGCCTATCACCGTTCATGTAGGTCAGGGCGTGTATCAGTACACAGAGTGCCACTGCATCTTGCCCTAAGTATTCCAAAACCCATCGTGGTACTGGTATGAACTGCCCATTTAATTTCGCCATGTTTGCTTCCTTCTTTTTGTCGTGTTATAGTTCCTGTATGGGGTTCCCCTTCACCCCTAGCCCTACCCGCATTTCCGTGGGTTGATATGGCGCTTGTGGTAAGGGTGCTGGTGATTTCCCCTTCTTTGATCCAGCACCCCCCACGAGTTATCCTAAAAGTCTTTGTAATGTGGGAATGTTGATCGCTCTTGCTTCCATAGAGCCATCTACAAAGGTCACAATTAACTGAACCATTGAGATCAATCCTAAGTCTTCTTCCGTGAAGAGTGGTGTTGGGATACCTAGATCTCTTTTCAACGCATCCTGGGGCTTCCTAGGGGCCTCTGAGGGGGCGCTAATAAGTAGATCATCTTGGGGCAAATCATCATGGGATACCCACAAAGGAATTAACCCATTGGTCAATTCTAAAGACATCATGTTTAGAGCGTCTGCCTCAAAGACAAGGCGCTGGGTCATCTCAGTAGCCTGACCAGTCTCATCCGTGTCAAACAAGACAAGCAACTGAGCATCACTATTATTCTTGAGGGTGTCCATGACCACATCGTCAACTGCAATAACATTCTTGGCAGCCTGCATTACGGCTGGGTGTACCTTGCCTGAATCAAAGTAAACAATGAAGTCTGCGCTGTAATCTACCAACCAGTCTAGAACTCGTGCTTGACCAGCAGTAGGTTTACCAGTCCACATGTAGTGGAAAACTGCGCCTTCTTTGACATCTCCTAGTCCTACCTCAATTACATTGGCTGGAGCATTTCCCATTCCACCGATAACATATTCCATGTTGATTCCTATTCTGCATGTTGTTTACTTTAATGAACGCTTATTTGCCATATCGCCTAAGAAGGTGAGCAATCGTAGCAGAGAGTGTACCGTCCCTGCAAGGGTAGCAACTGCTAATCCTGCAAGCCAGTGATCTGTAAACGGAATTACAAAAGTTGCTCCGTAAGATGCAACCACCCCTGTCACAACTTTCACCCAAGGCATCGCTTCACGAGGTGATAGAGCATCAGCAACTTGTATCAGTTTGTATACGGCTAGTGCACAAATTATATAGTTCATCACGTCTTTCCAGGAATCCAATCAAACACTAAAGCATAATCAATACTGGTGTCAAGCAACATAGTTACTGGCAACATTTGTGGAAGCAATCTTATAATTGTGTTGTTTACTTTTTTCTTGTTTGTTGAGTATAGGGAATATGAAGCGTATTCACTTCCCGACCAAGCATGGTCAGAAAAGTTGTCTTGATAAACAAACCCACCAAAGTCGGAAGAGCCATTAAAGAATGGTCCATATGTTCCTGGCTCAACCATCCACTTAGATACCACAGTACTTTCACCAGGTTGTAATGAAAAGATCATTACGGGGTACCGAGATACCGTAGAGGTTTGTACGGGCATTTTAATAACTGAACGATCACCTGGTGATAATTCTTCAGGTATTCCTAAGTCATCAACTTGTGATGCAGTATTCCATGTAGTCCATCCAGCAGATGCTGACCATTGCGAACCATGTACTTCTGCATCTCCTGTTTTTAGGATTGAAGACCAATACTCTACGTCTTCTGCTACAGGCACAGCCACTAAAGAAGTCAATGCAAATTGAACTGATGCTGAATCCGTGTTGGTTACTGTTAACTTTTCAGCACTTTTTGTAAAAGTGCATGATGCGCTAGACGAACTAAAATCCCATTTCTTAGAGCCAGATGTAATTACAAACAAAGAATCGGCAACAAGGTTTACTTTTTCTGCGTATACACGAAATGTGTATTTTGGTGACACTGGGGATTCAACTACGTCTACTTGACAACCACTTACGGCTGTAATGTATTGCTTAATTGAATTGACTGTTCCTTTTTGTTGTCGGTAGTACCCAATGTCTTGGAGTAACTGCCGAACACGAGAAGTACCAATGTCTGCTGAAGTTACTTCTAAAGCAAACATTTCTGCTAATGCATCAATAGATTGAGACTCGTTATGCTCTGGGTCATATTGTGTCATTACGGCATCAATTAATGATCTGGTTTTATCTAACTCAAAACTAAAGACACTAAGGAATCTAGAGAGTTGTCCACGCCCTAAACCAGACGGATCTAAGTTTGCTCCAGAAGTATCGCCTACTCGGTATTGCGCTGGGATTCTATTCCATAGTTGTTCGTAAGAACCGTAGTCATTTGGAACAAGTTCTTGTAATGTTGCCATTCGCTCGTACCAACTTACTCCAGTGCTACCACTTCCATTTTGGTTCCAGTGGATGAACAAAGAATAGTACGCCCATACACCCTGGGTATACTCATAAGATTTAACATGCTCTACTAAGTAATCATCATCAAAATGCTTTTGTGTTTTGATGATGATGCCATCGGCAACAGTTTCAGGAAATCCAGTTGGAGAGTAAACAATAACTACTTCAAATGGTTTTGTTTCTCCTACTGCTATGAGTGTTTTGTCAGTAAGAGTAAATGAAGACCATGTCAACAACACCGTGTCATAGTCAGTTGCAGTTGCTGTAAACTCAACAGTAGTAGTAAGTGCACTAGTTGCCTGTATAAAACCATCACCACGTATTGCGGAGTCAGAATCTAGACGTGTTTGTCCAACTGGAGTAGTTGTTTCATCTCCACGAACATAAGAACCAAATGGGTTAGCATCTGGGCTACCACCAAGGTCAGCACGGCGAAGTCTAAAAGAGGTATATGCCATCTTTAGACAACCCCACCGCTAGCAGTTATCACTAGTTCTGAAAGTAGTAAGAGGCTGTCAGTTGCCGCTTGCACACCCTTAACCACAGGAGTCAATCCGATGGTGTCAATCACTGCGGAAGATCCTGTAGTGAATCTATCTACCGTAACATAATCCACACCATCAATATCAATAATTGCTCGGTACAGTGTGCCAAGCGAAATGGTTTGATTAAAAGTTACATTGTCAAAAGATAGTAATGATTTAATGGCAGTTGTGACTAAGTCAATTACACTTGCCTGAACATAAGTATTTAGGATATTTAAAGTAATAGTTACCTTTGCAGAAGTTAGCGCCACACTTGGCATCACCACTGTGTTTACCCCTACCATTTGGCGAGGTTCAATGTAACTATAAATTGAGTCACGATACTCAGTGTCTAGCAACAGTGGACTTGTTGTTGGGCTAGTTACTAAAGTACCATCGTAAACCGCTTGATCGGATAGTGCATAGATTTTAATTTGAGCATTTCGGTATGATGCAACTGAAGATACTGATGCCGAGGCAACGCTTGCGGAAACAAGATCATACAATAAAGTAGATCCACTAGATCCAGATTTGACGACATAGGTTCCGTCAAACGTGTCATCCACATCAAATACTGCAATAGTTTCCCCCACAGTTAAACCATGTGCAGCACCTGTTGTCATTGTTGCAACATTGCCAGTAAGTGCTTTGTTTGTAATGTACCCAGTTTTAGCGGTAGCGCCAGATACAATACTTGCCATTGATTTGGAAACTCCAGGAACTCGCAAAGTTAAATCACGGTAATCTTGAATAGATACTGCTCTATCCTGTGAGCGGAACGATGCAGGAATGTTTAGTTGTAAAGAACTAATACTTTCGCTGTTAGTTCCACCAGATGCTTTGATGGTGTTTGGGGTAATAACAATTCCATCATATGGGGGGCCAAGTGTATTAGTTAAAGACTCAAATTCGGTAATTGTATTAGCATCTACGTTTCCAGCACTACCACGGGAACGGCGATAGTACACAGAAACAGTTGCGTTAACTGTAGGTATTTTTCCATAAACACCATTACCAAAAACTACTGTTGAAGAGTCATCAGAGTTAAGAACAAGGGAAAAAACATTGTCTGTGTTTGTTGCGTCAATAAACCTATCTACTAAAGAGTAATCAACGGTTGTGCCACCTGCTCCTTCACCGACAGTTACAGAAACAGATTGTGTGACTACTCCAGTTTTGTTTAGTGTAAACCTTTGGCCTGCTAACCCATCACTAGTAAACGATTGAGTAAAGATTTCTCCCTCAGTAAGGGTTACTAATGCATTTGCAGACTTAGCATAAGTAGTGTAATTTTCAATTGCAGTTCCAGATTGATTAAAGGCAATAGGGCGATTGCTTGTAAATACAACATCATCAGCACCACTAATAAGTGGGTTTGCTATAAACCTGGTGTATCTTGGAATAAGTATTGGGGAAGCATCTGTTGCCGCTGAGTTTGTAGCATTTAATGTAATAGACGCAGTGGCAGGAGTTCTTCCTGTAGGTGTGTAGTCAAGTAAACTAGCAATTGCTAAGATACTAGAGCGTTGAGTTGCTGTTGACAAAAACGCTTCTTGAGCGGCACGGTCAATGTAGTAGTGAAGCACATCACCCATATACGCCCAAAGGTCAACAAGAAGCATTCCAAAGTCGGAAGCATCACGGGATGTCCACTCTGGCAGTACGGCAGATGCTCGGGCTAGAAGATCTTCTTTGATTGAGAAATAATCCCTACTAGTGTAATCAAATGTGGTCATAGTGTTGTTTCCTCGGTAAGGGATAGTGGGGATACTAGATTAAACCGTGTACTGGTAACAGTGTTTGTAGGGGGAACTGAGAACAATACCTCAACCATCATAGCGTTACTTGAAATGTTGCTGCCTATTGTTGGTTCTATTAGTCGGATATCTACGATCCTGGCTCCAGAAACATTGGCAATCAAACCATTATTTACTTCTAATTTGTATTCTGAGAATACTAAAGAGTCGTAATCTTCAAATACCAATGTTTGACTATTGCCTCCATATGCATAATTCATAGGTCGTTCAAACTGCTGGGTTAATACATAGTCTTGTATCTTTTGCCCAATTGATTTCTCTAAGTCAGTTTCGTTAGATACTTTTCCAGAAGAAGCAATAGAGAATGGGGTTTTAATAGTTGTCATACTGCTCCTGGTTGTGTTTGAAGCCAAAACACATTGGTATAGGTGTCATCATCACTTGCTATTACAATCTGTGAATTGACAGTAGGTACAGGCCATACTCCACCAATTGCTGATCGTGCAATGGGAGATATATCTAGAGTTGTATCGGAATCAAACTTGGCTGGTATGCGAACTTTAATTTCGCCAGTACTAGCATTTGAGTACGAAACAATTGCTCTGTGAATGTTAGTAGACATAGGCAACTTCTTGTGCAGTAACCCATGTCTTATCCCGAAGTGCTGCTTTTGGCGGGGCAACAAAAGAGTTACCTGACTTTGTGGATAAAGGTGAAGCATTTGTAGAATCAGTTTTGATGTGAAGATACGTCATGTAACTTTCTACGTTGATGGAATGTCGTGCATCCTGTACTACCCAGTAACCATCAAACTCAGAGTTGTACTTTTCTATCTTAACAATGCTTCCAGGTCGTAGTGTGGAAATTCCTGAAACTACAAGATCAGCATGAAAGGGTATGGAGTTCTTGATATACCCTTGGGTGAATTGTTTTAGTGCGTTTATTGACGTTGCTTGAAGTGTGACTTCCTGAGTAAACCTACCTGCAACGGGTTTACCTAAACCACTTGTTTCTGCGGTAGTAGATGAATTTTGTATTGTCTTACCATTTGCTGTAAGTGTTTTTAGTAGATAGTTATAACTATTGCCATCAGGAGTTATATCTCCAAAGGTTCCTTTAAATTCCATGATTACACCAGGAACCCTTTTCTTACCTTCTTCTGCAATTGTAGATTGCAAGGTAAACGGAACAGTTGATCGGTAGTAGTTAGAGAATGGGTCATAAATATTCAAGTGTGCATTAGAAGCAGTTACGTAATACCCCATTTTGTTTGCTGTACTTACTAAGACTTCCCAATCAGATTTGTTACTTTGATCTATTACTGGGAATACATAATTGTTGTTTGGAACAGAATACGAAAAATTATACTTACTTGCCAGTTTCTTTACAAGACTAGGCAGGGAAATGTTCTTGTACACAGCGCTTCGTGGCGGTTTCATCTCATAACTTGTGCCAAAACAAACAACCTTGGCTTCTTGAATAAGAGACTCATTAACAGATCCCATTCTTGAGTATGATCCAATTTCAATGTAGGCAATGTACCCATTGAACTCCACAGTGTTTGCGGTGTTGTTTCCAAAAGTAATAGTGACTGGAAGACCACGGTAAGCGGTCACAGCAGATGGTGGAAACCCTGAATAAGTAATTGTTGCAATGTCGTGTTTGTTCTCTGAGTATGAGATGTCAACAGCAACAACCTGCTTATCAGGGATAGTCCCACCAATAATATTAGTTGTAATTATTGGCGCATCACCAAATGGAAATCTAGTAATCATTGGGGTACACGAATTTCCGTACCTGGGTACATATCTAAAGGAAATGTAACGTGTGGATTAACATCGGCTAATCTCCACCATTGCCCTGGATCCCCATAGAGTTTTGCCGCAAGTGATTCTAGGGTGTCACCATACTTAAGAGTATAAAGAAACACAGACACATCAGATACAGGTTTGCGAGATGCAGTTACTGCACCGTCATCTAATACAACTGGGTTGTACTCATATCTAGACAATGCAGTAATCATTTTGCACCAACTGTTAGGTTGCCTAAACCCATTACCTGGTTATAAGTTATGCCAGTACTTTTCATTGTAATTTTTTGTGGAAGTGCTACTTCTCCCAAAGTTGACCGTGTGCAAAACGTAGTAATTTCTAAATCAACATTAAACTTATCTTGGTTAAATGGCCTAGCAGATAACTCACTTCCAAGTTCCCACGTCCAGGTTGCATTTTCCCCTGAATCTGTCCCAGGCAGAAACTCAGCAGTTCTTCCGTAAGTCATTGTATGCCTGTTGCTAGCAACTTTGTATTTAATTGGGTGGTGGTCAATAGATATTATTAAGGGGTTAGATGCAGTCCCATATTGTGAATACGTACTTGCATCGTTTGGGGGCGCACCAGTTGTATACGTTAATGTAGATGCACTGGTTGCATTGCCCCCATCAACAGTTCGCTGATTTGATGCATTGTTTACATAAGAATGCCACGAGATCTTTAATGTTCCACTAAACGTAAACTCTAGGCCACCACCTATGTTTTTGGTATCTGCTGTTTCTTTATAAAACGCAGCACCTTTATCTGAAACAATTATTTCAAAGTTTATATTCTTTACTTTTTCTCCACTTTTTGATAAAAAAGAAGAGGGTTTTAATCCGCCAGAAGACCCTTCAAGCCAACTTGCTTTCTTAATGAAGTTAGCCAACCCTGCAACAGTGGTGTCCTGTAACTGCCTTTCCGCAGTTCCAGGTGGTGCCAAATCAGAATTTCCGTCCACTCCATCAATTTCGCTTTTTGGAAGAACAGGCATGTCTGTTAAGAATGTTTTTTGCTGGACAAACCCAATATACAGGGCTTGCATTTGCACAGCAACTGAGCATTGCGTAGGAATAAAGCCACGAGTGAATTTATTAAAAGTAACTTGACTACTAGTAACAAATCCTTCAATCATCATCCAATCACTAAACACCACACGAATAGGCTGCGGAACAAGGAATGCCTTGTTTCCTAAATTAGAAGTAAAGTTATTCATTCTGGTTGAGTCGTATACAGTTTCTTTTACTGTGCTGGTCGCATCGTTTGGATCAACTTTTTCTTGTTCTTCTGCGGCTAACGAAAGAGCATTGTTAGTAATAGCCTTAACAACATCTTTAGCAAGACCAACTCCTAAGATATCGTCTAGCACCATGATGTCTGCAAGTACACCAATTTCAGTTACCCAAGAAGGATCATATTTTGCGTCATCTTGAAGGAATCTAGAAGTTACTTGCTCAAAACTACTATTGTCCGTACCTACTGCTGCTCGGTTACCTTTTAGTAATTTTCCACCCATAAGGTATTTTCCACTATTTACCTCGGCTTCTCTGTTAAACAAAAGATCAAATGCATAGCCTGCTTTACCAGGAACTGGTTGGGTAAGTTGAGCAGGGTCTTGATTAAAGAAAAACTGCATACTAGTATCAGACTGGATTGCACGAGTAATGCTGTCTGGGTTAAACTGAAAGTTACACTTTAAGTTACTTAGTACTGATGGAGTGTCTGATCCAGAGGACTGTCTGGCATAAAATTCAGTTAATCTTCGCACATACCCACGATTGATGGTTGTTCCACCTACCGTATTTCTGGCTCTAACAGTGTCTCTTGTGCCAGGGTAAATGAATTTTGGGTTTTGTTCATACTGCGTAAACCCAGTTGAAGCAAGTCTTGCTTGTGCTTCTTGATTTTGAGTTTGAGTAAATGTTGAAAGTGCTTTTGATGTACCATTACGAGTGTCCTTTGCATCAGAAAACTTATTCCAAATCGTAGTCTTTGAAGTTGTGACAGCAGAAACCACTACCTTTTTATTATATTGTGCGTCTTCTCCGCCGTATGCCATTAGCCATTCCTCAACAGTTCTTTTCTAAGTTCTCGTTCCATAATTTGGGCAATTTCTTGCGCCATCTTTCTTGCGTCTTGTTGTGTACTACCAGAGGAAGTTACATAGATATTAGGAGCAATTGTAACATTAGTTCCACCTTGTACTTGTACGTTTGGTGCTCCACGAGATGGTCCACTAGGCATAGGGTCACCACGATCAACACCAGCAGTGCGAGCAGCAACCTTTGCTTTTTGCATCCAACTTTCTGTTTTAGCCATTGGGCCATCTGCGGTTTTCCAAGGAACATAGTTTTCACTTTTTCCACCGCCTAGTATCCAAGCACCTTTGACATTGTTGATTGGATCATAAAGGTCTTCATTAGTTTGGATACCAATCTTCTTTAAGCGATCTGGACCAAGGCTGCCTTTCATATTGATTTGGAATAAACCGTATGAACGATCAACCCCAACTCCGTTATACGCACCAGGTTGCCATGCAGATTCTCTACCTGCAATTGCCATCATGTTCAGTAGGTGTTGTCCACGAAACCCTCGCTTGTACATTAAAGTTGCAAGTTTTACAGGATCCATTGTTCCTGCTGGAGGAGTCCCTGATGCTTGTGGGGTTGAACTAGAAGTCCTCCCAGTGCTTTGTGATTGAACACTATTGCTGTCACTTCCAGAACTACCACCCATTGCTTGATGGTTCTCAGCAGATATTGCACTTATTTGTTGACTTAGGGACATTCCTTGGAATGTACTGTACGTCCCTGCTCCACCACTACCACTCTTACCTACGTATTTATCTCCAATGATGTAGGCACCAGTATCTGATCCACTGCTTCCTTTAGATGTTCCTGGAGGAGCGCCCCACTTAGACCCACTCTTTTCGTACTCCCATCGGGAGTTAGGAAGTTCTGCTGGTTGAATGTGCCAAGGCTCACCGTTGACATCTCCAAAAGTTTTAAGTCCAAATCGGGCAGCATTCTTCTGTACCCAGTCAAGGTCACCAACAAGGTCGGCAGCAAGTCCAATTTCGTGCATAGATTTTCCTGGAGGTGCAGCAGGAGCACCGCTTGTGTGTTTGTACTGTTCCCCATTCCATTCAGCATCGCCTTCTGATCCATCGGTTACTTTTGAATAACGGGAAAGGAATAGTTGCTTTTGTGTACCTTCTGAACGGATACCTTCACCAATACCCACGTTAGGGTTCTCTGCAAACATCTGCATTAGACGGTTTTTAAATGTTGTATTCATTGGCGCAAATGTAGATGCAGTTGCTACTTGAGATAATGGTACACGGTTAGCAGGCTTAGAGTACCCCAAAGGTACAGACACTCCAGATGTTTGTTTTTTATCTGCTGGCATAGGGTCACCACTAGCCAATACACCGCCAGCACCAATCATACCCATAGCAAGCGGTGTTAACGTACCTCCAGACATTACACCTGAGAGGACACCCAGCCCCATCAGTCCCATTCCACCAAGTTTTCTTGCCATTCCACCTTTAGTAGATACTCCTGCCCCAACAATTCCAGAAAGTTTATCTTCAAATGCGCCTAAAGCCTTAGTTACTTTCTGAATTCCTTCTTCCATGCGGGCGTAGTTATCTGCTTGACGCTTATAGAAGTTCTCATCTCTTCCTTCTTTTACACGGGCAGTCTCTTCTGCTTGTGTTGCAAAGTTCTTTTCAATTCCCATCATCTTTCGTTGTTCTTTATTGGAAGGGTCGTACATTCCCTTCCCACCCTTCTTCTGATACGCAACATTAGAATCGGCATAGTCAAGAACCATGTCAATCATGTCTGGTGGAACACCCATTGATTCCAACCGTGTTCTTGTTACCGACCCAGATTGACGTGCTCCCTTAAGCACTCCAGCATTAGTTAAACCAGAATTCTTTGTAATGTCTTTAATAACTTGGTCAATGCCACGTTGTTGTCCACCTACTCCATAGATACCTGTTCCAAGCATCATGGTCATACGGTTGTTTACTTGGGCAGATCCCAAAGTATTAACCATGTTTGCCATGTCACCAGTTGAGTAGGAATACCCAGATACGGCACGAAGCCCAGCAATACCACCTGCTTGTTTAGATGCTTCAATTCCTGTACTTGCTTGAAGCGAAAGCAACGTATCAATTCCACCATAACCAAGTCGTTGATTTTGAAGTGGTTCTCGCAGTTGGTGGTAATACTGATTGTTTGTAATCCCTTTGTTTTGTTGGTAGTAAACACCAAGTTTGTCAGCACCAAGGGATCTTTGATAATTATTATTTATACGATTGTCTAGTGCTTGAATGCTTGCTTGAAATGCTTGCATTGCAGTACCAGCAAGCATCCCTCCTGTTCTCCCAACTCCAGGAACAGTTCCTCCAGCACCATTTGGTGATGCGCCAGGACCTTGAGCACCAAAGTAATTATTAATAACTCGGGCATCTGTATTGCCTGCTGCAATAGTTGGGTTACTAATACTTCCACCAAGTGCAGCAGGTGGAGTTATTCCTCCAGCACCTTTATTTGCTTGTGTTCCTGGAAGACCACCAGCCTTTTGGATACCCTGTAAGGCTTTAAGAGTTTTATCTAATTTGGTATTGATTTGCGTTAGGTTTTTACTAAGCCATTCAAAGTCACCACGAACGCCTTTAACGCTTTTAGCCAACTTATCAATAGATTCCGTATCAAGTTTGAACTTGGTACGAAGATCTCCTAGGTTTTTCTCTGCCATTATGACTCCTGTTTACGCCATTTGCTCATTGCTGACCAGTAGGATCTTTGCCGTACAGTCATCGTTTTAATATCTTTGAGCGAAAAGCCCTTGTAAACAGTTGCTATGGAATCGTAGTCCCAATATGTTACTACTAAATTAGCCGAATAAAAGTGAGGCCCAGTTAAGCATGATTGGGAAAGGCTTTTCGCAATGGGCACAGTGGGCATCCACCTCCTTGATTTCTGGGCCAGGTTGTGCTTCCAATAATCTGTCAATGATTTTTGCTCGGTCTTTCATACCCAATTTCTTAGCCCAAACCAATGGATCATTGGGCTTAGTGCCCTCTGCCCAAACAGCACACCTAGCAATAAGGATGGTGTTTTGTTCTGGAATAGTTGTTGCTGTCTTGCTGACATACTGACTATCAGAGCCAGTAACCAAGTCAAACTTCTGTACTGTCCCGTTTTTAAGTACAACCTCAATGGGTTCTTTTGGATCTATTTCACTGTCACGGTTAGGGAAGTCATCTAAGTTAATAGACACGTCATTGCTTAAACGACAATGAGGGCAGTTAATTAAGTACTCTCGTTTGTTGCCATACGTTGCTCTGACCGTAGCCAGGAACAAAGCATCCCTATCACCGATAATAAGAGAATCAATAACCGATGGCTTATCTTTAATACTGGTGTTTCCAATAGAGACAACACTTCTTTTAAGAAGGGCTGCCATATATTGTGCGTACAATAAATCATCATCGGAATCAAGAGCCGCAAGCGCCTCTTCATCTTCTCCAGTGAGTTCAGATACTACGGCAGTGGTTTCCCACTCGCCAGTAGTAATATTTTTAACTCCTCGGAAGAGTTCAATAGTTACATCTGGTGATTCTTGAATACGGGGTACTGGATCAGACATGGCCTGATTAAGGGCCATAGCATCAGATTGTGTTGCCATTACTACTCCTAATTGTTTGGTAAACGAATACTATCTTAAAACGAATTATCGTGCGGCTAGTGCATCAACCTGTGCTGGATCCCATTCAACGTAGAAACCCTCATGGTGGATATTCATCTGTTGTACCATGATTCCGTTATCACCAGCATTAAGATCACTAAGACCATAAGCGCCAGGCCAGCAATTAAACATCTTAAATGCTAACTTAACATTACCTGGCTTTACTGATGTACCAGCAGTGTTGTCCATTTGATATTGAGCATCTCCAGCCATGTATGGGTGGTCGTACACTTTAACAAGGATGTCACAACGGTAGTTAATAGCATCTCCTGCGGAGCCACCATTAAAACCATTGACACCACCGTTGATCCAAGCATGCATGAATTTCTGCCACTTCCACAATTGATCTTGACCAGAGAAAGCACCACGAGCAAAAGAAACTGCTGGGAAATCTGATTGACCAATCATTTTGTGTGGGTGTGTATTCATGCCACCTTCACGGTAAGCAATTAACTCATTTTGTACTGATAGCCCACCAACTTGGGCAAAGCCCAGATCGCCTACACCATCAAGTAGGCCTTTAAGTGCGTCATCAATAGGGACAAATCGTACCGTAAATTTAAAGTTACGTAGAGGATCTGTACGCTGGGTTTGTGCATTTGGCATTAGTGTCTCCTAGATATTAGTGGTTACTGTGCTTCCACCAGTCCATTGACTGATGGTGATTACGATAAATTCAGCAGGTGATTGCAAGGCAACGCCTACTTCAATGTTTACAACTCCATTTTCAATATCTGTTGACGTGTTGTTTCCTGCTCCACAATTTACAAAGAATGCTTCTTGTGCTGTGCGTCCTTTGAGTCCACCAGTTGCCCAGAATGTATTTAGCAGGGCAGTAATGCGAACAGTAAGGTCTGTCCAAAGTCGGTCATCGTTTGGCTCAAAGAGTGACGATGCAGTAGTTGTCTTCAACGTATCTTTAAGAAAGTTAAGTGAGCGGCGAACCGACACAAACTTATCTGAAGTGTTACGAGCCTGTGTGCGAGAGCCATTAATGATGACTCCTACTCCAGGAACTAAGGTAAACAAGTTTAATTGATTTTCTTTGTACAAGGTACCCTGCTCTGTTTCAGTAAGGTTTGCAAGCAAGCCATATACGTTGCGGAGATCAAGTCCGTAACCAGCAGGCGACTTTGCGATACCTCGTGATACCTCTGAACGAACAAACGCACCAGCAACTGCTCCACCTGGGTAAGTGTCACGAACAGCGGCAGCACCAGTCTTTGTTGGGTCAAACATCTTAAGTGCTGGTCCGTACACTGCTGCGTAACTTGACTTAGTGTATGGCTCAACAGCGTCTGCCAAAGTTTGTTTTGTAGTTGCTGTGAGTGGGCTATCAATGATTAAGAATGAGTTTCCACGAGTAGCCATGACAGAGATAGCGTTGTTAATGATTGTTGAGGAAGTTTGTCCAACCAAGTTAAATAACAAACCTGGAGCAATTGTGTCGTAGCGGTTAATGGTATTTGACCAGTCAGTTGAGTCAATGGATGAGCCGTTAGATCCACCCGAGAAAGCAGTTCCTGCTACATAATCGCCTACACCAAGACCAGTAACTGTAATAGCAACTCCACTAGCAACTGTTGCTACGCTTGCTGAAGTTACATACGAAGAGTAATTATTTAGAACTGTAGCAACATAACGATTACTTTCTGGATTTAAAGATAGTCCAGACCAACTCTCTACTGTTGTTCCCTCAAGGTTTACCGAGACAGTAAACAACGAGTTAATGTTTGCCTTTGGTGCAGTTGTAATATCAGTAAGTGTTTCTGATTGGAATGTGTAATCAGCAGTGATGTTGTTACCCCATGATCCAACCGACTTTGCATTTAAGAGAACCAAGTTGGTGAGTGATCCACCTGCTGGAGTTCCAGTGAGGGCACCAGCAGAAACTACTGCTGAGGCATCGGCAACACGAGCGACATATGCAGCCTGTCCACCATTAGCAAAGTAATGATAAACGGCATAGCCAAGATCATAAGCAATCTCTAGATCACCAAAGAGCGCTTTGTACATAGCCCAAGTTGTAATCAGCGTTGGGGTAATTGGTCCTCGTGCTGCTGTTCCTAAGAATGCAGCAGCCGTTGATCCAGTGTTCTGTTGAATGTTTGTCGCAAACGTACCTTCTTGTACGTATACTCCTGGGCGTTCGTAAGCCATTATTTACTCCTCTAACTTAGTGGGGGTTTTGATAGGAAAATCACGAGTTAAAAACATAGGTTTGATGGCTAATTGTACTACTGATTGACGTGACAGGTTTTGTCTGCGCCAACTGCACTAACTCTTGTCCTGTAATTTCTGCTGACATTTTTAATGTTAACACCTTACGGAATATGCGTTTTCTGTATCCTGATTCCGTATCCAGTAGATCCGCATTGGTCCAATCCAGCATGTCAAACCTTCGTACCGTATTGTCTGCGGGGATACGAATGGAGTTATACCTAAAGGGAACAACCTTTGAAAGTAGGGTAGAAGTCAGTTGTCTGTCATGTAGGGCAGATCGGCAATATATGGAAACCTGATAAAGAAGGTCCACAGGGATAAATGGGTCGGCAATCATAAAGTGAGCACTGGCGGAGTAAGAGTTACTAGCGCTTACTGCGGATAATTCACTAGGCCAGTAGTTGACAAAGGCTGGGTGGTTAGCAAACCGAGCATTA
>Ga0208966_1000332_pt1 | contig 15070 bp, 26 predicted proteins | sample GreLakmeHU45MSRF_FD_187701 | JGI IMG/M metagenome (GOLD analysis project Ga0208966, IMG submission 187701) | Freshwater lentic microbial communities from great Laurentian Lakes, MI, USA - Great Lakes metaG HU45MSRF (SPAdes) | ecosystem: Environmental > Aquatic > Freshwater > Lake | place: Great...
GTAAACTAAGTGCAAAAAGCCCATTATTTAACTTACTTAATTCTCTAGTAATTTCGTTTGTTATTGGTATAGCATTCGGAGCCAATGGCCTAGTTGCCATGGGTGCCGGTGTCATATCAACAATTTTATCTGTTCCTGGTTATCAGTTCCTTCGTTGGAACCACGATACACCTACAGCCAGGCTTCAAGGTGGAAATCGTATTGTTTATTATTGGAAGAATTTCCATGTACATTGGGCCAAATGGCGCAAAGTGCTTGGTGAATTCAATCAATTAATTTATACAATTTTTAGGTTTATAACTATTCCAGTTAGAATTCTAAACTCTGTATTCAAATTTATTCGACCTTATATTATTAAATACAACGCTTATGTGGAAGCTAAGCGTGCACGTACAGTAACACCGTAATAACATCAATCGGAAACAATATCAATCGGAAAGATCAGGAGGGGCGCATGCCAATCACACCAAAAATGCGGGCTGTTGGATATTCCAATGGCCCGCTTCGTAGCGTTAATAATTATCAATATGGGTTCTATGAGATTGGTGCTATGCGCCAAGCTCTTGCTTATTCTGGACAAGATTTCTTTCGTGTCGGGGCTCTTCCACTGCCCAAGAACGAATTCGAATTTAATCAAATCCAAGCTATCATCAATCACCCAAGCGTGCAATACGCTTTGGTGGATAAGACTAAGATTGTAATCACTCAAGTTGGCAACAACACTGAGTGGTTGTCTATCTTTACAGATATGGGCTTTAGGGTTAAAGGTGGCGGTAAAACTGCTAAGCGGTTGAAAGCGTTCCACCGACCTACTCTTATTAATGCAGTCTTTGCACTTGGTGAGATTTTTGTCCAATATGCTGACGCTGACGAGTTTAGTCGTTATGCGTTTGAAGGACAAGAATTCACTGAGGAAGAAGTAGATAGACTTCTTGATGGTGGATTTGTAATTCATCCTCGGCTGATTAAAGCCGGCGTAGACAACTTACCTGCATTTGAAGCTGGATCAACTAATGATCCTAACGAGTATTATTATAATCCTCGTATGCGTCAAAATGCTATCAAAGACTTGCTTAACACTAAAGCTTTTAATGGTCGTATTATCGGCCCTGATGGCTTTCTTAAAGGCAATTGCTTTGTTTCGGATAAACTTCCTGAAGGGGTTGATGTGCTTTCTTGGCACGGAAATCTTAAATCAGAAATTGTTTATGAAGAAGGTTGGATGTTCCAAGCAGAACCACAAAATGCTAAATCTCGTGTTCACACAGATGACCAAACTATGATCAATCTTCCACAGCTTTTTACTAAAAGCGAAATGGAATATTGGCTTTCCGAAGAGTACGAAAAGATGTTCCAAGAAGCCCTCAATGGCAAGCTATTGAGCAATTGGAAGAACATCTATCAGCGTACTTGGAAAGATAAGGTTGATCCTGAAGACGAGGAAGCCCAAGCCCGCATGCAATATGTGGGTTATCGTTGGGTTGCTATGGGAATGAAGGTAACTGAATCCCCGTGGATGTTTGAAACGCTGGCTACTAGCCACGCTAAACCGTTAAAATCTAAAATCCCTATACCTTGTGCTGTTTATGAACAGATCATCTCAGAGTCTTTGGCTCGGATGGCTGGTTATGAAATTGAAGTTGAACAAGGAACTATTCAACGCCTAAGTGAACTCGAAGTTCACGTAGTAAACGATCTAGACTGGATTGAGATGTACGCATCTCATGGTGGCTGTGATCAAGACGACTTCTTTAAACTCTTTTATCGTGAGTTTGAAGGCGGAGATCTTGATGGCCATAAGTCTGTAATCGTTGCCCGTTCACCAAACGGCATTGGTGAGTATTCAATCTTTAAATATGTAGAAGGCGCCTGGCATCCGCATTGGCTTACTTCTACAGGTGAAAAGATTACATTTCCTAAAGTATCTGGACGTGGTTGGGTACAGCGTTTGTCTGAAGCTTTGGCTGAAGAACAAGTTAGCTACATTGGTTTGCCTAGTCAAATCAATCCCCCACCTAAGCGTACTGGCGAAGTGTATACTCGTGAAGATGTCTTAACTGACATCCGTACATCTATGGCTACTGGTAGCGTTGGTCGTTTCGTCAACGCTTCTATGTTACATTCATCTGTCTTTGGCACTCATCGAGAACAGCAACTTTGCAGTCTCGAAGATGCTATCGACGGATTTATTCAAACTGCTATAGCTGATGATCGTGACTGTATTGACGAAGACGCAACTACCATGGTGCGTCAAGTTATTCTGTCTGGTCTTCCTGTAGATCGTGCTCTTTGGGATAGTCGTCGTTTCGACGGTTATCTTAAGAAGGGCGAATGGGTTGAGAAATACGAAGGTGTTATCACTCAACTCAATGATCTATGTAAGAGTTATTATCTTACATATGCTAAGCGTGTACACACTTGGGCTCAAGAGAATGCTCGTCCATCTGAATTTATAGATAAGATTGGTTATCGTATGAGCTTTCATGCGTTGCCAGTCTTGCGTAAATTCCGTATGGAAATCTACAATGTCAATAGCCAAATGACCTCTGAACACGGAGGACATGTGGATCGTTCAGGTTGGGATAACCTGTACCAAACTATTGTCAATAAGATTGATTCTTATGAGTGTGAAAGTGATCGTCATGATTTTGTTCTTGGTTTGTATTCTGCTTCATTGAAGCATAAAACTTCCAGTGGCAAAATTACTGACCAGCTTGTTATGAACAGATTAGTCTTTCCATATTTGGAGCGTGCGCTTCAATTCTATGGTATTGCTACTCGTATAACTGCTAGTCATAATGATGACGGGACTATCACTATCAATCAAGTTCGCACTCAACAGTGGGAAGTTATTGACGATGCTGGAACACATCATAGCTTTGATGATCCTTTGGATTATCAGCGCTATTGTGGAAAGCTTAGTCCAATAACATTTAGCTCAGCTAAAGCAAGTTAATCTTATGGGGGTCTGACATCACTTCGGTGATGTTGGGCCCCTATATTTTTTTTGTTACTTTAAATATAAAGTATATGATGGAATCGTTTGCCTTAGGGACTGAAGCAGAAAACATTCAGTGAACAGTGTGAGGAGATTACGAACGAGCGTTCTGCTGAACGTTTAAAATTACTATTGTATGACTTTGATCAGACATATTTAGGCTGTGCATAAAAAGCATAGTCTTTGTTGGTATTTAATTTTATACTTTATATTTACTTAAGCTTTACAAAAATATGTATGTTCCACGTGGAACATTTGACTTAAACATTTTTAGCTAGTACAATTAAAACACATATAAAACATCAGTATCATCAATAGCTTGATGGTTTTGATGTCTCTAGGGTAATTAAAAAGTGAGCCATATAGCCCCTCCAACAAGCTCATTAAATGTCAATAGTTTACCCCCCGATTGACATTGGCGCTTTTCCGATTAGCGCTTTAAACTGTTATCCTAGAGACTTCAAAGCCATCAAGTTTTTTTATATATTAAAGGAACTTAAATGGATTCTCCTCTTGAACCTAGTAAATTTAATTTAACTACTGAAGATGGTAGAACTAAATTCTACATGACAGCCCAAGCTGAACTTTTTAATGCTATGTCTAATCTTGAAGAAACAATTCCAGATATTACTAGTATAATTCATTCTATAGATGTACAACTTTCTCCTAATGAACAACTTCTAAGTATTGATAAAATTCTTTACAAGTATATTTTATCTTGGCAGGCTCTTCATTTATATTTTCAAGAATTGTTGAAAATTAGGAAACTTGAAGTTGAAAAATATTATTAAAACATTTTGGGTTTATTCTAATTCATGTTCTCATCTCATGCAAAAATGTTAGATGCCCAAATTTATATACCTTTTAGAAAAAATTGTCTATATTGTATATATGATTTGTAATGGGTATGTTATAATAATTAACGATTTAAGTCGAAAGTTATCATAATAGCCTTTCTATTTATATCACTTTATATATGTTAATTAACCAACACCAATGCCAATATGGCAAGGAGAAACATACAATGAGAACCCCAAGCAAGTCATTGTTAATAGACAAGTACATTGACGATAGAATCGGTCAGCAATTCAAACCGATGGATATTGCCAATACATTAAACTGCACAGTGCAAACTGTGTATCTATATATCCGTAAAAACCCATCACGTTTCACAGCTGTGAGTCGTGGTCTTTTTAAAATTAACGCAGCTGAAAAGCAGCTGTTTTTGAATTCAGATAGTACTATCTAATAACGGTTTGAACTTAACGACTCCATGATTCTAACTTATCTCGTTGTAGATAAGCTAACTACATAGTGAAATTTTACTTTGTTGTTTTAGGATCATGGAGTTTTTTGTTTAAGTCCATCCGTTAATCAGGAGGACTATAACTGAATACCATAGTAAGCATTCATCATATGCTATACTTATTACATGCCCGTTTGACAGCGGGCAGGGAATAATCCCTAACATAACAGTTATACTGTGAAGTCGGAGATGGCTAACCTGCCACTGTGATGGACATATCGTAAATGTCTAGCACGATCTTCGGTTGAACACCTAAGTTATACTAATGCGAAATGAAATTGTTTCGCAAACAAGAACGAAAGTGAGCAAACGAACAATGAGTAATTTAATTAATAATAAGCGAATAATAGGATATATACTTTGTATATATTTTGCCCTTGGATTAGGAAGTCATCTTGTACTTGCTAGTCCTAGTTCTGCACCGGTTGTGTCAGTTAGCGCAATTCAACTTGCACCTTTGGCTCAATTGGAAATAAAACATAAAGTTAATCAACCTGCACCTATTGCGTTTAAACATGGTGATATATCATGGCTTCCGCAATTAGCTGCTCAAGCTGGTTGGCCAGAAAAAACTTGGAATCGTTTAGGTCAAATTATCCTACGCGAATCAGGTGGTTGTCCAAACCGTATTGGTAGTTCTATCGTAGATAAGAACTGCAACATTACAGGTTGGACTAAGGCAACTAACAAGTCCGATTCAGGGCTACTTCAGATTAACGGAGTTAATTGGGATCCTAAAAGATCTGGTAGACAACTTCTCTGTGCAGAATATAAAATCTGTACACAAGAACAATTACTAGACGCTGTAACCAACCTTAAAGCTGGATACATTTTGTATCAAAAAGCTGGTTGGGATCCTTGGGACCCGTGTGCATGGGGACCAGCTTATGCCCATAGGTGCAAAGCATCTAGTTAATTAGGTTTAGGTGGCAGGCAACCTTCGAATTTGTCTGTCACCTAATTTAATTTTATCTTTTTATTTTCATACAAAGTAAATGCATCATACCTACTAATGGAAACTACCTATATGACTACTCTTGATAAATCTAACCCTATGTCTTTAGTTTTAAATACAAAAACCGCTTCAATCTTATCTAAAGTTTATTGGGAAATCCGTAATCAACGGAACGAATTAACTAGTTCTGTTGATGGAAATCAAACTTTAATATACTTCCAAGATCTTATTTTGGAACTAGAATCTCAAATGGATTCTTCTTTAGAATTGTTTTGTCGTTCTTCAATGACCGGTAAATGGGCAATTTCCAATATTGGAATTGGTCCAGTCACAGCTACTCGTTTACTTAGCTATATTGACATAGCAAAATCTCGAACTCCAGAGCATCTGTGGAGTTATGCTGGTTTGGTTCCTAACCAAACAGGTAAGCAAAAACTTACTTACAATAACAACTTAAAAGAAGTTTGTATTGATTTAGGTAAAAACTTTGTAAAATATTCTGCTAAAGAAGAATGTTTTTATGGCCATCTTTATCTAGAAGAACGCAAGCGCAGAACTGAACTCAATGAACAAGGCGAATATACTGACTTGGCTAATGAGGCTTTACAAAATTTTAATTCTAAAGAAAAAAACTTTATTAAAGATAAACTAATTTATGAATCAGGAAAACTTCCACAAGAAAGGATTGATGCTCAAGCTCAACGGTATGCTGTCAAAATATTTCTAGCACATTGGCATGCTGTTGCACACTATGAAGCATTTGGTATTGAGTATGAAACTCATCATAAGAATATTATACCGGTTTTCAATTCGCCATTCTAATTATATAAAAAACCACATATAAATAACCGTTATACAATTGGAGCATACCATGTCTATCAATATCAGTGATGAAACCAAAGTTCAACAAAATCCAGAACGCTTTGCTATCAAAGAACCTTCTAAGATTTTGACCTTTATTAAAGGTGAGCCACCAGCAGGCGTAGGCCGCGGTAAGCGCAATCCTATAATTACCAATATCTATAATGCTCTTACGCTTCGTCGTAACGAATGGGCACACATTGATATCCAAATTACAAATGCAAAGCAGAAGGCAGCTATTATAGCTTCCTTATACGCGCGTGCTCGTAAAGACAGCCTTTACATTAGTTCACGCTCAATGTTCAATGATCGTTCAAAGACATTTGAACTTTGGGTAATGCTTACTGCTTAGTAGATTTTGTCTGCTAAGTGGTATAAGTGTTGTGCACCTACTAAGGATTTAGAGCTCCATAATATTCCCCAGATTGTTATGTTGAGTTCGCCCCTTTCGACCTTGGTAGGTGTATAGCAATACTTTTTTATTTCATACAAAGTTTAGGATAATGAGGTGAACAATGCCAGCTTATGACTATCGACAAAACCCTGACGATCTTAATTTTAAAGACGTAGACTATTACCGTAATACTTGCATTCATTGTCAAGAAGAAAATGTAATTATAATTAATGTACATGATCTGACATTTTGGCAAAGCGGAGAATTTATACAAGATGCTTTTCCATATTTAAGTAGAGATCAAAGAGAGTTAGTTAAGACTGGCATTCATCCTGAATGTTGGGAAAAAATATTTGAAAGCAGTGATGAAAAATAAACTATTTAAAACTATTTTAACAATTGCCCTTTTATCAACACCTTCTATTGCTCATGCAAAGGGTGAAGAAACCAGAACTAAACCTTATAAAAATATTAAGCTTCAAACTAAAGATGGCGATATTATATACAAGGTATTAGATAAGTTTCTTCCATCTTTGAATAACGCTACTCAACGTATAAATAACAATGCTCTGTTATCTTTAGGTTACAGTGGACAAGGATACACTGTAGCTGTTATTGATACTGGTGTTGATTTTAGTCATCCATTTTTAGCCGGCAAAAAAGCTGGCGAAGCATGCTTTACTGCTGCTAACTCATGTCCTAATGGAACCAATGAAATGATTGGTGACGGAGCTGCACGACCTATTCATTGGCATGGTACTCATGTAGCCGGCATTATTGCAGGTTCTAATTCTACAATGCGTGGTGTAGCACCTAGCTCTAAGATACTTGGTATCAATGTATTTGAAGCAGATCTCTCTGCTAACGAAGAAAGCATTATTGCTGCTTTAGAATATGTTAATTCTGTTCGTTCTAAACTTAATATTGTTTCAGTCAACTTGTCTTTAGGCACTAGCCGTATGTGGACTGGACCTTGCGATACTATTTCTCCTGAACTAACTACAATTGTTCATACTCTTATTGAAAATAAAGTTGCAGTTGTAGCTGCTGCTGGTAATAGCTATTCATATGGAATGGCTAATCCAGCTTGTATTTCTGGAGTAACTAGTGTAGCTGCTAGCTTTAGCGATAATGATAATGTTACTGAATTTAGCAATATATCTAATTATACAACTTTTGCAGCTCCTGGTTATCAAATTAGTTCATCTATTTCAGGTGGTAGTTATAAACAATCATCAGGTACTTCTATGTCTACCCCTCATGTAGCTGGTGCTTTTGCTTTGTATAATTCTTTTAAACCAGGATTAGCCGTTACTCAACAAGTTTCTAATCTTCAAACTAATTGCCCTAAGGCTTATGATGCACCTACTAAGATTAGTGTATGTAGATTAGATTTTACTTATGTAGCAAGTGGTCAAGTTGTGACACCTCCAGTCACTACAGTCCCACCAGTCGATACTACTATTCCATCTCCAACTACCACAGTTCCTTCTCCAGTAGTTACCACTCCTCCAACTACCACTCCTCCTTTGGTGTATGGAACTATGTTGGGTAAACCTAGGCTTAATAGCATCCAGTATTATAAAAATAATTCTGTTTCAGTTAATTACACTGATCCTGTGTATGCTAAATCTTTAATAGCTAATTACTTATTGATTTGTGGTTCAAGTCAGTATGTTTTTTCTCCAGTATCTGGATTTACAAATCATACTTATGTAATTACATTGTTTGATTCAATATCTACCTCTTGTAATTTACGAGCAGTAGATATTAAGGGTAACAATGGTCCGGCAACTCAAAATATACCTATTGCTAAGTAGTTTATCTTATACAAAATATAAGACAAATTCTTCTTAATGAAAGGTTATATCATGATTACTGAATCAACTGCCATCGAAATATTTAACTTGATCCACACTGGTGAATCAGATTATGCTTATGCGTATGGTTTGAATATTGATCAAAACAATAATGAACTTATTAATCATCTTGAAATTAATAAATCTAAAGATATTTATCAAGTTATTGAAAAAATTTCTAATGATAGTTCTGGATTAATTTGGGATGCTATTGCAGTTACAACTCAAGGTTGGGCTGCCCCATTAGGTTCAAGTGAAGATTCTGAAACCCCTCCATCTCAACACCCAGATAAAACTCGTGTTCTTCTTGTTTGTATTATTACCAATGAAAGAAATATACATTCTGTATTGAAGATGGATGGACAAGAACCAGTATACGATACTTCTGGTACTGGAGCTTTAGCTAGAGCATTATTAGATATCTACCCGAAAGTAAAATTTAATCATGAAAACACTAACCAGTTTTACGTTTGATAATAATTTTAAAGATTCTTTTACTTCTATTAAAGATTCTTTAAAGCGAAAAGAAACTAAACTTTTTGCATTAGTTTCTCATTGGGCTGCTGGTTTAGTTGTAGATATTTTTACTTTTATTATATTAATATTATCAACTCAATACCTTCTGTCACTAGCTGTGTTAGCTTTAATTACTTATCATACATATGCAGTGGTCGGAACTGTTCAAGAACTAATTTAAGGAAACTTATGTTTACATTAAACAATATAGATCTTAGTCCATTAAATGAATTTGTTAATAACCCAGATAAACATGTTCAAGCTTTTGTTTCTACTTTTGAAGAAACTTTAAAAAAAGCTGGATCAAATAGTTTTATCCCTATGATAATAATATTTAAAGATTTAGATGATATAGAAATAACTATTCAATGTAGAGACTATGAAGATAAAGATGATATGTATAAAGCTTTTAATGAAATGCTTCATTTCTTTTCTGCTACAGACGCTCATAGTTTTATTTTTGCTGTTGATGTTCGTCAAACAGCTTACTCTCAAAATAATCCAGATACTAAAAAACAAGCTTATACTGATGCTCTCAGTTTAGCTTTTGTATCAAATGATTCTTCCGGCATGGTTATCTTGCCTTATGAAATTGTAAATGATAATATTGTTTGGGATGTAGATTCATTCCAAATAACAACTTTAGCTGATGATGATCCATCTAAATCTTATCAAGGAGAAATTGCTGAGTTGTGTTATTTAATGACTCATTTAGATGGTCCGTTATTTACTCCAGCTCAACTGTTAAATTTTTATATTTTTAAAGGTTACAATTTTACTTTTCCTGATGATGTAACTCCAAATAAAATTATTAAAGTAGAGTTTTAAATGAAACTTAAAAAAAAACAAACAAACAATATAAAAGAAGTTTATATGCTTGATAAAGAAACTAAACTTAAAAATGTTATTGTTTCAAACGAAGACCCTTATGATAAGTTATTTTCTTCTACTAAAGAAGAAGTTTGGTATTTTGATGCATTCGACTTTTAACGAAAGACTATTGTGGAACTAAGACCTTATCAACAAGAAGCCCTTGCTTCAATGCTTGAAGCTGAATCAAATGGTATTACCAAGCAGCTAGTTGTATTGCCAACTGGCGCTGGTAAAACAGTATTATTTGCTCAGCTTCCAATCATGCGCAAAAAATCATTACCAATGCTAGTTCTTGCACATAGGTCTGAACTTTTAATCCAAGCTAAAGATAAGATAGAAATGATTAATAAAGATCTATCTGTAGGCATTGAACAAGCAGAAAATAAAGCTGGTTATGTTGATGTTGTGATTGCTTCTGTTCCAACTCTTGGTAGAGAATCTTCTTCTCGTATTGAGAAATATCCTAAAAATTATTTTAAGACTATTGTAGTTGATGAAGCGCACCATGCTGCAGCTCCATCTTATCGTAGAATATTAGATTATTTTACACCTGAGCTTTTATTAGGAGTAACAGCAACTCCTCAACGATCAGATTCTGTTAGACTTATTGACGTCTTTCAAGAGATCGTATACTATAAGTCTATACAAGATTTAATTAAAGAAGGCTGGCTTAGCCCTTTAGTTGGATACAGAGTAAAAACATCAACCGATATTTCAGATGTGGAGATACAAAATGGCGAATACAAACAAGATCAACTCATTGAAGCTATTGATAATTCTAGTCGTAACAACAGTATTGTTACTGCCTATAACGATTTGGCGAATGCTAAGAAAACCGTTGTTTTCGCCGCTGGAGTCGATCACGCAGGACACCTTGAAGAAGCCTTTAGAAAAAACGGGTCCTCGGTACGAGTAATAATAGGTACAACTCCAGACGAAGAACGCAGACAAATACTGTCGGACTTCAAATCTGGCGTGGTGACTGTACTCGTTAACGTAGGTGTACTAACAGAAGGTTTTGATGAGCCAAGTATCGAAGCTATTATTTTAGCTAAGCCTACTAGATCATCTCTTCTTTATACTCAAATTGTAGGACGTGGTACACGTTTGTTTGAAGGTAAAGAACATTGTATGATTATCGATATTGCTGATACCACTAAAGGTAAAAAGCCTATTGGTTTACCAACTTTATTAGGAATGCCTGCTGACTTTGATCTTCAAGGTCAATCATTAACTGATATTGCTGATGAATTTGAAAAGCTCAAAGAGACTGCTCCTGGTGAAGCTTCTAGCGTACTTAACATGGAAGACATCACAAATGCATACAAAAGAATTGACTTGTTTATGCCTCCTCCTCCGAACCCAGCTGTACTTGAATATTCTACATTCATCTGGTCTGAAATAGGAGAAGATGAATTCTATTTAAATACTAATAGTTTTGAATCTCTACATATTTATTGTGACACTCTTGGAAGATGGACTGCTGAAGCTCGTCTACGCTCAGGTAAAAATGTTAATGTTCATGTTATTGGTCGTGGTCAAAGTATTAGATCTGTTTTTGCTGGTGCAGATAAATGGATTATGGAAAATAGATCTATATCTCTTCCATTAGTAGATGCAACAGCTGTTTGGAGAGCTGATGCCCCAACAGACAAACAACAAAAACTTCTTAAAAGAATTGGCGTACCAATTACCAATACAATGACTAAAGGTATGGCTAGTCAAATTATTTCTAAATGGATGGAAAGACCTGAGAATAAAAGACCAGCTTGGCTTGAAAATAAAATTAAACAGAACAAAAGGTGGTAAATTCTCATGAATGAATATCCAAAAAATTACCCTCGTAATGGTTTCCACATTTGTCATGGGTGTGGAAATATGGCTCCGCATCATACTCAAGAAAACGTTTCAGATAATGGTTGGGCATTCGATATTAATAGTTTTGGATATTACGCAGGCTTTACAGATCCAATTGGAGATCCAGAACAAATAGTAAGATTGTGTCATGACTGTGTATTAAAGTTTTTAGAAACATTTCCACTATTGGGAGTACTCATAGGTAACGGTTGCCATAGTCAATACGGCCCAGCTGACACACCATGCTGCAGATACGCGTGGAAAGCAGAATGGATAGGACCAACAGCAATCACATCATATGCTAGTGATGATGGAACAGAATGGGTGGCTAGATAATGTTATGTCCTCGTTGTACTTTAAATTTAATACCAAGTAATGATGCGCCAGGTGCATATCCTGGGGCTTTATCAAGAGCAGATAATGAAACAGAAATATGTTCATTCTGCGGATATGATGAAGCTGTTAGACAATTCTTTCACAATGATCTTCAGCCCAAAGATTCTTGGCCTGTAACAATCGATCAATAAACCTAAGGTCATCAAAAATAACAAAGCAAAGAAAGTTTTAACCAAAATAAAATAACCAATCAAGTAGGAGACTCTACTATGCCACCGTTAAAAAAACAAAATAAAATAGCTGTTACAGACAAACGTACTCCAGATGAAATTGCTATTCAATCAGCAATGACTTCTCATTACAATATTCTTACTCCTATGTATAAAGCTGAACATATTCGTGTTAAAAATCCTTTAACTACACGAGATCATTTATTTAGCGTGACTGATCCTGCTTTTTATGATATGTTTTATGAGCTTGCTCAGCTTGGATTAAAAGACAAGATGATGTTAGAAATTGAAACTTTTGCGGCAAATATTGATCCTGATTGGCAAGCTGTTTATTCAACTTTGCAACGTTACTTTAAAGGCATGGAAGAAGCTAATGAAATTTCTCAAATCTCTAGTCAATCGTAATATACAACACGCTAAAGCGCGTAAACAAGAACTTGTTGAAGGCGATGTATATTCTTCCCGTTATTGGGAAGGGTATATTAGCGCTTTAGAATCTATAGTTCACGTGTTACCAGACGATGAGGTAGAAGATGACGAAAAAAAAATATGAAAAAAAATTTCTTAGAAGTATCTCTCATCCTTCAATAGAAGATCGAAACAAATTACTTAACAAGTATTATGATGATCTACGTAAAGTAGATACGATTACTGCTTTAATTAAATATAAGCAGGCTATGCATTATTTGTATAGAGAACGTAATCCTTGGATGAGACCAATTAAAGTTACCTTTGATAACTGGCAATACAATTAATTTATATTGTTTTGCTGTTTAATTACGTCCCAATACATTTGTCCAACACGATCTTCGTATCTTTTTAATGTAGTATCGTACTCGTAATTGTTTACTGCTTTCATAACAAATTTATGAAATGTTGTTGCTATTGCAATGAGGATTAATAGTGTGATTATCATGCTTACATAGTATCATACTATCATGTTATGTGAACCTACCAATCGGTAGTATCTCTAAAATAGATAGGACTTATCTTTATGTCAGAACCTAAAAACATTAATGTTAATATACCTAATGTAATATCTTGGTTTGAAGAATCTGAGCAATGTATGCTTCATAACCACGCTCAAATAATACCTACTACTAATAGCGTTATGCTTGATTTAATAAAAAAAATAAAACATGCGTCTATGACCAATAGTGATTATGATGCAATTGTTTTAAAAGAATCAATTGAAGAGCTTCGTAAAGTTGTACAGACTTCTTATGATAAGCCTTTATCTAATTCTTTAAATGTGTTTATTAAACAATCGATAAAACTTTTAACTCAAAAAGCTAATGAAGCTGAACAACTTAGAGACGCAGCAGACGCTGATGGTAACAGCAGTTATGATTACTGGGATGGATATTTAACAGCATTAGATTTTGCTATTGATTCATTCCCTGAAGGAGATTATCATGAATGAACTACAACTTCAGGTCGAAGCATTAAAAGATAAGTTTTTACCAAAGTATTCTAAATCAATAGAAGTTGATGAGGGTTGGTATCAAATCATTGTTGATTGCGACAATGTGTTAACGCAGATTGATCCTAATTATCAAATTGCTCAAATCAAACAAAAGTTTGGTGGATTACGTTATTATTTTGAACCGTCAGATTCTAATGATGATGGACTATATATAAAAATGAATTCAATTGTTTTAAGTTATGAAGCTATTGCTGCAGTTACTTGTGAAGCTACTGGTAAACATGGTGTCTTGATGAAATCTAAAAGTGGATGGTATCGAACCTTAAATCCAGAATACGCAGCAACCGCAGAACATTATGATTCATATGTTATTTGCGTTAAGGGCCGGTAGCTCAGTGGTTAGAGCAGGGGACTCATAATCCCTTGGTGGTGGGTTCGATCCCCACTCGGCCCACTATGAAAAAATATATTGTTCTTTACACTATATCTGTATTAATGTTTTGGTATTTATCTTCCGCAATACGATAATTTTTATATTAACAAAGGATACATTATGAAAAAGCTATTTATAACATTTATTTTTTTAGCAACGCTTTCGAGTTGCTCAACTTCAAATAACGGTGGCAATTATCAAGAACAACCTTATTATGGTTACGATGATGGTATTGACCAAGACTGTGGCGATATTAGACACAAAGTTTATGTTGGTGATTACGACCCTGACCGCTTAGATCGTGATGGCGATGGTTGGGGCTGTGAAAGTTATGGAGGATAATATGTCACAAGCAGCATTATTTGGTTTTGGTAGCATAATATTTTTTATAGTAGCTACTGGCGCCTTCCTATATGGTATGGCAACACTTGATGAATTTTACAATAGAGATTATGACAAGGAGCTGAAATGACTGATTCGCAAAAAGATTTATTTACCTTTTCTCCAACTACATCAGAAAATAAAGCCTTAAACAAAACTTGCACTTCCTGCAATAGATTAATATCTGAACATATTCTTTGTTCTTATGACAAGGTTAGCTTGTATTGTCCTGGCGGCCCAGGATCATCAAAAGAACAAGAACTTAAAACTATTAAAGAACTTCTTGCTGTTTTTCAAAAGTTAGGAATTTAATATGCGTAAAATAAATGGCAATAAGTTACGTAAAAAATTGCAAAAACTTATTCCTAATTCTTCTTTTGATAAAGATAATGAAGGTCAAGTTATTATCTATACAGGTTTAAAAGAAACAAAAGACGGAAACTATAAGGAGTTAAAATGAACTTTAAAAAAGTTATTTCTTTTTATAAAATGAATCGCCTATGGGGCGACGGTAGACTTGAAGCAGCGTACTGGGCATTGCGCGGTAAAGCATTTCTTACTTCTTTTGAAGATCGTCTATTAGAAGATCAAATACCTAATCCCACTCCTGATATTGAAGATGAATGGTGGCAGGCAATAAAATGA
>Ga0208966_1000338_pt1 | contig 15003 bp, 7 predicted proteins | sample GreLakmeHU45MSRF_FD_187701 | JGI IMG/M metagenome (GOLD analysis project Ga0208966, IMG submission 187701) | Freshwater lentic microbial communities from great Laurentian Lakes, MI, USA - Great Lakes metaG HU45MSRF (SPAdes) | ecosystem: Environmental > Aquatic > Freshwater > Lake | place: Great...
ACCTTCCTGACTGTTTTCGTCTCAGGATCCGTCACGTCCTCCTCAACCTTCTCGAAATAGTCTCTACGATAATTCCAGCGGAAATCAACAGCCTGAACCTTGTTTATGAAATCGAGACCGACGACCGTTTCCCGAACGTCCGCCTTGTCACGAATGTCCGAGCGGTTGTTGTACGCGCCGTACGCGTAAAAAGATGTTGAAGAATTTCCACACTGAACCTGGTTCGAACCGGAGACGCTAGAACCGTAGCCGAGACATGTAGAATTATTGAAAAATTCAGCCGGGTCTCCATTTTGGTCTAACGAACCTGCATACGCTCCGAGCGCAGTGTTCTGTATACCGTACGTGTTGTCGTACATAGCATTCTCACCGACCGCCGTGTTGTCTGTTCCAGTCGTGTTTTGGTACATAGCACTCTCACCGACCGCCGTGTTGTCCGTGCCGGTCATGTTGGCGAACATCGCCTCTTTACCGACCGCCGTGTTCCTCTGACCTTTCGTGTTTAAGGTCATCGCACCATAACCGACCGCCGTGTTGTTTTGGCCGGTGGTGTTGGCGGTCATCGCATACTTGCCGACCGCCGTGTTACCGTGGCCGCCCGTGTTGGTGGTCATCGCCTGATAACCGACCGCCGTGTTATTGATGCCGGTCGTGTTGCTCTGCATCGCCTGCATGCCAAGAGCCGTGTTGTACGAGCCGGTCGTGTTGTTCCCCATCGCACCCTTGCCGACCGCCGTGTTGTACGCACCGTCCGTGTTGGCCGCCATCGCACTCGAGCCGACCGCCGTGTTGAGCTGACCGCTCGTGTTGGCCTGCATCGCATTCGCGCCGACCGCCGTGTTGTCTATTCCAGTCGTGGTGTTCTGCATCGCACCTTGACCGACCGCCGTGTTGTTGGCCCCGGTCGTGTTGGCGTTCAGAGCGCTCGCTCCCACGGCTGTATTGGTGGCAACAGAACCAGTGCCCATGCCTACTTTTACACTATTGAATGTCGCATCTGCACTTCCAGTGACCGTCGAGGCACCAACCGTCCCAACCGTGATATTGGGGGTTCCTGTGAGACCGGCCGCAGTTCCAGAGGTGTTCTGATTGAGGGTCGGGACATCGGAAGATGAAATAGCAGCCATCACAACATTTGTGCCGTTTCCGCGAAGGTACTGGGCGTTCGTCACTGCGCCGGCCAGCGCGTTCATAGCAAGCTGGGTGGTTGTCGTTCCGGTCCCGCCACGAGCGACCGCAAGCGTCCCGGACCCCGCGTTGCCCATGTCGAGGCCCGTGATTCCAGACCCCGCGCCTGTCAAAGTGGTTGCACTGACAGTCGAGGCCGCGACCGTGTTCGAACCTGCTAGAACTCCGTAGTGAGTCCCCACGAGGGAAGTTGCACTGACCGTCGAGGCCGCAACCGTGTTTGAACCTGCGAGAACTCCGTAGAGGGAAGTTGCTGAGACCGTCGAGGCTGCGACCGTGTTCGAACCTGCGAGAACTCCGTAGTGAGTGGTGGCTACGACAGTCGCTGCGTTCATAGTACCGGTGTAAACGTCCAGAGCGGTCGCGGGGCTCGCCGTTCCGAGACCCAGTCGCGCGGTTGCGTTGTCCCAGTAAAAGTTGGCGGCTGTTCCGGTGGTGCTGGCGGTCGTCGCACTGGTCGCATATAAAACGGCGTTCGTCGTGAGACCGGAGAGGGCCGAGACCGTGCCCCACTGAATACCGGCACCAGTTCCTGTCGCTTGGAGAACCTGGCTGGCTGTTCCGGCCGCACCTGCGATCAAAAGATTGTTCGTGTTGATCGTGACGCCCGAGATGTTTGAGGAGGCCGTGATCGTACCTGTTACGGTCACATTCGTCAGATTCGACGTCCCGTAGACGTTCAGAGTACTCGTTCCGTACACGACCGCAGAGTTCACCGTCAAGTATCCGACATTCATGGTCGCGATGTTTCCTGACGTGGCCGTGATCGCTGCCGCGTTAATAGTACCTGTATAGACGTCCAAAGCCGTGGCAGGACTCGCCGTCCCGATGCCAACCGAGCCGTTGGAATAGTACACGAAGGATCCCTGTTGGATCCATGGGTTCGTGCCCGTGTTGAGGTAGCCACCGATGGGTTTGATGGAGACGAAGGTCGAGGTCTGGGTCAGAGCCACGTTGCCAGTGACGGTTCCCGGGAAGGAACACTCGATGAAGTAGACGTTCGAGATGTTTGTGATGTTGAGGGGCAACTGAATGACCGTTGTGGGATCCTGGGTGTACATGGGGGCATAGGTGTACAGGTAGTCGGCCGGAGTCGCCGCAGGAGACAGTGCATCGGTCGCCAATGACCCAATCTGAAACTGCACGGGAGTGTTGCCGACCGTGTTCAAACACATGTTGACCTCGTAGATTCCAGTCTGGTTGACCTGGAAGTTGCCGTTTGTCGTGATTGCGAGCGAGGTGCTCGTGCCGTTGACGGTCCAGCCGTTCGAGGAGGTCATGGCGATCCGGTAGGCGTTGGACGAATAAACCCCGCTCAAGTTGGAGGATGACGAGCAGTTGGTGAGCAGGGCGGAGGCGATGCCGGTTGCCGAGCTCAAGTAATTGCCAAAGGGACTGACCTGGATGAAGGTTCCGTAGTTTGATCCGGCCGATGAACCTCCAGGGGGTGCTGTGGGGTACAGGAGGGTGGGATCTCCGGCGGCGGTCGAGAAAAAGGCGTCCAGATAGTACCATTTGGAAATGTCCGTGATGTTCAAAGGGATGGTGATGACGGTCGAGGGCGACGATCCGGCCGTCACGTTATAGACGTAGAGGTAGCCGGATGTGGCCGTGCTCCCCGGGGGGAAAGATCCCACGCTTGCGGACCCGACCCCAACCTTGACCAGAGGCTGGTCGCCCACAAGGACCATCTGGACCTGGTAGAGGCCGGCCGTCGCAAACTTGAGCATCCCCGAGGCGGCGCTAAAGGCGGTGACTGACGCTGACGTCTCGGCCGTAAAGGACGACATGTTAATGTGGTAGGCGTTCATGCTCGGTCCGGCGGTCCCCGTGGCGAACGCCACTCCTAGCGTGTAGTTGCCCGCTAGGATGTAACTGATTCCCTGCGAGGTTCCCGAACCAGAACCGGAACTATTGAGTGAAAAGACGTTTCCGTTAACCACGAGGTTCGCCGAGACGTAGACGTTTCCGTAACCCGTATCCGTCGAAAGGTTACTTCCCATGATGAGATTGTTCGTATAGAGGTTCGAGAGAACCCTGAGGTTCTGTGCGATGTTGGCGTCACCGGTCACATTCAGCGAGACGATGTTCGCAGTGGTGATGTTGCCGGTCAGGACGCCGAGGGACGTCAGTGTCGCAGACGATGCCGTGACGGCCGCCGCGTTCATAGTGCCTGTGTAGACGTCCAGAGCCGTCGCCGGACTCGTCGTCCCGAACCCGACCCGTCCGAGAGAGTTCATGACCATGATATTCGAGCCCCCCGCCACGTTCGAAAAGACAACGACGTTTGAGCCCTGGACGATGCTCGCTGGAAGTCCGGAGGCTACCAGTAAATTACTGGACGAAATTGTGTTCGAACCGGCCAGGACGCCGTAGAAGGTCGAGGCCGTCACGGACCCTGTCGCTGATGCGTTCGCAACGGACAGGGTGTTGGCGAAGAGGTTGGTCGTCGTCAGGGAGTTCGAGGCGTAAATGTTTCCCATGACCTGAAGGTTGGCTGTGGGAGTCGCTGTCGACCCGATCCCAACCTTCCCATCTCCGACCAAGTCCTTGTAAAACAGGGTCGTCGACATCTAATAGGTCTCTCTATTTTTTTAGATGGGTTTTATGATGACGTAGGTTCCTGTATAGGCCGAGGTCGCCAAATTCGAGTAGGCCGTCTGAATAACGTTGTCGGACTGGTTATTCGTCTCAATGTCGATGTAATAATACGAGGAGGTGTTTGTGACGTTGACTGGAATGGTCACGAGTCTGCTAGGGTTTTCTCCAAAGTCGAACCGGTAGGAGTAAGACCAGACGTTCGTGACGTTCGAGTGGTAATCGGTCGTGTTCGACGACAGGGCGATCGTCTTGATGCCCGTATCGACTGCAATAACGGCCATAATCATGTAGGGGCCGGGCTGGTTGAACTTGATGCCGCCATTGACCGTCGGGGCGTTGACAAATGCGCTCGAGCCGTAGGCGTTCCAGTTTGCCACGGGGGCCGGGGCGAAGAGGGTGTACAGGTTGCTCGTGATTGTCCCGGCGATGTTGCCGGACCAACTTGCAGCCGACGAAAGGGTGTAGGTAGCGGCAAGATTCATGAAGATGCCCGAGCTGGCCGGGATGAAGTTTGTGGTCTGGATCGTCGTGATGTTGGCCGTCGTCACGTTGAGCGTCGCTGCGGTGCTGGCCGTGATTCCAGACGCGGCCTGAAAACTTGTTCCGTCGTAGTACAGGATGCCGTTCGCCGTCCCGTACGAAGTCTGGTTCGTCCCCCCGGATCCGATGGGAATGGTCGAGACGGCCGCGACGTTCCCCGTTCCCTGAGCCTGCAAAAAGCCCCCGGACCCAACGCCATCGACAATCAAATTTCCAGTCTGAATTGCGTTCGATACGTAGACGTTGCCAGCAACAGTCAGGTTGGAGTTTGAAACGCTCGTCCCGATGCCGACGTTCGAAAGGTAGAAGATGGTCGACCCGATCGTACCGGTCCACTGGGAACCGATGAAACCGACAATATTCGTCGTGAAGATGTTTGCGACGTTCATCGAGGTTGCATTGATTGTGGGTATGCTGGCGCTGCTCAAGACGTTGAGGGTCTGGAGGTTCGAAATCTGCCAGACGTTCAGAATGCCCACGTTGGCAGTCGTGAGGGTTCCCACCTGTGTCACGTTCGTCTGGACCGCCTGAACCTGGGCGGCCGCTACCGCACCGAATGCCAGGTTCGAGGCGTTCAGGTTCGACAGGGTGTTTCCGTCGCCCACGAAATTGACAGCCGAGATGTTCCCTGAACTGAAGAGACCGGTGAGGGTTCCTACTTGCGTCACGTTGGTCTGGACAGCCTGGACCTGTGCGGCGGCTACCGCACCGAATGCGAGGTTCGAGGCGTTCAGGTTCGATAGGGTGTTTCCGCCGCCCACGAAATTGACAGCCGAGATGTTCCCTGAACTGAAGAGACCCGTAAGGGTCCCTACCTGCGTCACGTTGGTCTGGACAGCCTGGACCTGCGCGGCGGCTACCGCACCGAACGCAAGGTTCGAGGCGTTCAGGTTCGACAGGGTGTTCCCGTCGCCCACGAAATTGACAGCCGAGATGTTCCCTGAACTGAAGAGACCGGTGAGGGTTCCTACCTGTGTCACGTTGGTCTGGACGGCCTGGACCTGCGCGGCAGCTACAGCACCGAATGCGAGGTTCGAGGCGTTCAGGTTCGATAGGGTGTTTCCGCCGCCCACGAAATTGACAGCCGAGATGTTCCCTGAACTGAAGAGACCCGTCAGGGTTCCGACCTGCGTCACGTTGGTCTGAACAGCCTGGACCTGCGCGGCGGCTACCGCACCGAAAGCAAGGTTCGAGGCGTTCAGGTTCGACAGGGTGTTTCCGCCACCCACGAAATTGACGGCCGAGATGTTCCCTGAACTGAAGAGACCCGTGAGGGTTCCGACCTGCGTCACGTTGGTCTGGACGGCCTGGACCTGTGCAGCGGCTACCGCACCGAAAGCAAGGTTCGAGGCGTTCAGGTTCGACAGGGTGTTTCCATCGCCCACGAAATTGACAGCCGAGATGTTCCCTGAACTGAAGAGACCGGTGAGGGTCCCGACCTGTGTCACGTTGGTCTGGGCGGTCGCGAGCTGTGTAGCGGCCACGACGCCGAATGTGAGGTTCGAGGCGTTCAGGTTCGAAAGGGTGTTTCCATCGCCCACGAAATTGACAGCCGAGATGTTCCCTGAACTGAAGAGACCGGTGAGGGTTCCTACGGAGGTAATGTTGGTCTGGGCGGCCGCGAGCTGTGTAGCGGCCACGACGCCGAATGTGAGGTTCGAGGCGTTCATGGAAGACAGACCGGAACCGTTTGCCGTGACGTTCGAGACGCTGATGATGGACGGGAGCTGGGAGTTGGCCAGGGTGCCGAATGTGATGTTCGAGGCGTTCATGGAGGACAGGCCGGAACCGTTGGCCGTCACGTTCGAGACGCTTATGATGGAAGGAAGCTGGGAGTTGGCCAGGGTGCCGAATGTGATGTTCGAGGCGTTCATGGAGGACAAGGACGCTCCGTTGGCCGTGACGTTCGAGACGATGATGATGGACGGGAGCTGGGAGTTGGCCAGGGTGCCGAACGTGATGTTCGAGGCGTTCATGGAGGACAGGGACGCTCCGTTGGCCGTGACGTTCGAGACGACCACGGAGGCTGGCAGGTCCGTGTTGACGAGGGACCGAAACAAAGGAGCTGACGGGCCACCAGTGGATGGCCCAGCGAACACCTGGTTCGTCGGGGCTCCAGACGCCGTCCCAGTCCCACCCGAAGAGATTGTCAGCGGGGTCCCGAGAGTCAGAGTGTCGATGGAGGCCCCCTGTGCGACAGTAAAGGCGTAGCCGGGGCTGGCCCCTGTATGAATAGCGACATTTCCCTCTGGATCTATGACCATGGCCAGTGTCTGAAAGTCCCAAAACTCGGCGACGTTGTATGCATGGCCAGGCCCCCCACCCTCGTACTGAACCACTTTCATCGCAGTGGAGGTTCCTGCGTTGTTGATGCTCAGGGCGTTCGAGACGGTCGTGTTGGTCGCCGTGACTGTAAAATTTCCAGTCACGATGAGATTTCCCACCGAGACGTTTCCAAAGTTGTGGAACCCAGCCAATGCAGTGAGGTTTCCCACCAAGTTCGTGTCCCCTCGGACGATGAGGTCCTGTGTGCTCGTCGTCGAATAGACATTCAGGTCCCCAGCAACGTTGCTGTATCCCATCTACTAAAGGCCAAGGGAAAAAGTCCTGTTGACTTTTTTCCTGCGCCTACAGTACCAAATGGCCAACTACCTTTCTTTCGTTCTCTTCTTCCTCGTTGCCAACCCCATGACCTTCGCTCTGACCTCCAAGCTGCCGGTGGTCGGTGGCCTCATCACCGACGCGGCCGGTCGCCCGACCCAGGTGGGCGTGCTCGTCCACGCGCTGGTGTTCGTGCTGCTGATGTGTTACCTGCAGAAGATGGTCTAAAGGCCAGTCGCGCAGCGACTGTCCGCCGCGCAGCGACTGTCCGCCGCTTCGGCCATGCACCTCGTCCTATGATAAATTTCTCCTAAAAGGCTCCTTGATAAACTCTGGAGCTGGGTACTCATCAAGCGTTTTTAATAGTTTCATGCGAATATGTTCCATGATCCTGCTCTCCTTATCAAACATGTTCATAAGGTGTGCTCTCGTTTCAATAGACACCGACTCCCACTCAGACCGTGCTGCATCTTCATCACGGTCTGGATGTTCTTTGAGCCATCTGGCCACCCACTGGGTTGCAGTTCTCTCCATTTAATTTTAAAAATATTTTAAACCGGACTTATAGTCACCCATGTACCTCCAGCTGGGTTCAAGGTTGGTGCGAGTGTCGGCGTGCCAATCGCAAAGAGATCTATATAGTAATAATCAGTTGATGAAGTTGCGTAAAAAACAATGTCGAATATTTCAGTAGGATTTTGTGTGATGAACGGTATGTACCTGTATACGTACGTCTGATCAGTGCGCGTCGTCACGTCTGATACGTTTGACCCTATTCCTATACCCGTTATGTTATCAGACGTCGACAAGAAAACAGCCTTGACGTTATAAATTCCTGGTTTATTGAATCTAAAATTACCATTTGCAGATCTAGACACAAGTGTACTCGAGCCCTGTTCGTTGAATGTGCCGAGCCCAAATGCTAACGTCTGACCATAAAGAACTCCTGTATACACGGGAGGCGTGTAATTTGAAACGAGATTATAGTATAACGAGCCACCATCACCTAAAGGAGTTCCTATACTAGTAAAAACGTTTCCAGAAACGACGACGTTTCCAGTGATGTAAGTGTTGCCGAGAGGTCCAGAGAGAATGTTGCTTGTGACGGTCAGAAAGTTTGTATTGAGAGTACCTACATTAGCCGTAATCAAATTAGAACTGAAAATATTTGCTTGATTTGTAACTGAAATTGAAGAGGCATTCAGGGTCGTCAGATTTGAATTTGTTCCGAAAATTGAAGAGGCGGTCACGGTCGTGACGTTGGCAGACACAAGGTTTGAATTTGTTCCGAAAATTGAGGAGGCGGTCAGGGTCGTGACGTTGGCAGACGTCAGATTTGAATTTGTCCCGAAAATTGAGGAGGCAGTCAGGGTCGTGACGTTGGCAGACACAAGGTTTGAATTTGTTCCGAAAATTGAGGAGGCAGTGAGGGTCGTGACGTTGGCAGACACCAGATTTGAATTTGTTCCAAAAATTGAGGAGGCGGTCAGGGTAGTGATATTCGCAGACACCAGATTTGAATTTGTCCCGAAAATTGAGGAGGCGGTCAGGGTAGTAATATTCGCAGACGCCAGATTTGAATTTGTTCCAAAAATTGAAGAGGCGGTCAGGGTAGTGATATTCGCAGACACCAGATTTGAATTTGTCCCGAAAATTGAGGAGGCGGTCAGGGTCGTGACGTTGGCAGACACCAGATTTGAATTTGTTCCAAAAATTGAGGAGGCGGTCAGGGTCGTGACGTTGGCAGACACCAGATTTGAATTTGTTCCAAAAATTGAGGAGGCATTGAGGGTCGTGATGTTGGCGGTGGGCACAGAGAGGGTTGATCCTATCGTCAACCCCTGTAGGTTCGAAACTTGCCAGACGTTCAGGATCCCCACGTTCGCCGCCGTCGCTGTCAGATTTGTAGTGAGGGAATTTAGATTTGAAATTGCCAGTACGTTCAGGGTACCTACGTTGGCGGTGGTCGCTGTCAGATTTGTAGTGAGGGAATTTAGATTTGAAATTGATAGGACATTCAGGGTCCCGACGTTTGCGGTAGGTACAGAAAGATTTGATCCCAAAGTCAACTCCTGGAGGTTCGAAACTTGCCAGACGTTCAGGATCCCCACGTTAGCCAAGGGTGTCGCAAGCGATGTTCCGAGAGTGAGTGAATTTAGGTTTGAAATTGTCAGTACGTTCAGGGTCGAGACATTGGCAGTGGGTACGGAGAGGTTTGATCCCAACGTCAACTCCTGGAGGTTCGAAACTTGCCAGACGTTCAGGATCCCCACGTTGGCCAAGGGCGTCACAAGTGATGTCCCGAGAGTGAGTGAATTTAGATTTGAAATTGAGATTACGTTGAGGGACCCAACATTGGCCGTCGTCGCCAAGACGTTCGGGGTGGACACGGAGTTTGACGCGTAGATGTTTCCAGTGACCTGGAGGGTCGCGCTTGTCAGGGAGGGAGGGGTCAGCGTAGATCCCACCCCCAGAGGTCCTAGAATCCCCTGGCCACCCGCCGAGTACATGCGCATGCGGTTCGTCGTATTGGTCTGAAGAGTGATATCAGATGCCTGATAATTTATAACAAAGACGTTCTGGGTCGCATCCTTGAGGAAGGTTCCGCCAGATCCAGAACCTGTCGACGCGTCCGAGAGGCTGATGGACACCGCCGTGCTCGTCACAGGCGAGGCGACCTCGAGCTGACCGTACGGGTTGGCGATCCCGATGCCGACCGTCCCGAAGATGGCCTTCCCGCTCACATTTGCAAAATTTGCAAAGACGTTATTTGTCGTAACGGCGTTGCTGACGGCCAGGTTCGATAGAACGCCGACGGATGTGATGTTCGGTTGGGCCGGGGCGGTCACTGAAAGGGCCGTCCCCACTGTTCCAACGATATTCGAGGCCTGGAGGTTCGAGAGGCCCGATGCGTTCCCGGTCAGAAGTCCACCGAATAGCACCCCAGATACGTTCAGGCCACTCAAAGTCCCGAGCGAAGTTATATTCGTTTGTGCATTCCCTGTCACGGCCGATGCCAGGGTCGAAAAGGGGATGGTCCCCACTATGTTCGCAGACTGGATGTTCGAAAGGGCTTGCCCGGACCCGACGATGAGCCCAGAGACGGCCAGCGACGTCAGCGTCCCGACGGAAGTTATGTTCGTCTGCGCTGCACCAGAGACTGACGACGCCAAAGAAACCGCGCCGACGATTGATGCGCCCGGGATGTTCGTTAGTCCAACACCATCACCAGAGATTGTGCCACCGATGAGAGATCCAGTGACCGACAGGGAGGACAGGGTTCCCACGGAGGTGATGTTGGTCTGGGCGTTTCCGGTCACTGCTCCGGCCGTAGTTGCAAAGGCGACGGTCCCGACTATGTTCGAGACGGAGAGGTTCGAGAGGGCCGAGCCATCACCCGCAAACGAACCAGCCGTGACCAGTCCAGAGACGGCCAGGGATGACAGAGTTCCGACGGAGGTTATGTTGGTCTGCGCGCTTCCAGCTACGCTTTGTGCCAAAGCTACACTCCCCACGACATTCGAACCGTTGATGGCCGACAGGGCCTGTCCAGTTCCGGTGATGAGCCCGGAGACGGCCAGGGCACTCAGAACTCCGACGGATGTGATGTTTGGCTGTGCGTTCGCAGTAACTGCCACGGCAGTCCCGACGGCACCCACAACGTTCGACCCAGGGATGTTCGAGAGACCCGAGGCATCCGAGACGGTAAGCAACCCTGCGACCGTGAGGCCGGTCAGAATTCCCACGGAGGTGATGGCCGATTGGGCCGACTGCGTGACAATCTGTGCGCTCCCGACCGTTCCCGAAACATTCGAACCGTTGATGGACGACAAGGCCTGACCGGTCCCAGCTATGAGCCCAGAGACGTCCAGTGCGCTCAGAGTCCCGACCGATGTGATGTTTGGCTGGGCGTTCCCCGTGACTGCGACGGCCGTCCCGACGGTCCCCGCCACATTCGATGCATTTAGATTCGAAATTGCAGACCCGTTGGAGGCTGTGATCAAACCGGCGACGGTCAGGGCGCTCAGAATTCCCACGGAGGTGATGTTCGGTTGGGCGTTCCCAGTGACTGTGCCGGCCGTCCCTACGGTCCCCAGGACGTTCGCCCCCGTGAGGTTCGAGAGGCCCGATGCATTTCCTGAATAGAGGCTGGCTATGACTGTATTGAGGTTCGAGACTCCATAGACGTTGAGGGTGCTCGCACCATAGACCACGGCTGAATTGACGGTCAGGTATCCGACATTCAGAGTGTCTATGTTGGCCGTTCCTAGGACGTAGAGGTTCGAGCCGGGTGGCGGGTTCGAGAGGGTCCCGATCGACACGCCATTCTGGTACGCGACGTTCCCGTTTATGGTGGTCCATTGGGTAGGGATGATGGCGATGTTCGCAGCCTGTGTGATGAGCCCGTACTGGTCGACAGTTCCCTGGAAGACGTTGGTGGACGAGCCGTACTGACCTGGCGTTACCCCAGAGTTTGGAAAATTTGTATTTGAAAATGTCCCAAAGAGATTCGAGGCGTTGAGGTTTGAAAGACCTGAGGCGTTCCCGTAGTACGCCAGACTTGTTATAGACACTGCATTCAAAGTAGTTGTCACATTTGCTGATATAAAGTTTGCACCGTATATATTCCCTGATATGTACAAGTCGGTTGTAAAGGAATTGCAACTGTACAGATTCGATGCCGAGAGGCCATAGAACGTATTGAGTGAATTCCCGTTTGAAATATATATCATTGGAGGGATTGAAGGTTGGCAATTATTTACGACGACACTTCCACATCCCCCTTGACCGGAACCATTTGTGATGCTGTCACACATCGTCTATCTGTTTTTTACAGAGATTATTATCAAAAGGCCCACAGTAGCAACTCCACTGTTCGGCTGACGTCCGCGCAGGCGCCTCTTCAAGAACGCCTTCGTCCAAAGAGTATGATGAAGAGGCCTAGGATGAGGGCGGCTATCATGACGTACATCTTCTGGCGTTCGCCCGAGTCCCACGCGACTGGAGGGGGGAGGCTCTCGGGTCGTTCTGGTGCGTCCGGAACCATGATGGTGTCGAAGCGAAGCAGGAACATATTGCGCCCGAGGTCCTGACCGATGGCCGAGTCGTAGAAGAGCTTTCCGTTTCCGGCGTTTCTCCATGAAATTGTCAGCCGATCAATACTGTCGATACGGGAAGGGTACTCGATGGCAATTCTGTAATTTTGAGAATAAAATTCGTTGTTGTACGTGAAGCTCGTGTTGGCGAAGGTGGAGGCATTCGAGGCGAGGGACGTGGCGGCTTTGACGGGCACAAATGCAAATGCGCCAGAATAAGCGTTCGAGTTGGGAACGGCGATCGAGTTTGCAGTTTGTGTGAGTGCCGAGGCGACCAGAGTCTGTGTCGAGCGAAGCTCAGCGATATCCAAAGTCAGATACTGCGAACTGAAGACGTTCGGCAACATGGCAGAGACGAGCTCAACCTTGCTGACGTTGTAAATTGGCGTCGACAGAAAAAGAGTATATGAATTTGAATCTGGAAATAGAGTCTGATTACGATTGTTGGAATCTACGTAGACTACGTAGTCCATTCTAAGTTCTGTTGATACTTTTTACGGGCCCGGGAACCCTCACATGATGGGTATACCATCACGACCAGGGTACAGACACACGTTCGGCTTCGAGCAAGTGATCCGGAGAGTCAGATAGGTCGGGCCTCCGGTAATGTTCGGTTGGGCTCCAGAGGCCGAATATAGGTTCACAGTGAACTTCTCAATCTGCCTAATCGGCTCGATGAACGGAACTTCAACAGGGAAATAGCCATTGGTCGTAAAGATCGTTCGGTGGTTCGTTGTGGGATTGTCCTCGAGCGGAATAAACAATACGGAGGTTGCGAGCTGGTTGACGTTCGAGACGGCGATTGAAGGTGCGGCGCCCTCGTTCGAGATAATGCCGGACACCTGGCTGCTGTAACTGAGATATGTCTTGTCATTAAACTTTGACTTGAGTTCCTCAATGTTGATGTAATAGCCTGATGTAGTCACGGGGGTGTTGGCGTTTGCGTGGAAGCTGGCCGAGAGGACCTCAGCCTTGATGACGTTTCTCAAAGGAATGTTCATGTAGCCGATGAAGCTCGCATTCGAGCTGGCACCGACTGAATCAACACGGATCGTGTACACTTCAGTGTCACACATTTCTATTATGTACTGGGAATATTTTGGGGGCAGGGGAATCACACGACCTTTACTTCTCCAGCAGAGAGCCGCCGACGCCGTCAGCAATTGCATAGTCGCGCATGTTGTCCTTGACGTACTCGCCAGAGTTGCACAGGCCACCTGGGGTCAGGCCGCTGCTGTAGTAGGCAGCATCCTTGGAGGGGCCCGCCACACAGTCCAGGGACGGCTTGATGTCGAAGATGCTCTTGGGGTCCGCGCTGACGTTCGGGCCAGACACGATAGTGAGAGGAGACGGCTCGTAGGTGGACGAGCGGGTGGTGGCGCCCTGGACCAGGATGACCAGGATCGCCAGCAGAAGACCGATGATGGTCGCGTGGATAACCATCTTTCCAAACTTGAATGCCATTTGCTTTTGAGTGATATTTTTTTCGAGACAGTGGCGCCCCTGGCCTGCGACCAACTTGGCTGACTCGCGTTAAAGCCAGTGAGCACTTTTCTACAAAACTGGTAGATGGAGTTTTCTTTTGACACGAACGAGGGCAAGACTATGGCAATGAACGATGACGAGACTAAATTGCTCGACGAGATTTCGTTTGCGCCCCCCGAGCGTCGATCGGCTCCCCTTAAGCCCCGTCAGTCCCGCCCCAGTCCGTTCGCCAAGCGGGCTCCTGGACCAGTCGAGCACCAAGTGGCCCCAGACGACGGCCTGGATATGTTCATGAACCCCGGGAAGCGTACGGCCCCGCCACCTCCCATGGCTGAGGAGTTTGACGGTGGCGAGGAGGATGACGGCTTCGAGGAGGGCGGTCAGGAGGGTGGCCCTGAGGGTTACCAGGGAGGTGGCACCAGCGGTCCCTCCGAGGGCTACAAGACGATCGAGGACGAGAAGGCTGACCTTTTGAACAAGATTTCCCGTCTGAACAAGAAGGGCATCCAGTCGAGCCAGCGCCTGACAATCTACAGCGACATTGAGGAGATTCGAACCGAGTACAAGCGGATGACGTACGGTGTCGAGGTCGAGCGCTCCATCAAGTTCCAGCGTCGCATGCTCATCGCCTGCGTGACCGGCCTGGAGTTTCTCAACGACAAGTTCGATCCCTTCGACCTGGCACTCAACGGCTGGTCCCAGAACGCCATGGAAAACGTGGAGGACTACGATGGAGTCTTTGAGGATCTCCACAACAAGTACAAGACGAAGATCCAGATGGCACCCGAGGTCAAGCTCATCATGATGGTCGGCGGGTCCGCGATGATGTTCCACCTGACCAACTCGATGTTCAAGGCGGCCGTGCCGAACATGACCCAGGTGATGCAGCAGAACCCAGGACTCCAGCAGAACATGATGGATGCGGTGATGCGGAGCCAGGGGGGTGGATTTGCACCTCCCTCCGCCTTTCCGTCTCCTCCCGGTCAGCGCGACATGAAGGGCCCCGGAATGGACTTTGGGTCCCTGATGAACATGATGGGACCTCCTCAGGCAATTCAGACGCGTCCTGGACGATCGGCCGAGACCGAATCGGTGTCTGACATTGTCAGCATCGACGAGGGCGACCCGGACACGCGCGAGGTGGCGGTTGGTGGACCCAAGAAGCGCGGACCGAAGGGCAAGGGGAAGAGGGAGGTGAGTTTGTGAGCGAAGCTCACAAACGCGGGCGAAGCCTCCAGCCGTCCCGTGGAACAGTCCCTCGAACCTCCGGTCCGAGGCCCTGGTAAAAAATCTAATCTAAAAATAGGGAATGGCACTATCATATGCACCATTCGATGATAAGTGGGCTTCAAAGCCCGTTATGTATAAGCCGGCACCTCAGGCGGGGGCTGGGCGTGGAGGATTTCCCCGCGCTCCCGTCTCAGATGATACTGAGTGTAATAAGTTGATAATTGGTTTCGTGATTGCCATCATCTTTATGAACATCCTAGAC
>Ga0208966_1000344_pt1 | contig 14860 bp, 24 predicted proteins | sample GreLakmeHU45MSRF_FD_187701 | JGI IMG/M metagenome (GOLD analysis project Ga0208966, IMG submission 187701) | Freshwater lentic microbial communities from great Laurentian Lakes, MI, USA - Great Lakes metaG HU45MSRF (SPAdes) | ecosystem: Environmental > Aquatic > Freshwater > Lake | place: Great...
GCAAAACATTGTGCTGACAGAACAGGGTGCTGCTCTAGTCACTTACCTTAGCGAGCTAGTCAAAAAGTCTATGGAGGAAGCAAGCAATGGAATCTAGTGAACTTTACAGCTACGGTGCGGTTGGGGTTGTCTTCCTGCTGCTAAGTGCAATTCCGTATCTGCGAGATAGTCAGTGGCTATCTGCTAGTGCTGGGGCATTTAGGGATAAGACCGAGACTGAAAGGTCTAAGGAAGCCATCAATGACCTTATGGATTTAGCTGCTGATCTAGAGCTATCTGAAGATAAGCGTGGCTTGGTTCTTTGCAATGAACTGATTTGGTACATTCTTTCTGGCACACCCCGCCCAGCCGCGAAAGGTAAATGATGAAATTGAAACCCGCGAAGAATAGCCCAATTGATTTAAGGCTGTTCCTTATTGTCGCAGTTGTTTTAATTTTTGCATCACACAGGCTTGGCCCCCTTGTCGGCCCCCCGGTTACGCCGGTAGCCCCGGTAGTTTCTGACGGGCTTTTGGAAACTTGCCGTTCCATGCAGACTAAAGACAAAAAGGCTTTAGGCGAGATGTATGAGATCTTGGGTAATGCAGTAGCCAGCGATACATCACGGGAGCCAGTTCTATTTAGCACAGGTCAGATTCGTGCGGCTAACAGGGCTGGTTTGCTGTTTGTTTGGAGAGGCGTTCTGAATAACCCTCCCGGCAAATACCCCACACTTCAAGAACAGCTAGAGCGTGAGCTTACTGCGTCCTTGGGAATGGAGGATGTTCCTCTCAATCCAGCCATTAGGGCCAGTGCCACTAAGCTATTCTCTGACATTGCTCAGGCTTGCAAATGAGTAAACGCCCCTCAATTTCTATGGTGTTTAAAGATTACACCTATGCCCAGAAGGCATATGAGGATGGCTTTCGTGGAGCAATCTACGATCCAGAAGCCAACCAGAGACTGAACCAGTTGATTGAATCTAGGGGCGGGTTTGCATTTGCCGAACAGGCAATGACCACAAGTTTCCTTGCTGGATCAGGCGAACAAAGAATCTCGCTGCCGTTTATTGCCGTAGAGAAAGCGTACCCCGGTTGTTTCCCCGGAGCGGCGCAAACTATTGGTGACTGTGTTTCCCAATCGACGGCTAAAGCAATATGGACGAGTTTCGTTTGCGAAATATTGCACGGGGATAATGCCCAAAGAAGCGAACTACCATCACTTAGTTCGGAGGCAATTAAGAACGGCTGCATCAGTTCAGAGGCAATCTACTGGTATAGGGGATATGGGGGGGATGGGTGGATTTGTGCAGAAGCTGCGGAAGTATGCCTAAAAGAATGCGGCCTGTTTTTGCGTAAGCCATATCCAGAACTAGAGCTAGACCTTACCGAATACTCTGGACGCACAGCCCACATTTACGGATCTAAAAGCCCACCCAAGTCCATTACAGAAATTGGTCAGGCTCATTTAGTGGAGACTACCACGGTATGCCGTAGCTTTGAATCTTGCCGCGATATGCTGGCTAACGGCTACTGCATTTCTAGCTGTGGCTCAGAGGCTTTTGAAAGCGTTAGGGACAAGTACGGAATTGCCAACCGCTCCCGTAAAAGCTGGGCGCACGCCATCGCAGTAATCGGTTGTGATGATCGACCTTCGACAGTTAGCCGAGAGGGATCGGGTTTGCTATTATTCTGTAATAGCTGGGGAAAAGATTGGATAAGCGGGAATAGAGTAATTGATGGGATGAATTACGAGATTCCGCAAGGTTCGTTCTGGGCAAGATGGGAAGACGTATCGAACAGGTACTACATTGCAATGTCTAGCAGCAAAGGCTGGCCAGCTAAACAGATGCCTGATTGGGGACTTGAGGGGATTGTCTAATATGTTAATTGCAAATATCGCACTCGCAATGGAGATGGCACTAGCAGTGTTGTCTCCGCATCAAGTTGTCCCATCACCCACACCCGCCCCAGAGATTCGCGCGTACTCTATTATTAACCCATCACAGAATAAACCAGAACCAATATGTCCACTAAAACAGCCTACTCCCAAGACACCAGCAAAGCCGAAGTAGCTGCATCCACGCAGTATCCCCACTTATCGCTACTGGATTCTCTTATCCGTTCTGCCGATAGGTTTGGCTGGCCAACCATATTGCTGGTGGTGGTTCTATACTGGGCGAGAACAGATTTAGTTAAGCCACTGCTAGAAGCAAACAGTGGCTTTATGAATAGCATTGTGGACTCGCACAGAAACCTAGTGCAAGAAGTCAAATCCCTTGGTAGCAAGCTAGACATTTTAATTGATGTATCTAGCAAGAAATAATGCCGCAAGGAAAGCTAAGAGTATTAAGCGAAGCACAGCAAGCATTTGCTATAGAGGGGAACGGAATTATTCGTCCAGCAATTGCTGCGTTCTTCTGCCAAAGTCCTAGCTTACGGCATTTAGCGGGGCGTATAGAGAGCGAGTCTATCGCACAAGAAGCGGTGTGCATGGCTGCATTCACATATGATCCAGCCCGCAGTAAAGTCACAACTTACTTTACCCACGCCATTCACAATGCCATTCGTAAAGCCTGCGTATTACAGAAACGCAGGGATCGAAGGTTTGTGCCAGCAACCAAGCTAATTGATAACGCTGTAAGCACAACGTATAAACTGCGTGGAGCTAGGGCAATGATGGCTTTACAGACGCTCCCGCACGAACACAGGATGCTTCTGCAAGACAGGCTGTTTGACAACATCACGCTAGAGCAACTAGCGGCAGAACAGCGATGTGATTGGAGGACTCTGCAAAAGAGAATAACAGAGTCAATCAATATGTTGCGGGCAGCGGAACTAGCTCTGCCATAGAGCAACCATTGTTGTGCATCTCCTCCCTAATCATAGCTCGTATTCTCTTGAACGAGCATACCTTGGGGAATCCAAGAGTATGGGCATGACAAGCCCATGTGATAGCACTGTTGTTATCGAATGGTCTATCTAGGGGAAAGTCGGTTTGAATCCTTGCCCACCTAGCCAACAGCGTTACTGTCATCATCGGTCGCTTGGCTACTACGGACTCTATAAATAGCCTTTCCTTTGGATTCACAACGTAGATTTGATTGGGCCTAGTCCCTTGCTTCTTCCAACCCATTGGGGTTGCAGCACTGTAGGGCAAGCCTTCTTTCTTGCGGTATTCTATTACGTCAAGAATCCGATCTCTGGTGATGCCACGGTCTAGCTCAGAGAACGCAAGCATTACGGTCAACAGTAGCTTGCCGTACAGTGGATCTGAAAATACCGTAGGCAAGTCTAGCGAATAGAACGTGACTTGCTTTGTCTTGAATGCCTCAATGTTTCGCAGCCCATCTAGGGTATTGCGGAACGCACGGTCTAGTCTTGAGGAAACTATGTAGTCACCGGGAACAGTCATAGAGCAAATGTTTAGGCCATGCGTGCGCTCTGAAAAAGGCTTGGAGCCACTAATTGCTAGGTCATAATGGAAGCCACCCCACTCAACCCCTTTCGGCTTCAAATCTCTTTCGTAAAATGCTACAACCTTGGACTCTTGCACGGTTTCCGTTAGCTCTTGATGCCTAGTGGAATGCCTGCCATACCCATAACAAATTGCCATGAAAGTCTTTCTATAATGCGACAGAAATGTGATATTTGCGCTACAACACTGACAGCTATGTGGAAGGATGAAAGGTTGTATGTATACGAAATTGCTAGGGAACTAGGGGTTTCAGTAGGAACGATAGTGGCATGGAAAAAGATACTGAATCTGCCAGATAGATCCAAGGAGTTTGGGCATGAGCAGAATAGATCTGACCCGAGCCTAGAAGAAATAGCCGAAATGTGTGCCGAGTTTAGGAAGACTTGGCCAGACTACCGATTCAACAATAGCAACATAATCCCGCAGAAAACAGGGCTACGAAACCCAGCACGGTTTAGGTAGCCTCATAAAATCACGACACATATGTCGTTCCGATCTGAAGATGAACCTTCAATACACCGTGTTCCTCATACGAAATTACACGTTTTATTTCATCGCATGATTTGCACAGATAAAAACCATAGACTTGAATGATTGGCGCATTAAACACACAACAGCAACAATGCAGCGAGTCTCCACGTTCTGATGCGTATTCGTCAATTAACATCGCTTTTCCTGTTTGTGTTAAAAGGTGTCAATATTGCTCCATTTCAATCCCGATGTTTTGCTTAACAGAGTTGACAAGATGTTTTAGAAAGGAAGCGCGCGACCTATCTGGTGTTTGTAGTTTTATGCAGCAGTTAATAAGCAACCTTAGATGTTCTTCTTTGATTTCAAACAAGTTAAAGTAGCCTATTCCGTGGTTATCCTTAACACAAACCCCATCACGATCTAACGCTCTAGCAAACCGCATTCTCAAAAGCCATTCAGGAATGTTGGCATCTGTAATTGTAGAAATGCCAATTATCCATTGGTTCTGACTTAAAGCTTGATTTATTTTTGTCATAAGCTTTAGTGTGTCAGTAACTTCTTGCGTTGTGTTATCAGGAATCATCTTTTTCTTTAGCCCCCTCTGCTTGTTTTCTTTCCTTGTAATTTAGAAGGACACCCCTACAACGAAACCAGTTGTCAACTTCTTCCATGCAAATCGAACTATCATTCCACGCTACATTGTCAGGAGTTTCAAAAGCCAAAGCGTAATACAGGTATCCAGTATCGTCACGGAACTCGGCGTAAAGCAACGAAATAGCTTCACGAAACTCCTTATAAGAGGACACTTTAAGCGCTATGTCATGTAGCTTTTCGTCATTGTCCATCCATAGAATAACATTCCATGTTTGGTAGTTTGCCCACCCGTTGTAGTTATCAGCAGCACTCACTCCTCCACCCTCTCTTTCTTGTGTTTTCCGCAGTCTTGCATAAGCTCCTGAAAATGCATTTGAACCTTTGCAGTGCCATAAGCACTTTGAAAGTCTGCTTCCCAACGTCGATCATACATTTCACGCAACTCATGCAACATATTATTGAATAAAACTTCTGAAGGAGTTGGTAGCCCCTGTATTCCAAAGTCATTATCTGACAAGTAGAAAATAGGAACACTGCGTTCAAGAACGGGTTCTGTCATTGGGATTGATGGGCTAAGGGGTATCATTCCTTTTGCCGCCCCAATTACTTTTACTAACCACTGCCTGCCATGAATTAAAGTGTTCACCGCAGGCTCCGTCAATATCTCCCCTATAGAAAAATGCACAGAGTCCTCAATCCGCACGACTTCGTACTGCTTTCGATTACAATTTAGATGTTCAGCCAAAAACAATTTCTTTTTAATACTCACGACTATCCTTCTTTCTTCGGTTTGTTGATAAAAGCGTTAATAATGTCCCAGCCACGATCCCTCATCCCTTCTCCCAGCAATTGCTGTAAACCAAACAGGAACTCATTGCATTCCGCAACACTCCAATCAGGTCGCTTCTCCTGAATATCAGAAGCAGTAAACACAACATTGGCAGTTCGATCCTCTGTGTCTTCCAATTCAAATGCTCTTTGCCTTGCACCGTAATGTTCAGCCTGTGAGGCATCCCCTACGGATCGACCATACCGAAACCCTACCGACAAGAGCCGACCCTCTGGAAGTACCCATAAATGAAACTGATTAGCGGTATCCACAAGTTGGGATTCTGGAGGGAAAATCTCTATAGCCTCCCTTTCTGCACCGCAAAGCTCCGTTTTAATGCGCTGAAGATGCCGCCAATCACGGATAATTTCCCGGTCTAACCGCTTAATGGATAGCCACTGCCACATTTCACCGTGTGTTTCATCATTCACTTCGGTTATGTTCACAGCATACAAATTGTTTTCGTATCGTAAACTCTGCTTACGCCACTCAACAGCTTGTTCGTATGCCTCTCCCACTAAGCCCTTTGTTTTAATCGGATGATACTTGTCAGATGGAATAAACTTCCACTCACCCCAGCTAATACGAGCATTCGCGTGTCGCCTTTTCACTCGTCCTCCTCTTGGTTAAAGTGTTCATCGGCAAAGTTTTCGCATCTCTGAATAGCAGCACTAAATCTTTCGTGCAAAACCCGTTCGTCATCGTCATCTGTGTCCAAACCATATATTTCAATCCGCTCCGAATGTACGGCATCACTGCCCTCAACAATTGTGCCAACCATGATTCCCTGCTCATCAAAGGAAACCCAAGCACCACAGCGAGAATCTCTCTTTACTCGTATTTCAATAAGAGTTTCAAGGTGTTCCTCGTTACCAGACAGACCGCACCAATGTGCAATACACTCAACAAGAAACTGCCCAAATGCAGCGTTTTCCTGCCCTTTTTCATAAGCACTCCAGCCAAGATCACTCATCACTTACCTCCTCCTCTGTGTCTAATGATGGAAGTTCCTTGAATAAAACCTTTGCTAATGACATTGGAACGTCAACAAATCCAGTGTTTACGCCACCAGCAGGGGTTTCTTTCCACTGAACCCTACATCGCAAATGGGGAGTAACCTTCTTTCCCATTGCGTGTTCGTGAATCATCATTACATCGACTACGAATACCGTGTCTTCCGGCAATTTGCCAAGGTAATCAGGGTTAAGTACACGGTTGTAACCCCGCTTCTCAGCATAAGAATTAACGTGCATAAGCGTATCTCTGTTCACTGTTGCAACATTACTACGACGCATTTTCATCATTCTCCGGTTCAACTCCCAAGTAACCAGTTGGAATCGTATTAACGAGTTTACGATTAACCAAACAGCCAGCACGAAATCTAATTCGTGGAATCAACTTGCCCTTCCCTGTCCAATACAGTGCCGCTAAACAAGAATTTCGATAGTGTGGGCTTTTAGTTAAATCAATGTCCTTGCCTACAGTCCATCCCACCTTGCCACGGTTGTGTGCTTTGGTAATGTATTTGGGGTCTTGAGTAGCCTCAAACTTACTGGCATCACAATTCAACACATCTGGCTGAACAATCTCTGGGTTGTCTGCTAATAAACAGATAGTGCAAACTAACCTAGTAAGGTCAGTAATAAACCAATCAGGGAACTGCACCCCTACATCAGAAGATGGGTGAGGAGGGCAGTTAAGCAGCGACCACTCAATCGTTCGCCCTTCTTGCACAACTATGTGCTTGTAAAGCATTCTTTGTAACCCAAACAATTCCCCCTCCATCGCTTCGTGTATGTCGATCCAGAAACATATACACGGTATGTCAATGTCGGTTTCCTTCGCAGGAGCGCCATATATGCCAGCTTTTACAAAACCAGTGTTGCAAAGTGCTGTCCGTATTCGGTACTCTTTGCCATCCCACTCAAATTTAAGTGAATGTTCGGCATCTTCTGGAAATCGAAGCATCAAATTAGGCAGTGGCAACCTAACGTGAGAGCTATCTATGTCTAGCTTGAGCTTTGTCAGCGTTGGAATAATGCTGGGATAGATGTTGTAATAAGGGCGACGGTCTTCTGCCCACTCTTGTTCTGTCTTGAGCAAAAGTGGAGTAAATGGATCATCCATCCCCGCATCCTTAGCCATTCCAATTACTGTTGTAATGTTAAGATTGGTGAATTGCTCTAGATTTAGGTTAGTTCCTTGCCTTTTTGCCCACTCATGGTGAGTAAGATAGGTGCAAAACTTCATGCGTCACCATCCAAATCCCCAAGACCCATGTTGGATAGAACGACTTCCCACTTAGCGCGCAAGGCTTGACGATCATGGAGTGGCATATAGCTAACGATGTCTGCTGCCTTGTCTAGCGGAGTAGACAAATCGTGAGGCATTGAGTCAGTTACTGGATCACCCTCCCACTCAAGCAGCATATGGTTCAGCATCAAAAGTATAGCCCCAGCAAGTATGTGGAATGACACATTGTTAGGGTCAGACGTATGAATGTCGTGCCAATTCTTGTTCTGTCTGCTTGCATCACTAGAACAAAGATGCCGCAGAATCCGCAGATTGAGCCTAGCCATTCGTTGAGCTAGATACGGTGATAGTGCAGCCGCCGCTTTGATCTCAAAACGAGGATCGTCTATGTCAGGAAGGGAAAGATGGATTGTTTTGGCCATGTAATTGCTTTCTTTGTTAAGTAGTAGGGGCAGAAACGTAAGCACTGTTAAGAGACAAAGTATTGTTGTTAGAGGGCATAAAGTTACGATCCATCTTCTTGACTAGAGCGTGTACAGCTTTGTCAGACATATTCTTGATGCCTGATGAATAGCGAGGAATGTCATAGAAAGGGTCGGTGGAATATCTACTGGTAACGTGATGGTACAACTGTGTTTCCCACCAGACTAATAGATCTTTGTGCTGTGGTTCGCTGTAGCACATAGCTTGAAACTTAACTCGCTCAGCACAGAGATACTCATAATGAGCTTCTATGGTGTTGGCTAAGTTGAAATTAATCCTTCGGGCATGATCGGGAAAAACCTTGTCTTCCCTATCCATCCCACAACCCCACTCTCGGAAGTATTTCGGGATTTCCTGTAATATAGAATTAGCACTTAGAACTAACGCTGTAGGTAATACTTCCTTAGTTTCGTCACCCTTCCTAGCGTAGGTGATAGAAATATTGGGTTTTGACCACTGACCAGTGAGCAGCGACCATACGCTAGTTAATAACGTGCTGTTATTGACGAAGTAGTCTTTGAAGCGTTTGCCGTTGTATACATCTAAGGGAACAGAAATAACCTCGCCTGTAGGCAAACCAGTTACGTTGTAATCGCTTCTCCTGATGTCGAAAGAAAGCGGCAAGTAGCCAGCTAATTTAGCTAATGCTTTAGCACACAAGACTCTGCGTATAGGCCAATGCTGCGTAGATTTGCCAATAATATGGTTAGCTCCACAATCTACATTGCAAGCAAACTCTGCATATAGCCAAGACGCATTGTTACAGCCTCTGTCAAAGCTAAACATAGGACAGAAAAACCGAGACTGCGCATGGTTTAGCAGTTGATACGCATAAGGCATAATTACAGCACAAGCAGGAACTCCGCGATCACGATTAAAATTGGGAGTAATCCACTGCGCAACAGCATTAATTTGTTCAGGAGTTAAATCGTAAGATTTACATAACGGATTGTGAATTTTGTCCTTGCATTGCTTGAGTAGACTATTCATCACATGAACAAAAACAGAATTGTCCATAAACTAAACACTCTCATTTCTTTTTGTTAGGTACACAGTCGATAACAGTCGCCCACTTTGGGATAGCTTTTTTGTAGTGACCACGGAGTTTGGCTCCTACTAGTGCAATGATTAACTTGCAGCGCATTCTGGTCTGGGGCCAATCAGTCTCACCGTCTGTAATCACAACGATTACACGGGGATGACCGTCTTTGTAAGCCTCTACCGCGGCGGCTCCCATATCCGTTCCACCGCCACCCTTCCACTCAAAGTTCTTAGAAGATTTGATAACCTTCTTGCTTTGCAGATAGGTGTCAGCACAATATATTTGCACTGATTTAAGGCGTTTTACTGCTTTAGCAACAACGCTTAGAGCCTCGTCCTTGGCACGATTGCATTCCATGCTGCCACTGGTATCAACAATAATGACACAAGACGGCTGGCTTTTGGTCTTGCCCATTAGTCTGCCGTCCATTGGAACTTGGACTCTTCCGGGCTTACGCCAAGTCTTCTGATTAGGGCCATTACCCCTAGAGGTAGCAGTACCTACGGCATTCTTGAGTCTGGCAAAGGGGTCAATAACCTTTACGAACTTAGCCCGCAACTCTTCTAAAACAGCACCGGCTAAAGAGCCGTGACGAACTTCCTCAGTGCTATTCTCTAGGTCAGTAAGAACCTCCCGTAACTGACTAGACTTGCGGCCTATGTCATTTATGGTTCCCTCTGGCTCATAGTCTTTTTGCTGACCACCACAATTGGAGCCAGCTTCGGCAGGGTTTAGATTCTGATGTTTAGGCCAACTGGCTGGAAGGCTATTATCAGCTTGACCACCGCCACCACCGCTAGACGAATCATCGTCCGAGTCTGACTCTTGATCGTCGTCAGACCCATCAGAATCACCATCATCGTCCGAGTCATCAGAATCGTCATCGTTATCGTCATCGTCAGACTCATCAGAATCAGCGTCTGAATCATCGAAATCACAATTAAAGTCACCCATAGGGTCAGAAACTGGAGTAAATTGCGGCTCCTCCTGCTCCTTGTCCTCTTCGGCATATTTGACCAGTAGCGCACAATATTGAGCTACTGTGCCATTCCTTGGAAAAAACCGGGGAGCAAATTGCTTGCGATAATTTTCGTACTGGACACAATCAGCAAGCTTTTTAAGAGTTGCACCCTCTGCTCCTGACAGCATTTGCTCTACAACTAAATCGCAGGCAGTGTTGTAGATAGTGGCTTGCTTTGGAGTGCAAGTTGGAAAAATACCCTCCCGTCTTTCGCCATGACGTAAAACATCATGGGCAACTTCGTGAACAATACCGTAAGCAAATTCGGTAGCTTCTACGCTAATTGCCCAATTAGGATTTACATAGCCACGACCGTACTTATCTACGGCCATTGTTGGAACTACAGAAGCCGAGACTTCTGAATATGGCATAGCATGAATCCTTGCCCCTAAAAAGGGAACTGCGGATACTGCTATTTTCTTGCTCTTCGCAAGAATTAATTTAAATGGACTGATCGTATTCATGGTTTCCTCTAGGTTGTGGGATTAACTTGAGCGAATAATGCACCCATCCGACTGATCCAGTCAGTGCTGAACTGATAACCCTTGGGTTGCAGTTCCCAGAAAGCACCAAGAGGCTCTAAAACAAGATCTGCATGGACTTCGGCCATACCCTGAAAGAACTCAGTAGCAGCGTCAAAGCGATCTAGGCTCATGCCCTGTTTAGTGCCTAATACACGAAGAATTGCAGACGGAAGACAATGCAGAATGTCAATCCTGCTATTGAAATCCACAGTAACCTTGCGATCTAGAACTGCTTCTGGATCGTAAAGCTCATGGGAAGCAACATTTTCCAGAAACTCGTGAGCAAACGCTTCCCCAACAGTGCCTTCGCAGATTTCTGCATATACCTCTGGTTGCGCACCAACAGACTCACAAGCTGCAAGACACACTGCAAGCCTGTGCCAAGACCGCAAAGTACCGAAAGCAGTAGCTTCCTCATCGCTGTTATAAGGCGATACGAAGTTACCGCTGCTGTTTACATAAGAGCCAATTAAGCTGGCCCACTTACCACGATAAGCCTTCCAATCTGCTGGAAGCACTGGAACAACAGGGGAAGGGAAATTGCAGTCATTCATCATCCCCGACAGCCAAGTCTGCTTTGGCAACTTCCACTTGTGGTGGTAAAAGCGGTTCATCATCGACCGCTCAAACACAGTACCGTTGGGAGTCATCTCTGGGGGATTCCCAGAAGCAATGATGATGAGGTCTGGCGCAAATGGCTTAGCACCAAGTCGCCGCTCACTCAAAGCACGGAGGATAATGGGACGGTTCTCTGCTGGAGTGCAGGGTACTTCGTCAAAATGGAGCAACTGCTTAGGCTTAGTAACGCAGTCAGTCCAATCCATTGGAAGGACAACAGTATGGCCTGCATTAAAATCGGGGAACGGAACACCACCGATCTCAATGGCATCACACAAAGACAAGTTAATCTCTGTGTAGTTGTAATTAATAACCCTGCCCAGATCCTCGGAAAGCTGGGTTTTGCCTTCTCCAGTGCCTCCCTCGATATAAGGAACAGCCAGACAGGTCTGGGCAACAATATCAACAGCACAATTGGGGTGGAACTCATTGCTGCCCCAGACAGCTTTTTGCATAGATTCAGACATAGCATCTCCCTGTGGTAAAAAGGGGCAAAGGCAAACGCTGCCAGTGCCGGAAAACAGTGGCCGGACGGCCCAAAAGAACTCCCTAGCTCAGCTTGCATCTAGCATGGTTTTGCAGAAGATGCGATTCCATGTACCCCAACTGCGGTCTTTGCAGTCTCAACAGCTACCCGTAAATCCGAGAGCACAATTCCAAAAAGACTCTCGTAATGAGCCAATTTCTCCAACCAAGCAATACACTGCTTCATTCTGGTAGCAGCACCATTGCCTCTCATGGACTTATCGCCAGACTGAAATACTGCGATTTCAGCGAGCATTTTCTTGGTCTGCTCACCAATCTCCGTATCTAAAGACACTTTCACCCTCTCTAGCAATCTGTGATTTATACTCAAGTCACTAATTGCGGTAGTGAACTGGAGTTCATCATTGCTGCCTTTTTCTAGGCTTGTGCAAAGCTTTTCCAAGGTCGGCCTAGTGGCTTCGTCTAGGAAGTACAGAGAACCGGTGTCTTTCAGCATAATTCCCTTGTTGGCGTAGATCCAATTGACCATTGACCTACTAACGTCTTTGGCTGGAATCCTAGTCCTTGCTGCTGCATATAAGTCAGTAGCAACCTCTTCGATTGCCGCCTTATTTAGGTCAATGGCAGTAAGGGAAGACTTGACAATCCCGACAGGAACGCAATGTTCCTTGGGATCTGACAACAGACCAAGGCTGAAAAGGTGAGGGTACTGGTTCTCAGTCTTGCCCTTGACCTTTCTAGCCACATTACAGCCCCAGACCTCCTTGGAGAGGTTGGAGATGTGAATTGGGCCAAGGTTTGAATCCTTGAGTCCCAAAATTGTTGACAAATCATGCGAAACGCTTACTGAACAAGCATACGCATCATAGGTTGGAATACAGTCTTCGGCTCCTACTGCATTAAATGCAGCAGTGACCATAGGACGGTCAGCTTCGGCACTGTCCCAAAACAGCATATATCCCATGTTGGACAATTTAGCAATCTGCATCACTCGACTCCCTTGATATTGGCTTCAATATGGACGTTTACGGACTCTACGTTACCCTTGTTGAGCATCATGCTGATAAAACGGATAGTATCTGCAATCCTGTCGAGGTTGTGGCACATATCCCCAGTTCCAGCACTAAACTTGAATATGGCTGCATAATCCACGATGTCAATTTCACTGGGATTGAACCGCTCGATCTCTCCACCAACTGGCTCGTCATCGTCTTCTTCCTCAGTCTCTGGAGTATGTGCCTTGGCATACTCCTCAAACTTTGAGTGCCAAGAAGGCTTCTCGGCAGCTACAGCAACCTCAGTCACCACTGGCAATGCTGGCAATAATTGAGCTACTAGCTCAATTACAGCGGGTACTGGAGAAGTCTCTGTGATCTGGGTAGCAACAGCTAGTTGCTTGGACAGTTTGTCCATTAATTCCTGACGATTCATTGGGGCGGTTTCCTATCGGGTTTCGGTTCGGGGTTTTGGAACGCAAAGCAGTGGCCGGACGGCCCAAAAGAAGTTGTAATATTTAGATTAGCTATAGGTGCTATAGGCTAAAACGATAAGCATTAAACCCTGTATTCCTTAAAAAGGGGTGATTTAACGGACAAGAACCCTATACGCAATTTCCCCCCCACACCCCATTGACTGTGATCTTCCCGCGTACGCGCTAAAAATCCCAAAGGGATTTGTCCGGCCACTTTTTGTTGTTCCGATGCAACACCCTCTGGAGTATTTAGCATGAAGTTTGTCATTAAAAAGACGTTTGTTTGTGGCAAGAAGGAAGAAGCTAGGGAAATTGACATTACCCGTAGCAACCTTAAAGAAGCCTTATTGTTCCTTGACGATAAGGAATTGCCTAATATCAGGCATTTAGAGCTAATTCAGGGCAACAAAGTCCTGTGTAGCTGGAATACTGCTGATTTAGTGTGTCTCATTAACCCGATTGTTGTGGCTCCAGTTAAAGCCGTCAAGACGGTCAAGACCAAGGTTGTCCCTGTCAAGGTAGTCAAGAAGCCCGTTGTTAAGGCTAAGCCCTCTAAGAAGGCAAAGGCGAAGAAATGAGCGTTTTGAAATGGCCAGAAGACTACGAAAAAGACCATAGCGACTATTTAGCTGCTCTTTCAGCCAAATTGTCCTATTTTAATAACTTTATGGCACAGGATAGCGACACCAAAGTCCTTTGCTATCCAATATTCCATGAAGTCATGCATTATTGGCAAGACAGGATAGAACGGGGCGATTATTCCCAAATACCCCCTGCTCTGGCTGATATACCTCGGTCTGAAAGATGGGCTGAATTCCCTATAAATGACCCCCACACTCCATTTAAAGAAGTGAATTAGTCCTAAATTCAGAAGAATATCCGCGTATTGAAATTCCCGAAGGGAATTGTCCGGCCACCGTTTTTTGTGTCGATCCGATGCCCTGTCCTTGGAGAAAAAGAATGTGTAGCGAAAAAGAATATTACTGTACTACTTGCAACGCAGAAATGGACGGTTGCGTAGTCTGTGAATCTTGTGGAGCTTCGACCCATGCTATGAGTCCTTCGGCAGTAGAGCGATTCTTGGCCGAAATTGCCCATTATGAGGCAATTCATGGCCCTAAATCGTGGAATCGTGATATTGCAGCGTCTTGCAATATTGCCAAATAGTCCCCGGAGTCTCTGGGAGGCACAGGATATAATCGTCTTGGTCGATAATATGTAATTATCACCTAAACGTAATCGCCACTCCCAGAGACTCTTTTTTAGGGGATATTCGCGTGTTAAAAATCCCGAAGGGATTTGTCTGGCCACTGTTTTTTGTCAATCCACCACCTTATCTTTCAAGGAATCGTTTAATGTCCCGTTTAAACCCCGGTTGGAAAAACTTGTCTACTGTAATCGGTCATGTTCGGCCACTTACTTCGTCTAAAGAGTCTGTATATGTCACTGTAGAGACAGAACTCTTTGATATTGACTCTTATTCCCATACTGGAATGACCGTTTGGATTACGTTCATTAGGGTTAATGGCGATAAGATGAAGAAGGATGATTGCAATTACTCTATTGAGACTGCCAGAGAATGGCATGAAATAACAGTTGCTCGGATAAAACT
>Ga0208966_1000346_pt1 | contig 14845 bp, 32 predicted proteins | sample GreLakmeHU45MSRF_FD_187701 | JGI IMG/M metagenome (GOLD analysis project Ga0208966, IMG submission 187701) | Freshwater lentic microbial communities from great Laurentian Lakes, MI, USA - Great Lakes metaG HU45MSRF (SPAdes) | ecosystem: Environmental > Aquatic > Freshwater > Lake | place: Great...
TTGACGAGGCACACAGGGGGCGCAGAGGGTAAAAACATAGATGAAAACCGTTGACGATCTATACGAAGAGATAGAACGCGCCAAAGAGCAGCGTATGGTTCTATCCGTCCATCACTATAATCATCCGGGCGGAATATTCGGCCACCCCGATACCGGCTTCTCTAAACCAAAATTGAACGTAGTTTCGCTTGAGTTTAAGCCGGATACTAATCCAGACACGGTTATCTTAGTGTATAAACACATACAAGAGGTATACGGCGCTGTTATATTTGAACTAAGACTGATATCAACAACCAGAATTCATATCTATGTACAGGCACCACCACTATGAAAAGCATAGATATATTATACAATGAGCTAAATTCGGCCAAACAACAAGGACTAATACAAGGACACGAAGACATAAAAAACCGTGATATAATTCTGGTCGAACTAAAAGAAGATACCACCGACAAAACCTGCCGCAAGTTGATGAAATATATCCAAGATACATATAAAAATGTCATCCACGTGACGCTAAATCCAAGCACCAGATCAATATTCATTCGTTATATTACATAAATCAGTACCATGACACAGACAGACAAAGACAACATTCATAATCTAGTATACAAACACGACCTAACCACACTAAACATTGAGTCACATCTTCCAGTGTCGCTGAAAAACTATGTATTGACACAGGAATTATTAGATTTACATTGCCCGTCGCTTGAAACCAGAGCTGATAATATCGCAAGACAAGCGTGTTGGTATGCGTATGTGGGGGTTACGGATCATCCAGATCAAGAGGATTTTAATAACAGAGTTCTGCCAAGCGCCCTACAAAAAGTTAGAGAGTCTATTTCTATGAAATTACAGCCAACTGTAATGCTGGAACAGTTGGTTGAGATTATTAAAATACATTCATTAAATCTAACACAGGTAGACAGAGACAGACAAGTCCAATGATACATGTTACAGGCCGATCTAAATATATGATATGAAGATATCACGCCGTTCTGCGACTACTACTGCATCACCGCTGAGAAGTCTAGTCGAACGCAATGATGAGTCTATCCACGTACATAGATTAAATATTGGGCAGCCGGACATAAAACCCCCAAAAGAATTTTTTGATGGCCTTAAAAAACACACAAAAACTAATGGAAGTGTCCCATACGAGGCGGCGGCTGGTAACAAACAACTCATCCACCAGTGGACAAAACTACTCAATAGTCAATATAAAACCAACATAACACCAGATGAGATGATCATCACTGCTGGCTCCAGCGAGGCATTAACATTTGTTTTTAGTGTTTGTTGTGACGTGAATGACGAGATTTTAGTGTTTAGCCCCTCCTATGCAAATTATGCGGGATTCGCCGCTATCTCAGGTGTAACGCTTGTGCCGATAGAGATGGACGAGTCAGAAAGTTTTCGGGCCGGAACAGACACATACCGCATAATTAAACACATAACAGACAGAACACGTGCGATGTTAATATGTAGTCCCAATAATCCAACAGGCACCGTGTTCACGCAGGCCGAAATAAGACACCTCCTAGATATCGCAGAAACACACGATCTATACCTAATAGTAGACGAGGTCTATAGAGAATTTGTCTATGATAACATACAACCGAGATGTATATTCCAAGATTCTAGAAAAAACGGGCGCGTAATTGTCGTTGATAGCGTTTCCAAACGATACAGCCTATGTGGTGCCAGGGTTGGTTGTATAATATCCCCGAACAAAGACATAATCACATCCGTTCTAAATTGTGCATCCACCAGGGTTTCAACGGCCACACTAGAACAAAAAGCGGTAGCACACATGCTCGAACACATGACAGCCAGCTATTTAAAAAACGCAGTAGAGGAATATAGAGGACGGCGAGATGTGCTGATACAAGAATTGGCCAAGATTGAGGGCGTTGAGTATACGGTTCCAGACGGAGGGTTCTATGTGCTAGTTAAACTACCCATAGACGATGCCAGGCTATTCGCACAGTTCATGTTAAGAGATTTTAGCGTAAATGGTGTAACGGTTTCAATTGCACCCGCAAGCGCATTTTTCATCAATTCCACCATATCAACTAGTTACGTTAGAATAGCATTCGTAGCACCAAAGCCAGCTTTAATGATGGCGGTCAATATACTAGCAAAAGCATTAGATGCTTATAGACTTAGTATCCAACCTATGATATAATATAGGTATGACAAAAGAAACACGCTCCCAGCTAAACCACCTTTGCGATATCTATAGGCAATGCCATGTCATCAATGGCCCACTACACGCAAGAGTGAACGAAGAGTGGCTGCAAAAATACAAGAAAATCAATGACATAAATGAGTGCGTGTTCGTTCGAGTAACAGCGGAATTAACTTATATGTTTTGGGATCTAATAGAGCCCGCGGAGCCCAAGACATGAGCCCTCCAAAACAAAGTGCGGGAGCACTATTCAGACAGATCAAAGAGGCTTATCACCAAAAGCTAATAAAACAGTTTCGTTTCGCAGAGTCTCCAAACCCAAGCCATGACAAATCCAGAACAATATGCGTTAAAATATTCTTTCATGACAAAACAACATCCGAGAAAAAAGACAAAACAGAGAGGTATATCACAGACAACTTCAGAATCATAGAGACATATAGAAAGGAAAGAGACGACCTGCTATTGATAGTGGTACATCTAGGGGGAGATATCAGTGGCGAGCAGGAAATATGACTTCCAAACACCCTAATAAATCAGGTAGATAGACCCACTAAAATAATCCTATTGACAGGTTCCATACATGCACACAGACCCATTAATAAATCAACTTCTAATAGCTCAAAAGAGAAAGTTGATTCATTCAGTCCACCACCACGACACAGAACCCAAAGGTCTGTACATCCGCTTTAATATGGGCACACCCGAACAGACAATCCAAAAACTCATTAAGCATATTGAGAAAACATATCCATACGAGACCACGTTAATTCTGGGCCCGACTAGGTATTGTCTTACCGCACTTCCACTAAAATAAAGTAGCCATATATGTACATAGAACCACTAGTAACAAAACTTCTAATAGCCCAAGATAGAAAGCTGATTCATTCATGCGTAAGGGTTGAACGTCCACGAAAACAGTTACATATATGTTTTAATGAAAACACATCATCCGAGGTCATACAAAATCTAACAGAACATATAGAAAGAGCGTATAAGTATAAGACACAGTTATCAAAAGTATGGGGTAGAAAAAAGAAATATATTTGGGTACTTATGGTCAGTCTGGATGGAAGCTCACTCGGAGGGATAATAAGCGAGGAAGAGCATTCTGAATATAAGAGACAAAAGAAGGCAGCGGAGGCTTGGGAAGAACCAAAATTCTGGTAAATCTTATGGGAGCAGACTTACTAATAAACCAACTTTTAATAGCCCAGAGTAAAAATCTAATTGAATCATGCGTGAGGGTTGAATATCCACGAGCACAGTTACATATATGTTTTAATACAGATACATCAATAGAGGTGATACAAAGGCTAAAAGAGCACATAGAAAGAGAATATAAGTATAAAGCACAGATGGTAATAGTATGGGGCATGAAAAGCAACTGTATTCAGTCACTTATAATAAGTCTTGATTAATGAGATCCAAAACATGGTACTTTATAATGTACGTTTAAGGGGGCAAAGTGTGGTGTAAAGAGATTAAAGGGAAGTTCTGAGGAGTAAAGGGAAGTAAAGGCAGTAAAGGGAAGTCACGACCAGCTAGGGCCGGAAAAATTATTTGGCGCAGTTGGACTTCCCCCAACTTTTTTACTTCCCTCAACTTTTTTTACTTCCCCCCAAACTGGCCGAAAATAGTGAAGGAAGTCAAGATGAATATTAGAGGGAAGTCAATCCCTAATTGGTTAAATATGGATAGAAATGGATATAAAAGAAAAAATACACTTCCTCGTTCTATTATCAGACAGGGTCTCCGTGGGCATCCCCGTTCAGGTGCCTCCGGTTCTCAGCGCCACCAAGCTACTTCCCTCAACTCTTGCTAAGTACGCCCCCGACTTTCATGATCGTTTAGTGGCTTTGTCCTGGGAGTTTGCATATAATAAATGGGTTCAAGACAATAAGAATATTAGTTTTTTGGAATTTCAAAGTCTTTGTATGAAGCCAGAGACGCATTATCTGTACAGCGATTCTCTGGCGTTGCTGGCTGAGAAGATACCGAGGGAAGTTACTTTGGAATACTTGGGGGTTGTTTTAGGGAAGTAAGGTGTTGACAAGTGTTTGGATATGGTGCTATACTTAGTCTATGATACAATCAGAACAACCTGAACACCTACATCTCCATTGCGCTGAATATGGAAAGTTGCACGAAGAGTTATCCAAAGCTGCGGATAAGGACCTATTACATCACCACTATCATTCAGTGGAGTGGAGGTCAACTGAGCTTGAGGCAATACATTTAATAAAAAACCTGAAGTTTGAAGGATTCGTTCAATTTCCTTTCACCTGGGAGTCGGCCTCTCTCACTCCCCGTTTGGAGCGACACGAAGACTTTATTGATAGAGTCCAGCGTGTGGTGAAGCACATAACTACGAAGTACGGAAAATACCTGGTTGCCATTAACTATGGACCAGTTGGCGTTAATTATGAGCTGACCTATACCTGGAACTCTATCGTTTCGTAACAGCCGTGGAATCCTCGGTGGTTGGCGGGGGTACCATATTGGTGACGTCAACGAAATGGTCGGGTGGCACGGATCTTGCAGGGGGTACTTCCCTCTATTATAACAAAATTCTGTCGAACTGTCAACCTTAATTAGACGGGGGTACAACCTGTCCCCCCGTCGCAACAGCCGAGGAATCCTCGGTAGTAGGTGATACCGTGTGGGTGCCAACTACGGCGAAAAGATTGTCGCTGCACTGGGGCGACAATTAGAGCAAGAGTTTGGCGGGGGGAAGTCGCACGGCTGTGTTAGTGGGTGTGGGTGGGGCGCTTCCCAAAGACCACCTTATCACATGTGGCGATGACGGTGGGCTCTGTGGCGGTTACTTGGCTCATGAATATACCCGGATCAAATGCACGGGATTTCAGTAGTTCTAGCGCCTCTGTGGTGCTGATGGTCATGCTAAGGGTTATTGAGTTGTTGATTTCAACTACTACGTCACCAACTACTTCCCTGATAAACCTAGTAATTATTCCAAACATCGGATAAGTTTGGCCCACTTTCAAATCAGTTAAGGGAAGTGCGTGGCTTATTTTGTGTGTGGTTTCCATAGGTTAATCGCCCGTAATCGATTATAAAGTGGCCCCCGTAGAAAAGAACAGAGTAGTGAGACTCGATCCATCTTCCATATTTTAAGTCGTTCCGAGGGCCAATAACGACTCGTGGTGTGACCGGGGACAACAACGACCTGGGTCACAACACATTTTTCACTTCACCCATCTAGACAATATTTGATAATTCAGCCCCTGTTCCATTAAGCATGAATGGAACAAGTGTATACTGACCGCGACCGGCCCTGAACAACTTATTATTAAAAAGGAATTGTGCATATAGATTTGCAACGGCTGGTGTTTTACCCGTTGTGGCAATCGAGTGTGCCAGAACCTGCTGCCTGGTCACGATCACGCCGAACGCCTCGATTAGACCAGCGATTAGTTCCTGACGACCGACCGGATCTCGTCCCCAAAGTCTCTCTGCTGCTGTATTAAGTGTTACCATATTACTTCCTTATCATTGTTTAATAAACTTATTTTTATCTACCTTACTTCTCATCATAATTATATTATATACTATCTTTGGATAGCTTGTCAATATATATTGGAGATATTTTATATTATTTTAGTGGCTGGACGATGTGCGGTGTGCGGGTGGTTCCAGCCAGTCCGCCAGTCCGACACAGACGGACAACCCCAGCCGAGCAGCCAGCTTGACACAGACGAGCGGGATCAGCCGAGCAGCCAGCTTGACACAGCCGAGTGGGATCAGCCGAGCAGGTTGTTAACATGGCACAGTTATTGCATTAAAGGACATATGGACCGGACACGGAAGTGCCTGCGGGGTTCAGCCTGTAAATAGCTATTTTACCTCCTTTGAGAGTCACCACGACCGACTTCCCCTGTAGGACGGCGGATGTAGCCCCTGGCGCAAAAGTGGACACCGGTGAACCCGTGCCCATCTTTCGGAGTTCTACCCGCCCGTTGCGGATGACAACATAAGAACTAATATAATTTTCTAACAAGTACAGCTTAAATGATTTCATAATATTAAGTGTAAATCGTAAACGGTGGAGTATTAGTTCCTGCAATAACAACAGCCTCAAACGAGCGACCGCCGCGACCTGCTACAAAATCACACAGCGTAGGCGGTTTTAAAACAGAAGAGCATAGCTGCTGGTATATTTTAACAACAACATACCTTTCGCCGTTGCGTGATACTATGACATCATCGAGGTGGAAGGGGTTCTTCGTGTGCAGAAGAGTTAGTGCCTTTCTGGTGAAAGGACCTTCTACTACAATTTCTCGCTTGCTTGTGTGTTGCATTGTCATATTTATGATTCCTTATGAGTGTATAAGTTACCGATTCTTATTCATTATTGGCAGCGGGCTCGCTGAAATAGGATTCTCTAGAATCCTCTTTTTATTTGATATAACTCTTCGACCAGTCTATCGGTTACGAATACAAACGGGTCACTATCACGCCCGTTAGCTGTACCGTATGGCATGGCATATAGGTATCGGTTGAACAGTTTTTTATATAGAGCATCGGGTATGTTGGACCAGCCTAAGCAGAAATCTGTAACATTAAATTTTGGATAGCGAGCCAGAAGATCATAGAGGTCTTCTTGTGTTGTGTATTGGATTGTGTTTTCATTTATTAACATATAATTACCCTTGTTTGTTGTCTATCTCTATTATACCACAATCCAAAAACGAATACAATCACTATCGTTTTTCAGAATCAGCTACTTAGATGCTAAGTAAGAATTATTCGGAATAAAAATGGAAAGAGAAATTTGACAATAGAGGGAAGTTAGCCCACCAGCCCCGGCCAGCCCAGCAGCCCCGGCCAGCCCAGCAGCCCCAACTAACATTCTAACGGAGCAGCCCGCCGCTGTATCCAATAGTGAGACACCAGCTCCATGCAAGCACTCTCAAACGTTAGAAAAAATCCGCCATAGTCTGCCCAACTTGGCCTTACTGTAAAGCCAGTTTTACAGTCACTCGGATGAATTATACCTATGACGCATCCTTCAAAGTAAATAACTTTTGTTCCTTCTTCTGTTGTTGAATCTCTGATGTAATAGCTTTGCATAATGCTACGTTAAAATAAGAACTAAAATCCAAGGCACGATGGCGAATATTAAATAAAACACAATTGAAATGATAAGAGTCATTTTTAATAACCTTCCACCGTTTTGCTTGGCACAGAGGAAGTAAATGATAACAAGGGAGAGGGCTTTAATAGATATCAGACCGGGTATCACGCCGAGGGCCACCAAAACCCATTTGACCAGTGGGTTACCCTCGGCGTTGATTCCGTGCTTTATTATACCACAATAGGTTAGCGCACCATCAGCTATCTGTACGATACAATATATAATCGCTAACCGTGTTATACTATTCACTTCCTTCTACTACCTTTCCAACACATACGGACGATCCCACTTCCCGATATTGACATCCATATAGTATGCGGTGTGGAAGTAATCGGTCATGATATCAGATTTATCAAACCAACCGGCGGACTTCATTGCGGTAAATAGCTCATCGTAAAAATCGGCGATTGTATTCTCTTTTACTTCCCGGTGACCTTCTGCTGAGTGATATTGATTAGCTGATAGATGATCTCGGTTGTATATCTCTAAAACATGTCCTTTCCTCATACAATCTCTTTCTTGAATCTTCCTATCCGCTTCCATAAAATTCAGTTTACCGCTCTTAATAGTCACTACTAGAGACATGTGATGTCGGATACTTATAGATCCCTTAAGTCCATACTTCCCTAAAACTGCTTTAATGAGCGGTGCTACTTTTGCTTTGTCGTCTTTACTGAAATATGCCATTGTATTCCTTGTTGTTTGTTGTCTTACTATTATTATAACAGGCTCGCTGTGCTATTGTCAATGGTTTAATTTGTTACTTATTAACTATTTTAGCTATTGACATTATATAGGATACTGTAATATAATGATAGTAAGACAACAAACAACAACGGAGATCATAAAATGCAAAATACTATTGTGAAGAGAGTCAGAATTATCAAAAAAATAACTTTGGTGTTCCTTGCCGATCCGTCGCACGGGTGGTTGAAAGTATCACGAAAGATTGTTAAGGCGGCAGGTATTGCTGAATCAATTAGCCGTTTCTCATATGAGAGAGGCACTCAGGTTTACTTAGAAGAAGATTGTGACGCACCAAAGCTAATAGAAGCCCTTACGAAAGCAGGTGTTAACGTGAGAGTAAGAGAAAAGCATACTAACAAACAGTCTAAGATCAGAAGTTATAATTCTTACACAAATCCAGTAAATTGCCTTTATTAGCTATTGACAATAGTAGTGTATGGGTGTTATAATAAGTATAGACAACAACAAGGAAAATATGATAAAAAACAAAATAACTGAAGCAGACCTAGCACTAATAAAAATCGATATGCTCCGAATGGAGGCAAGTGATCTCCGACGGCTCCAGAAAAGATACCCGCCCGATAGCGCGGCGCATTGCAAGGGCCGGATTAGATTGGGAGATATCAAGTTTGATATAAAAGGACTCCGTTCGTATATTAAAGCAATTAAGAGGAACCCATAGGGTCGGGTGTGGTGTGTTGGCTGGCTCCAGTTGGTTGGCTGGCTCCAGTTGGTTGGCTGGCTCCAGTTGGTTGGCTGGCTCCAGTTGGTTGGCTGGCTCCAGTTGGTTGGCCCTGCTAGAAACTACTACGATATTTGGTGGAATTGCGTATAAAAATAGTTTTGCGCTTGAATCATTGATCTGTTATAATAAGATAAGACAACAAACAAAAGGTAATTATGCTAACACACGAACAAAAAACAGAAATGGAGCTGAACATAATAAGACTCGAAAAGCAAGTGGCCAAACTAGAATTTTCTCTTGAGATTCAACGGATGCAATTGCCGCACATCACACCTGTGTACCGGCAGACACGTGCCGCAATACAAGCTGAGTTGACCGAAATCTGTTTTGTGATTGATCGAACATACGACGCACTTGAGCACAATCAAACAGTTGAACAAGCAACAGATGCATATAACGAAGACGCGTGGTTATTTCAGCAAAACAACTACTAACGACATACGAGATTCCACTAGAGTACTAGAAACCCCTACTGGAAACTCGTACTAGAAACCCCTACTGGAAACTCGTACTAGAAACCCCTACTGGAAACTCGTACTAGAAACCCCTACTGGAAACTCGTACTAGAAACCCCTACTAGAAACTACCAGAGATATTTGGTGGATTTGCGTATAAAATAACCCTTGTACATCCAAAATCGCTCGTGGTATAATAAGATGAGACAACAAAACAACAACGGAGATCAATATGAAAATGAGATTCTGGGAAGTTTATTTAAAAGGTGAGCTAATCGATATTGTGTTTTTTCTGGCAGACATGTCCCGTGCTGACGTTCGAGCAAGCCTGATCAAGTATGATAACCACGATCATAATATAATTGTTGTGGAAACGGTAGAGTAGGTGAAACTCTTAGGGGGAGGTGGCGCTATGGGCCACTTCCCTGAAAATCTCAAAAATAAACCTTGCACATCCAAAATCGTTCGTGATATAATAAGATAAGACAACAAACAAAAAAGGTAATTATATGACAACAAAAAGAACTAAGGAAGTATCAGTTGAGGATTTTTTTGCGGAACTTTCGTCCATGATGGATGGATCGGCGCTGGCGCTTATGTCGGAGTGGAATTTGACAACAGAAACTGATACACTAGAGGAACAAATACAAAAACACACAAACATCCTGACCGATGTTCTTAATAGAACAAATAAGTAGGTGACAGATAGTCACCTACTGAACTAATAGACAACAAGGAAAAATATGAACAAAAATCTCGAAACAATACTAGCAAGCCACCCTGACTTCAACGTAGAAAAATTCATGCGAGGGGAGGCAGATATCTCGCATAGACTATACGAAGATCTCTACGAAATATACGCACACGAAATGCCCTACGGCACGGCGAAGGCCCGATCGGGCGATCCTGTTGCATTTATATCGGATCGATTGTTTGAGGTATTGGCAATGGAGCCAATTTTTCCGGTAAATTATTTGAGTAAGGGATCAATATAATGTTTGCATATCCAAAATTGTTCGTGGTATAATAAGATAAGACAACAAACAAAAAGGTAAAATAATATGGGAAGAATGCCACAGAGTATTATCAGAGACAAACAGAGATTGAGTTATATGTCTGATGAGGAATTCGCTAAACAATATGCTGTCACCGACGACGATAGACTAAGAGACATGGCGTGGGGTCATGGCTACGGCAAAAATAGCTTGGTGTATGTAAATAAAAAAATTCGTGGTCAAAATAACTATAGCCCACCCCCAATCATTCGTACCCCAATAATTAAATAACGGAGATCATTATGGCAACAGAAAATAACGGAAGACTATCACTAGCAGACCTAGCACTGATAAAAATTGATATGCTCAAAATGAGCTGGAACGAAGTTAAGCGTGTTCAGAAAACCTTCCCAACAGATAGCATAGCACATGATATGGCACATGAAAAATTGGGAATTTTAAAGAAAGATATAAAGTCTCTTAGTTTGATTGTTAAACAGCTAAAAAATATAACTTGCTAATCCAAAATAGTGCTTGTGCGCTTAGTTTAGAACGTGATATAATAAGATAAGACAACAAACAACGGAGGTAACTTTATGCGACTCAGCACGGTAGACTCACTAGATCAGCTATTAGACAAATTGCAATCTCTTTACAGCGAGCAGGAGGGATTGCGGCGAGAGTGTGCCGATCCCGGTTATGATATTTTTGAAAGCTCGCGTATTGATCTAACCAATTTATTAACTTTTGGCGGTGCTGCCCCGGATAGTACTGTCGACATTTTAAGTTGGGATAAGACCCGGTACTTAATTTGTGATGATAAACTAGGCTTTAGGATTGTATCTCGCAAGTTTTTAGACGATGACGTTGATAGCTAATAAATATTGCACATCCAAAATAGTGCTTGTGCGCTTAGTTTAGAATGTGATATAATAAGATAAGACAACAAAATGGAGATCATATGCTAACATTAAAAACAAACAAAATTAAAAAAGACAAAATTAAAAAAGAACACGCTGCTGCTGGTGCTGCTGCTTATGCTGCTTATGCTACTACTGCTGCTGCTGCTACTGCTGCTGCTACTGCTGCTTATGCTGCTTATACTGCTGCTGCTGCTGCTTATACTGATGCGGCTTATGCTGCTACTGCCGATGCTACTGCTGCTACTGCTGCTACTGCTGCTGAAGCTGCTGCTTATGCTTATACTGCTGCCGAAGCTGCTGCTGCTGCTACTGCTGCTGCTACTGATGCTGCTGCTGCTTATACTGATGCTGCTGCTGCTTATACTGCTGCTGCTAGGTGATTCTAGCTGGTATATTTGATGGAATTGCGTATAAAAATAGTTTTGCGCTTGAATCATTGATCTGTTATAATAAGATAAGACAACAAAACGGAGATAATAACATGAAAAAAATAACACTCACGCACCTATCTGATTCTGGTCACGGTTGGTTAAAAATTGACCGGCAACTATTATCAGCATTAGGTATTGTACCTAGTTGCTACTCATATCAGCGAAAAAATTCGGTCTACCTGGAAGAGGATTGTGATGCTCCACGTGTGATCAATGAGTTAGAGAGAATCGGTGTTAGCGTTACAATTAAAGAAAAATGCTCTAAAAATAAATTATCGAAAATTCGTAGCTACGAATCGTATCATGCACAACCAATAATGCTTGTGCGTTCATGTCAATAAGTGGTATAATAAGATAAGACAACAAAACGGAGATCAATATGACACCAACAAAAGCAGACAGATTACAAGCCGAGCGATTTGCTAACTTATGCGACAGCTCAGGGGTCGAGATGACACCCGAAAATTGTTTGAAATGCATCGGATTTGCGAAAGATGCAATGCAAAGAGGCGACGTATCAGTAGAAGCATTTTTCGTGGCACGGAACTTGCTAATGAACATGGTGGAAGTTTCTAACGGGTGGACTAACTAGGAACGGACACGGTCGGGTGGCTGGCCGCGCCTGACTAGCCGAACGGGGTCGGGTGGCTGGCCGCACCTGACTAGCCGAACGGGGTCGGGTGGCTGGCCGCAACCGACTGGCCGCACACTTCCCTAAAAATCTCAAAAATAGTTCTTGCACATCCAAAATCGCTCGTGGTATAATAAGATAAGACAACAAACAACGGAGATCATCGTCATGCATCATATCAGGGAAGTCACGGTAAGATACGGACCAAAGCCGAAAACCTCTGAGGCAATTAAAGGCCCGCAAGATATAGCAAAGTTGGTTCGAAAGATCATTAAAGAAAACGGTAAGGAGCATTTTATCATGTTCTGCTTGGATGGTGGTAATGAGGTCATATCATACAATATAGTTACTAAGGGGATCGCTAATAGTACACAGGTACATCCGAGGGAAGTTTTTCAACTAGCTATTGCAACGGGTGCTGTTTCGATTGTTGTAGCCCATAATCATCCATCGGGTAGTTTAGAGGCTAGTCGATCCGATATTGATACTACAACTAGGTTAGTTAATGCTGGCAACCTGCTTGGGATCTCGGTGCTAGACCATATTATAGTTACAGACCGAGATTTTAGCAGTCTACGAGAAACTGGGGTGCTGTAGTTGAAACCCCTAGAGTAGGTGAAATGCTTAGTTGAAATAATTTGAGGGAAGTAAGGGATTCACCTACTAAAATAATGTTTGCTCTATTGGATTGGATGCGATATAATGAGGGAAGGCAACAAACAACGGAGAAAATACGATGAAAACACACAAGTCTTTCGCAGGAATCGTCGAAGGGTATGTTTATTTTGTAAAAATAAACACGTTAGAGAAGAATAATTTTGCGTTAGATCCGTTTGGCAGACAATTAGACGCACACAAACAGGTTGCCGAATGGAAGAAAATTGCAAAAAATATTCACGTATCTCTTAAGCATCAACCGAACGCATGGAAGACTACGGTATTGAGAGAGATCGCTGCTATTGGTGCGACTGAGTGGTACGTTAGGTTTAAACAACCCACGAATTTTTATAGCGACCATAGCATCCAACTATTTTATAAAAAATAGTTTGCGCTTGGTTCATTATTCTGATAGAATAAGATAAGACAACAAAATGGAGATCATATGCTAACATTAAACGCCGACACAATTAAAAAAGAGCGATCTGCTGCTTATGCTGCTGCTTATGCTGCTGCCGATGCTGCTGCTTATGCTGCTGCTGCTGCTTATGCTGCTGCCGATGCTTATGCTGCTGCCGACTATGCGGCTTCTGCTTATGCTGCTGTTGCTGCTTATGCTGCTGCTGATGCTTATGCTGCTGCTGCTGCTTATGCTGATGCTTATGTTGCTGAAGCTACTGCTGCTAGTTGATTCTACTAGAGCTACAAGAATTGCGTATAAAAATGCTGGTAGGTGATTCTACCAATGATATTTGGTGGATTTGCGTATAAAAAATAGTTTTGCGCTCGAATCATTGATCTGTTATAATAATAGTAAGACAACAAAATGGAGATCAAAATATGATAAGAAAATTCGGAGCTAAACAATTAAAGGAGATCACGGTCGGTAATACGACCACACTAGTATCGTATAAAACACCCGTGGTGGTATTAGTCGGTGACGCTCTATTCGTTACGGATGCAAAATACAGTAAGACTACTACTCGGCACATTAATTATTACATATCGAATCATTTAAAAATGATCACAGATATCAACCACGTAGATCAGTCAGTTATATATAATCTGGCCGCCGTGACGGGGTGGGCTTTATAGCGCCGCCGTCGGTCGGCTGGTTGCGGTCGGTCGGTTGGCCGTGGTCGGTCGGCTGGTTGCGGTCGGTCGGCTGGTTGCGGTCGGTCGGCTGGTTGCGGTCGGTCGGCTGGTTGCATATTATTCAACACGATCCAAAATAATGTTTGCATAATCGTATTGGATCAACTATAATAAGATAAGACAACAAAATGGAGATCAAAATATGAGCAACAACGTAGACGCAAACATTCTTGCAATATTAGAGCGCCACCCCGATTTTAACGTGGAGGATTTTATGAGTGGGCGATCTGTTATTAGTCAGGCACTATTCAGAGAACTATATCTCACACACTACGAGACAGCACACATTCCGAGTAAAACAATCCACGGAAAATTTGATCTGATAACTGAACTACTTGCGGAAGAATTTGGCGGTGGTGGAGCAGGTGAGACTTGTATTTTTCTGGATCGGCGCAACAGATTCAACTACTAAGACTGCTAGTGGATTCTAGTAGAGATACTAGAATCCACTAGAGCTACGAGATTCTACTAGAGCTACGAGATTCTACTAGAGCTACGAGATTCTACTAGAGCTACGAGAATTGCGTATAAAATGCTGGTAGGTGATTCTACCAATGATATTTGGTGGATTTGCGTATAAAATGCTGGTAGGTGATTCTACCAATGATATTTGGTGGATTTGCGTATAAAAAATAGTTTTGCGCTAGTCTCATTGATCTGATATAATAGGATAAGACAACAAAATGGAGATTATATGCTAACATTAAACGCCGACACAATTAAAAAAATTAAAACACTAGTTGGATATAACGGA
>Ga0208966_1000347_pt1 | contig 14798 bp, 19 predicted proteins | sample GreLakmeHU45MSRF_FD_187701 | JGI IMG/M metagenome (GOLD analysis project Ga0208966, IMG submission 187701) | Freshwater lentic microbial communities from great Laurentian Lakes, MI, USA - Great Lakes metaG HU45MSRF (SPAdes) | ecosystem: Environmental > Aquatic > Freshwater > Lake | place: Great...
GTTAGACTTATAGCCATTGAATTCTCCTTGTTATAATGATGTGGGTTTGTTTAATTTATTTATAAAAAATCAGTTTTGTGAGTTTCCCAAACCTGTCCCGAATTGTCTTTAAAAAATACCTCTTCGTCACCATTATTTATAAAACCAAAAGGTGTAACTTCCTCTTCAATCATCTTGATTCTTGCTTCATACAATTCTTTCCGTATGTTGATGTTTGTCAATTCTTTAAAGTATGAGTTTGTTGTCAACCATGAAAATAGAACTAAAGGCATGACCAAGTCATCGTGATATCCTTCGTCAGCAGAGTAGCTGTTTCTCTTTTCAATAAATGTCGAAATCTCAGATATAGTATCAGCATCGTTGATAATGAGTTTTTTCTCTTCAACCAATGACTTGAAGTTAGAACATCCAATGCGTTTAACTTTTTTGTCGGTAATGACACCAAGCTGTGTTTTATTTCCACCAAAACCACCATTGACAACTTGACCTTGTGGTGTTCTGCTAACAGAAATAATATTTTCATATTCATATTCTGAGTAAAGAATCTCTGCAACTTGCTCTGAAGAATTGATTTCAATTAGAACGTATGCTTCATTGTATTCTTTACCGACTCTATACAATACCGATGGATACAAAAGCGGGCTAATTTGATTGTTTCTGTATTTGCCTACCATTCTGTAAGGCATCTGATTTATGTCAAGAATTACAAATGCAGAATAGTCACCACCCACACCTTTAGCGGTGTCTGCAACGATACAATACGCATGATCCTTCTCTACCTTTTCGTAAATATCAAGACCATCTTTCTGATAGATGATAGGGTTAGCAGACATTTGTGCGATAGAATCAGAAGCAATGAGTGTAAGACTAGAACCTAAAAAGTTACATAAAACTTCTTGATTGAACTTTAATTCACCAAGCAATCTTCGCTGTTCAGATGCCCATTTTTCATCACGTCCAGGAATCTCCCAATAAGGAATAAACAGATTGACAAATCCATTTCTATCATTGTCTGCATCATTCCAGAATTTCCAGAAGTGGTTGTATCCTAGTGGAGTAGAACTTAGCAGAATCTTTGTTGTTTCACCAGCAGAAATTGTAGGATAAACTGAAGTAAAGAATTGTTCTGCTACATTGTTCGGTATGATAGCGGCTTCGTCAACGTACAATAAGTTAACTGACTTACCACGAATACCTGATGCGCTTGTTGCGGCTGTGAATACGATTGAGCCATTCTCTAAAGCAATGTCACCTTTGTTCCATGTAGTGACACCTTGCTGAAGCCATGTAGGAAGATTCTCGTACATGATTTGATAACGATACAAAACTTCTCTAGCCGCTGTTGCTTTGTTTGCTAGAATCGCTACAGTCTTGCTTCCTTGAAACAATGTGTACCAAAGAATGTATGCAGCCGATGTTGTTGTTTTGCCTTGCTGTCGCCCTTCCATAAGAATGACTTTACGATTCTCATGGATAATTTTTACTTTGTTCTTTTGGCAATCATAGAGTTTGAATGGCTGAAGCCCGTGATCTAGCGTGACAATCTTACAATAACTTTCAATAAAGTATATCGGATCGTCAGCACACTTCAAGTATTCTTCAATTTGATCTTTTGTGAAATTGAGAGGAACACCAGATGCTTTTAAAAGAGAATTTCCTAGATAGGATTTCGCTGTCATCTCTTGCCAATTAGTTTCTGTAACTCTGCTGTGCTACCAACAAACAGCGCATTCGTTACATGCTGTGGTTGCTGTGTATCATCTTTCTTACTCTTCAACTCTTTTACTTTTTTACCTAAGTCTAACAAATCTTTGTTCGTGTCTGAAAGAGTTTTAATTAATTGTCCGACAACTTCATATGCTCTTGGTGATTCACCTTCTTTTGCTAAAAAGATAATGTTTTCCATAGCCACTTTGCCTTGCTCAATGAATAGCTTTAGATTCTCTCTTGCATATTCATAGTCAGCATCAATCGATTCATCATTTGGTGCACCAGAAACAACTTCTTTCTTTGGCTGTTCAATAGGTGCCAATGCTTGTTCAACAATCTTACCCTGCACATCAAATATGTCATTCAATTTATCATCAACTGTTTTCTTCATTATGATGTATGTCCATTTTCTGTTGTTATGGTTTCACTCACTCCAAACTCAGAGTTTCCAGCAAATGTTTGAGTGGATATAATTGCTTTGTTGATAGCAGAACCATCATCAATGAGATTAACGTCTTCTCTGATGATGTACTTGAACTTCTTGATTGGTCCGAATAGATATCCTTTGACTGTAAAATCTAATTGATACGTTTGAATTCTGCGAGACTCCAAATCACCTTCGTATGTGTCTGATGAAGTTACAGAAATTAATTCAATCGGTATGTCCATGTTAACAGACATTTCTGGAATCATTTTCATTGTTACAGTAAAATCTGGTGTAAAGAATGGCACAATCTGTTCTACAATTTGTGTGCCATCTTCGGTGTTTCTGAAAAGTGCATGTAGAGAAAAATTAAAATCATATGGCACAGGTGTGTACATATAATTGAAATCTAGCCCTCCAGTATTTACACCTCTAGTTATTTTATGTGCGCTGTTTAATTTACGTTGAGGTGCATATGTCATGCTAGTAAACTCAAATCCAAGTCTCGGTAATGTAGTAGAAACGGTGCGAGTCAAGTCAGGATCGCTAGTCACTCTTTGAATAAACTTTTGTTTTGGTCCATACTCAATTGGAACGTTGACAGTTTGAAGTTTAGTTCCTGCAGAATCGTATCTGTCAACTTGAATTTCGTTGAACAAATTACCAAACATGATTACGTAACGTCTTAACGTTCCGTGGTAGAAGTCGTGTCCGAACATCATATTAGAAAGTCCTTGTCAATGAAAATGGGTTTTGTTCTGAGAAATCTAGAATATCATCGTCAATAATTTTCTGACCAATCTCTTCATTGTCTGCTGAAATCTCGGCTGCGACAACAACATCGGCTTCGTTGACAATGAATGTATCATCTTCATGCAAGAACAAGAAGGTGTCTTCGTCAAGTAATTTTTCATTATTGGCAGTTGACAAACTGTATTGATCTTCGATTCCATCAATATCGGCAACGTCAGTATCAATTCGTTCGCTAGAGTATTCAAGTCTGTCACAACGTATTTCGTATGTGTAGAGTTTGCCTAATTGAAAGAAGTTCTCAATGTTTTGAGTAAATTTAATTTCATATATGCCCTTAAGCATAGGAATAGAAATCAAATCACCTTCTCTTGGTCTCACAATGGCATCGTAGTCATACTCTGAAACATCATTTCTGTTGCTTAATAATTCGTCTCCATCTTCAGTCAATATGTTATATGAATATTCTGTGATTAAAGATGTTTTTAATGATTGTGTAAATCGTTTTTGTGAAACAACAAATGTGATTGATTCGTCAATTTGCAGACCAAATTTTGCAAGAAAGTCTTCTTGTCCCATAAAGCCGTCAAAACTTTTGATGTAAAATTCCATTTCAAGCGCATCATCAAAAAGCATAGACGCATCTTCACCATAAATCTTATCTAAATTTACGTGCGTTCTTGGTAAGTAATAACCATCTACACCATAAATCTTGATAGACTCTATGATTAAATCTTCAACAAGATTTTGTTCCTGCTTGACAGGTGTGTATTGATTAAAATAACGATTGCGTGCCATGTGATTAGCCTAGCATGTCAGTAACTGGTAGAGAATATGTGCTAATGACTTCTGCTTCTAATGCTTGAATTTCGTCTGTAGCTTCATCCCAGATTTTCTGTCCATTAAATGTGATACCGCCTGGCATAGAAAGGCCTTCAAACTTTTTAAGGTTTTCACCCCATTGCTTTTTGATCTGTGCAGTGCTATACTTCTGCAAGAATCTATCATTGTATACATCTGTGAATACGTCAGGATCAATCTTCTTATATGCTTCAATGATAATGAATTCACCGACATTTACTCTTGAATCCCAAGCCATGTCAATGTAAACTCTGTTGATATGGCGATTGAATCTTAGAGATTGTTTACCGACAAACAGTTCTTCTGCCATTGCAATGTTTTGAAACGCCATGTAATATGGTGCAAACGGACCAGCATTGAATGAATACAAATCATTCAACGAAATTTGATATCGCAAGTTAAAAAGATTGTTTGTAGAATAGCTGGTACCAATGTCAAAGATGTTCATTACACCAATGATGGCATCTGGTACTGTGATGTATTTGTTTGTTATGTCATCTTGCGTGACTGCGTGTGCTAGATAGACTTTTTCTGTCGCATCATAGTGATAGTCGTAGTAATATTGAAATGCAATCTCAATGCAATCTTCAACTTGTTCGTCCGCTACGTTTATCTCTAAGAGAGGCGCACCTAGTCTTCTAAGGCAGAATTGCTTGAATTCTTCTCTGGTTGCTGGTTTGCTTGTACTCATTTACTTGTGCCCCTTAATGAATTTCATCTTCTATTTATCATTACCAAAACCTTCAATCCAGATCAACTAAATAAATTATGATTTAACTATGGAGAATTTATGGAAAATTTAGTAATTAACGTAGAACTGAGTGTGAATGATGTGAACATGCTCCTGGCTTTAATGGGTAAAACATTGACAGAGACAGGATATTATACTATAATGGTTAAAATGAAGCAACAAGCACAAGCACAAATCGATGGCTTCAATGAAAAAGTGAAAGCATGAGTAGATATACTTTAGAAAATTTGATTACAGTCCAACGCAAGCACACTCTGCCCGTTGTTGGCTTGGATCGTGATGGTACTATAATCAAAGACATTGGAGATTATATAACAGACCCAAATCAAGTAGTTCCTATACCAGGAAGTCTTGAAGCAATCAAGATTTTAAGGGACAAAGGACACAAACTTGTAATTCTCACAAATCAAGGCGGTATTGCAAAAGGTCTACAAACTACACAACAAGTGGACAACGTAAACAATCACTTGATGAGTATTTTTGGACAGAACGGAATTTCATCAATCGATGGCCTCTACTATTCAACGTCATCAATGAAAGAAGATACTTTTGCAAAACCAAATATCGGAATGTTTAATCGTGCCAAAGACGAATTAAAAGTCGATTGGAAAAAAGGTTGGTATGTTGGAGATAAAATCAGTGACTTAAAAGCCGCAGATAAAGTTGGATCAAAACCAATTCTTGTGCTGACAGGGCACGGTAAAGAAACACTAGAAAAATTGAATACTTACGCCAACAGAGAACTAAAGAAAAAAACTCTAGTATTTAATAATCTACTAGAGTTTGTAAAAACGCTCTAATTCGTTGGCGTCTACTTTATAAAATTTATCGTTTTTGTCTACAAAATCCATCACTAAATGTACTCTATCGTTGCTGGAGTTGTTCTCAACTGAATGCCAAATATTGTTGTTTATTCTAGCAACAACACCTGCCGGCATAGGATAAACTGTTTTGTTTACGATGAACTTTACACCGTCATCAGTAATAATAGGTAAGTGTATCCTGTCACAAGTTTCCAAATGATGACCACGGTCAATATGACTTACAATTGATTTTTTAGCAGGCAACTTAATCAACATTGCTCTACCCAATCGTTTTCCTGTTTCTTGAGTTAGTTTACTGAATAACTCATATAGATTCATATCTTGAATTAATTTTTCATTGATATAGAATTTATCAAAAACATCTGTTAACGAATCGGGAAGATTATATAGTAGAGTTATATCTGTTGACTCTTGAGCAAACCACTCTTTTCTTTGTGAAATATCTTTCCATAAAGAATTCCAATTAGTCAACAAATATTCTTTTATAGCGGTTTCATCATAATCGAATATGACTTGATGTTCAAATCCATTTTTCATAATTGAAATCCAAAAGAGATATTGATTCTCGGCTTATCACCAACAACTGGTGTAGATGCATGATTATATAGACCAGCTTCACATCGCCACAGCATTCTTTCTTCAACGTTTATTACTTCTCCATCATATATTGGATTTCCACCCGAGTCTGGAACACTCAATAAGAGATTGTATCTAGTATGAATGAAACCTTTTTCGTTGTTATCTTTATGTTCATGGATTGCTCCAGAAGTTTCATTAAAACTTATAAAGTCTCCAAATACAGGATCAAGTATAAAATCTTTTAGCTTTTCTGTATCAATAATTCGTTGTTTAACATTTTTATATTCTTGTGGTAAAGAATATTTTTGTTCAATATGATCTTGAAAATATCTGCCAGGACCATTACTCTTCAATAAATTTCGAACGGAATTAGCAAACTGCAAGAGAACGTTTTGTTCCTTTGCAGTTATGAACTCTGTATAAGCCCAAGACTTTGATATATCAATCTTCGTCATGCGTTGTCGCTTTATCAAGGTCTTCTAATTTCTTTCTAACCCAGTAATCATCATCCGGCGGAACACCATCCGCAGTGGGATCATTTCTACTAGAGTATACACTATCAGAAACGTTGCCATCAATATCACGCAAAGCAAAAACACAATAGTATTGAACATCATCTGTTAGTGCAGTGATTTTATGTCTATGATCTTTACGAATAACCATAAAAGTTGGACCCTCAAAGTCTTTTGTTCGTTCTTCTTTTGTGATAGTGTCTGTCACATCGACACGAACTTTACCACGAACAAGTAACGTAACATGGTCAAAATAATGAACGTGTCCGCCATCATTTGTATCGCCCACTTTTTCTAAATTATGTTGACGCACCCAAACATTACCAAAGTATCCTAGTTCTGTTATTTTAGTTGTAGCCATTATTTTCCTTAATTTTTGTTTTTAAATAAGCGCCAATTGCTCCTATGGAAGAACTAGAGTCGCCTGGATTCAAAACCCGTTTCACGTTAAAGTATTTAGATAGTGTTTTATTTGCCAAAACATTATGAGCGCACCCACCTGTAAAAATAAGATTATTAGACATATTTTTATAAGGTAAGATGGCTTCTAATAGTTCTTCTTCAAACACATGTTGTACCGATGAAGCAATATCAAAAACGTCCTCGTCTTTTAAACACCAATCATCGATACCTTTATGTATGTTTCTTTTTAAATAACTTTTTATTTTAGTTGCATATATTTTTTTATTACTTGACATAGCATATTCACAAAAAATACTTTCATCTTTGAGTGGTTGTAATCCTACAAGTTTAGTGAAAGCTGAATAAAAAAGTCCTAAACTATATGGATAAAGTTTTTTATGCAACTTTTTCATCTTCATATCATTGGCATACCATACAGTCAACGTTTCCCACTCTCCTATTGCGTCTGCTACAAGAATCAAACACTCATCAAATTCACCAGTATAATATCCATAAGATGCGTGGCTTTTATGATGACTTGTAGTCTTTATTGGAGCATCTATACCAAATTCTCTAAGATGTTGTTTAATATGTGTGTTATCGAATAATCTCCAATCACATGAAAATAATTGTCTTGTCTTTTTAAGTAAAGCATTCTCATAAAAACATATAGTTTTTGGATAGCCAAACAAAAGCGCACCATCTATAAGTTTTTGATTCAGCATTTCGTCATTTAGAATTCCACTAAACTCTGATGATTTTTTATGCCATACAACCACATTGTTTTGAACCACGCACAAAGACGCATCATGCCCAAAACAATTTATTCCCCAAATGCTATCCATACAACTTATTTAATTTATCACGCAAAAAATCAGCAACCAACTCATGTTCTTTCTCGGACCAATAAGAAATTTCTTCAGTATTTCTTATATATTCAGTCATAGTGTTTTTTTGACCCAAAAAGTATTGAGGTATATCAAACTCTGTAGAGATTTTATCATATTGTTTAGCCCACGTATTAAACACAATCCATTTACACCCACTTTGTTCTAAAACACGACAACAAGAATGAAACATTACTCTAAACATCTCTTGAAACCATTGTTCATTGTAAAATTCATTATATGCCAATTTATTAAATTCTTTAACTTTTTGGTCACTTGTTCTCTCTGATAAATGGTGATTAAATTTTCTAGTTCTAATTTCATCATCGATTTCAGTAATATCAGCAATAGTATTATTTTTTGGAGATATGTGATAGGGATTTACTCCAAATTCAAAACGACTAAACTCTGACCATCCTATGATAACTATATCATCTGAAGAAAGGTTTAGGCTTAGTAGTTTTCTAGCAGTTCGCCAATTACTGCTGGCGGGCACCGCAAAATTGATGTACTCAACATTAAGTTTTTCTGCCAATCTTGTGGGCCATATATACTTTAATCTGTGTTCTTCCGAAACATCAAAAAGATTTCTTCCCCAAGTAACACTATCACCAAACGTGTATAACATCAGTATATAAACTCATCTTTTGATTTTTGTTTTTTCTTTTTGAAAAATTGTTTTATGTATTCTATGAATTTACGCATTTTTTTTCTTCAATAAAAGTGCTTTAGATGGGACATATAGATATTCCAATTTGCTTCTTCTCAATGTATTAATTGCATCTTCAAATGTTTCAACTAATGGATCGCCCGCCAAGTTGAAGCTGGTGTTGAATAAAATCGGAACACCAGTTAATTTCTTAAACGCATCAATTAAATTGTAGTAGTGTTCATTTTGTTCTTTAGTTACTGTCTGAATTCGACATGTATTATCAACGTGTGTGATAGATGTTACTTGACCGATACGTTCTGGCAATACGTCTACAGCATACATCATAAATGAAGACTCATCCATGCCTGCCATATCAAACCACTCATGCACATGCTCTTTTAGAATTGATCCTGCAAAAGGGCGGAACCACTCACGACCTTTTACTTTGTTAACAATATCTTTGCCGTTTGCTGTTCGTGGATCAAATAAAATAGATCGATTACCTAATGCTCTTGGTCCAGCTTCAGCGGCACCATTAAATATAGATACGATATTTTGATCGACAATCAACTGTGCAACATCATTGGCAGTGACTGTTTGGATTGTAAATTCATCTAAATATTTCTGCTCATCAACTTCATTGTTTCTATCTATGCCCAAGTACAGTGTCGTTAAGGGTTGCTTTTCAATCTTGATGTTTTCATCATTGCAATGTTTGTACCATAAAAATTTTGCTAAACCAATTGATGTTCCTCCATCATTTGCGATAGGATCAACATACAAATTGATATCAGGAAAACGTTTTTTGTAATAGTAGTTTGCTACACAGTTTAGTCCATATCCACCAGAGATAACAATGTTTTTTTCTCCAGTCAGATCAATAGATTTTTGAATCAAATCGCCAACCAGTCGCTGTGAATCTTGTTGAATCTTCCATGCAATGTCTTGAACCAATTTTAAATCTTCTGGGTATTTTGCAATCTCTTCGATATCTGCGCTTAATGCATTTATATCATCACCCATAGCCTTTAATCGTAGTTCAGGAAATGAGTTTATATTCAGCGAACCGCCTCTTGGGTATCGAGGTTGAAATAAATTTCGATTTGCATCTTCACCATAAAATAGCGTAGGAATAATCTCATTCTCTTCGCCATATGAAGAAAGTCCCATTAATTTTCCAGCTTCGATTTCATGAAATCCTGCATATGAAGTGATTGACTCATATGCTTTTGTGATATTCACATTGCCATTAAATTTAATTCTTTTATCATCTGTGTACAGTTTAGGTCCATCATTAGCACCTAAAGACTTATAGACTACTTCTAAACCATTTGGATATGAACATTGATAGATTGATTCTGTTTCAAAACCGGCAGTTTGAAAATCAGATTTTAATTTTAAATCAATAAAAGACCCTGCGCCGTCTACGATAATTGCAGATGCTGTATCAAAACCTGAATTATAGAATGCTCCAGTTGCGTGACCAGCATGATGATGATCCCAATATGAAAATACTTTAACATTAGGATTAAATCGTCTAACAGTTCCTGTAAATACATTCTCTCCTGACCAAGTCATGCTAGGATACATTTCTTCACCCGTGCCAGCTAAGGCTAGTGCGTCAACATGATATTTACTTAAAACATAAAAAAGACTTTTAAGTGGATTAGCATCATACTTAATTCTTGTAAATCTTTCTTCTTCAATGTACAGTTCAATTTTACCATCCACAAGAAGACATACTGATCCGTTATGTCCAGGACTAATTGCTAAAACATTGTAACTCATTATTATTTTCTCACCTTTTGACTAATATCTTTTTCAATCGATTCAATTAATTTATCAACCTCTGCGTCAGTCAAATCCATACGTGTGTCGTTGAGTCTGTCTGCAAGATGACTATCAATCATATTAATTCTTAACGGAGAATATCGTTTTGGTCCAGGCTTTTCAAATATATTAAAAAACTCTGGATATGAAACGTTTTCTGCAAACGTTGATCCCAAAATAACTGTTCCTGGTTTATTTAGGCCTCTTGCAAAGTGTTGACCCACACTATCGCATCCGACAAAGTAATCACATGCATTAATTAGTGCTAGCCAAAAACGTAAATCACCCTCATACTTTAGAGTGTAGTTATCTTCTTCCGGACAAAGAGTCTTGTCTCCAAAATAATAAAGATTATATTTTTCCGATAGTGTTTTTACAAGTTTCAGATACGACTCATTTGTGAGACTTCTAGAAGACTCATCAATTGTGTATTTACCAAATTTCTTTGCTGTGCTACCCCACGGCTGAATAACAATATTTGATTTGTTTATTCTGTTCGAGTCTTGTTGTATCGCTTGACTGAGTGCATTTAATGCATTAATTTCTTCACCTTTACTCAAAATGAATTTTAAGTTTGGTAAGTCAACATGTTCATTTGTATTGTTGATGATTTCATCGAACGCTTGAGATAGATTTTTCTTTTGCGTGTAATATGATGGAAGTCTGTATGGTTCAGGCGAAACAACTCTTGTAGCTTTTAAGAATATGTTATCAAACACACCTTTGTTGTCTGCATTAAAGACTCTATCTTGAATTTCGGGGATACCCCAAAGCAAAGAATCCCAGCCGTAAACACAAATTTTAAAATCATCTTCGGGATTTTGTAATTGGTATTTTAAAAGGGCTGGGATTGCTGATACTGCTCGACCTGCACCACCGTCAATAACGAAAACTGTTCTTTCACCACTTGTCATGTTAACTCCAAAAATAAAAAATTATAATATATGTATATCTGCAATTATACAGAAATTTAACCTCAATGTCAATTGGCAGTTATGATATTCTACGAAATAAAGTTCCGCCACATCCATTTATTGATCCTAGAGCAACATATGTTGTGCTGGAATTTCCCATAGTAAATCCACAAGCAACAAAACAGTCACATGTGCAGGCTGAATTTCTTCCATCAAAGCAACAAGATACGCCCCATGGAATTAAGTTGCATCCAGGATAACAACAGCCAACACAAACTCCACACATAACTGTGCCGCAACCACAACAAGCCATTGCAAACACAAATTGCCCCACACCAAGGCTTCCACCCGGACTAGCGTTATAAGTATCTGTTACTCCAAGAATTTCTGATAGGGAATATCTTTTGTTTACTGTAGCGGCCGCTGGAGGATTAATAATTCCTAACGCAAGCGCATCACGCCAATCTTCTTCTATCATGATATTCTACGAAATAGAGTTGCGCCACATCCATTCATTGATCCTAGAGCAACGAATAGTGTGCTGGCACTACCCATAGTAAATCCACAAGCAACACAACATTGACATGTGCATGCCGAATTCACGCTGGCGTTCATTATGCAACATATGCCCCATGGAACTAAATTGCATCCAGGCACACACATTCCTACGCAAGTTCCACACATGGGGCAACCACCACCACAACAAGCCATTGCGAAAACTACTTGACCTAAAGAGGCAAATTCAGTTCCACCCGGATTAGCTTTATAAGTATCTGTTACTCCAAGAATTTCTGATAGGGAATATCTTTTTACAGGCGCAACGGTAGCCATTTTTTAGAACTCCACCACAACATAACCGGTGCCTGGATTACCCCTAAACCCTCTGTCGCATGGGCAGCCACAGCAATAATTCAAAGACGGCGACTGGTAGCCGGTGCCTGCGAAAGCGCAAAATCGTGTAACTCGGCAGCCAGAAGACCCGCCACCAAAGCCTGCACTTGCAAAACCAATTGGTGAACAGCACAGGGCAGCGGCGCATGGACAGCACCCACAAATGACTCTTCCACCGCCGAATGATGATACACAATAACATTGCATCGGGAAACCAGCGGCAGTAGCGCCAATGCTGGTGGCTAGTCTAGATGTACCAAGAATAGCATCTCCAGGCCATCTAATCACATTTCCGAATTTAGTAGCTAAGTCAGATTCCGTAGAATCTTCGCCGTTAAATCCTTTACAATTGAAAATGTCTGCACATGATGTTCCTGGAAAAGGTCCGACGCCACCGCCGCCAATTGGACTTCCAGATGCTCCGCCCATGCCACAGTCGTAGGATAAGGCGCCACAACAAATATCACCACTGCTTGAAAAACAAAATCCAGTACAGCCACAATTTCCATTTCGGCCAACAACACATGTTGAACCACTGCAAGCGCAGAAATTGCCGCCGGCACCAGGACACTCAGTCGAGGCATTGCAACCTCCATAAGCATAAACGATACTGCCAAAACAAGATGCACCACCGCCAACGGCTCCGGCTGCAACGTTACAAACACATCCGGCAGTGACAGCCGCACATGCTACAACATATCCTCCGCCGCCACCGCCTCCGCCAATCGGAAACTTACAGCCGTTGCCGCTACCGCCGTTGATGGCGCCGCACCCACCGGCGCCGAGAGCGGTTATACGAACCTCACTGACACCAGCTGGTACTGTGAAAGTTCCAGAGACACCAAAAAATCGAAAACTTCCGGTTCCAAATCCTGGTTTAACATCTCTTATGCCGTAATTGATTGTCGGCGCAATTGCAAGTGAAACATATCTTCCCATTTTATTAAACCTCGATTTCTATGTTAGGACGTACACGAAGCGGTTCTACATAAGAAAGTTTATGTTCCAAATAGTTAAGAATCCATCCATCGTGTTGATTAATTTTTTCGTATACTTCAGCAAATTCTCGAATAAATCTCTGAATCTCCTCTTTCGTTTCTGCTGGAATATTATTTGTATAATGTGCAGAAGTTACCAAAGTATCATAATATTCTTTAGTGGTATTTATATGCTGTTTAGTAGTAGCAGATAAAATATTCCACTCTTCTTCTGTCATAGTTGAAGGAATAAACACTTCTTCACTGATTTGTTTCCAACCCATAGCAACAGGATACTTCGGAAGAAAAAGATTTTCTGCGTCTAAAGGATTGCCTGTAGATCCAAGAAGTCGGTTAACTACAATGCCATTCTTAACTTCAACATATATAATGTCTGACATAATTTCTATCATTTTTTTATTACTCCTCTATACCGTATACGCTTACAGAAACGTCTGAACTAGAACATCTGACAATAATATTTTCGCCAGTACCTGCCATAATAGCACCACGCTCAATAACACCGTTTGGTGGAACGTTAGCATCAAACTCCAAATAATTGGTAACACCAGCGGCTGTGCTGGCGGCCGTGAGTGAAAGCCGAACTTTTACTGTGTCACTGCTATTCATATTACAGAAAGATACTGTTAAGCTAGCCGTTTTGCTTGCAGGCACAGTATAAACAGTAGTAGAAGTGTTTATGGTCGGATTTGCTTGACCTAATATTCCTGTTGACATTTTTTATCCTCTTTTAATTTATATGAAGTATTTATATCAAAAACTTCCGTAGAAATACAATTTTGCACCAGATACTCCACCACCAGCAGAAGCCCATCCAGTAGATTTATAAACTTCTAACGCATCTGTTGTAGTATTAAATCTGACCATACCGACTGTTGTATATCCAGACTGTTGTCCAGTAGTTCCAGAAGGAATCTTCAATGCACCTGTGCTTGAAAAAACGCCATCACCAGAAACAGTTAAACCAGTTAATGTTCCGACTGAAGTGATACTTGGTTGTGCCGCAGTTGTTACAGTGCCAGCTGTAGTTGCTGAAGTCGCTGAAGTTGCTGTAGTTGCTGAAGTTGCTGAAGTTGCTGTGCTTGCATTGCCTGTTAATGCGCCAACAAAACTTGTTGATGTAACACTTGTCAAACCAGTTAACGTTGTTGAACTTGTACCCAAAGTAATTGCTGTTGTACCAACTGTAACTGCGCTTGATGCAAGTTTTGAAACTGCGATAGCGGCACTTGCGCCAATGTCTGCATTTACAATGCTACCACTTAATGACAATTTGCTATATGCAATAGCGGCAGATGCACTAATGTCACCATTGACGATTGTTCCGTCTGCAATCATTGTACTAGTAACTGTACCGGTGTCAGCAGAACCAACTAACGTTCCTGATGTAGGCAATGTTACACTAGTGGTTCCCGTAGTAGTTAATGTTGTGGCGAATGCGCCAGACGTTACTAAGTTTCCACCAAGAGTGATTGTTTTAACACCATTATTTACGCCTGTACCACCATAAGTTGGACCAATTAATGTGCCTTGCCAAACACCAGTTCCGATTGTGCCGACTGATGTAAGTGAAGAACCAGTAACGCCTGAACCAAGAGTTGTAGAAGATAGAACTGATGTTCCATTGATTTCAAATGTTTTACCTGTAACAAGGTTAAAATCTTCAGAAGAACTCCAGCCAATTGATGACCAAGAAATAGTTTTATCAGTAGCACCCTTAAGAGTAATACCACCACCATCGGCAGTAACATCAGTTGGTGTAACAACAGAACCCAATTCAATATTTTTATCATCAACAGTAAGAGTTGTTGAA
>Ga0208966_1000351_pt1 | contig 14737 bp, 9 predicted proteins | sample GreLakmeHU45MSRF_FD_187701 | JGI IMG/M metagenome (GOLD analysis project Ga0208966, IMG submission 187701) | Freshwater lentic microbial communities from great Laurentian Lakes, MI, USA - Great Lakes metaG HU45MSRF (SPAdes) | ecosystem: Environmental > Aquatic > Freshwater > Lake | place: Great...
ATAATATACTATATAAACTATAAATAAAATAAAATAAAATAAAATAAAATAAAATTAAATAAAATAGAGAAAGAGAGAAAGAGAACAAGAAAAGAAAAATAAAAAAATAAGAAAATAAGAAAAAGCAATTAAGTGATGCTAAGCCAATCTATTTATTCAATATCAACATGAGTAATCATATGACGCCTGCAACAACTTTTTTTTAATTGTAAAAGATCTAAAACCTCACCTTCCGGGGTTTTATCCATAAACTCTTTTGTTAAATATAATACTTTATTAACTTCCATAGATTTATCAATTTTTCGCTTTTGAACTTCTCTCTGGTAGTAACGATATTTATCTGCTAAAACTTTTCCACATGTAAAACATTTTACAGGAATAATCATATGTTATATTATATGTTTTATATAAAGATTTTATATTTATATAAAATTTCAATTTTAATAATTAATTTTAATAAATTTTAAATTATAATTAATATATTTATAATATACTATTTAAAGCTACAATAGCATCAGTATTACTATCAGTGTTATCATTAGCATTATGTTTATAACCTTCAAAAACAGCCGCACGGGTTAATTTTATATTAGCATTAGTAGTTGGACTTAAATTTATATTAAAATAACTTAAAAACATCATAACAAGTATTAGGGCTATTAACACATAAATTATAGTATATAAATATTTTCCAAAATTTAAATACATATTATATTATAGTATATACTATATATAATATTATATTATATATTATATATTATATTATATTATATTATATATTATATTATATTATATATTATATATTATATTATATTATATTATATTATATTATAATATTAAAAAAATTGAATAGTTTTATATATATATATTAAATAATATATAAAAGTAAATTATGGAACATCAAGATTGGAAAGCTGTTACCTTAACTGCTAAGAAAAGTGTTAAATTTGAGAACACTATTATTCATAAGACAGCACCAACTAAGCAATTGGTAATGCATGAGCCTCTTGGTAAGCTAATTGCTCAATCACGATTAACACTAAACTGCGATCAAAAACGATTTGCTGCATTATTAGGAGTTTCAACACAAATGCTGTCTAGGTGGGAATGCAATAAAGAGCTACCTAATAATGCGCAAATTGCATTAATTGAGAAAATTACTAAAGTTAAACTGCCTAGATGTAAAAAGGTGGTTGTAAGCGAAGAATAAATAATTTATGCCTTTTTATCTAGATTTTTTTTGTAAAAGTTTTTTTCCTTCTTTACTCTTCTTTATTGTCCATTGCAACTAATTTATTAACACTTCATAGTAGTGATGTTGGTCTTATAGATCTTTCTGCAAATGTACATGTAATATAACAATAACATACAATAAAATTATACACTACATAACTATAATTTTATTATATTAATATTTTTTAAATATTAATCATAATACAATATAATATGACCTATAACATGACATATAATAACATAATATAATACTATATTAGTGCTTTTATATATTTTCTATAATAATATAATATTATTATAGAAAATAATATTGTGTATATATAATTAGTAAATATAATACATGTCTTTCTCTTTAGCAAAAAAAAATATAAAACATAAACGGAAAACAATGAAGAGGAAGCAAAAAGGAGGATGGCCATTTTCTTCTACTAAAAAAATTGAAAACAGTGAGGTAAATCGTTCTAGAGGAACTTCCATAGATAGAGCCACAGGTAGCATTGGCTCTTCTTTATATGGTATCGGCTCTAATTTAGGACTTATAGGAAAAAAAACTCAAGCTGTTAGTAATGAAGGTATAAAAGTTGAATTCATACCAGCTGAAGAAGCGTCAGTCAGTTTAGCAGGTATAACTGCAACTACAGAAAAAAAAAAAGCTAAGAAGGAGGAACAAACAGCAGAAAAGGTAGCAACCGATGCGAGAACGATTGCAACTAAGGCTAGAAAAGAATATTTAAAGGCGAAGGATATAGCAATTCGTGCAACGAAGAATGTGAAGGAGATGAATGCAGAATTTGAAAAGGGCTCCAGCACCGTCGCCGGTGATTGGATGCCAAGGCATAAGATATTGAAAAATGCTCAAGATAAAGCAATTGCAGCGGCAAAGGATGCTAAGGCTAAAGCAGAGGAATTGGAAAAAATAGCGAATAGTAAGGAACAGATTTTGCTAGATATTAAAAACCAAAACGGCTCTGCGGCTAATACAATTCAAATATGCCAAACTAGTGATATAGCTGAAAACGTAAAACTAAAGTTACAAGCAAGGAATATAAAATCATTTACAGCAATTGAAAGTGCAAACGCATTAAATTTTAATGCGGCTGAATACGATAAAGCTGCTAGTTTATTAGAACAGTCTAATGCACTTTTGGAGTTAATAGCTCCAATGCTACCACCTGGAACATCTCAAATTATTAGTGTTTCAAAAGCTTTAGTGCTTGGCATACAGAAATATAATAAGCAACAAGAATTAGCTTATTTATCTTCAGAATGTTTAAGTTTTGTAGCAAATATTTCACGCGATTTAGCAGAAATGAGTGTTTTTTATAGTAATCAGGTAGTTAGAGAAAAAGGAATAATGATTGACGAAGCATTATATGAAATTTTAGTTAAAAATTTATTCAAGTTTTTATATTTTTTAATAGATAATATTGATTTTACAAATACAACTTCCGGTTTCTATCAATATTTATTTTGGTATTCATTTTTATCAAAAATAGATTTTAAAAAAAAAACAGATACTACAACTAACAACGTTGTTAGTCCAGGCAATGACGATAGTCCGGACGGCAAAGACAATGTCTCTTCTGCAACAGTAGCGGTATTGGCTAGTGCAATAAATGAAAATGAAACCATAAGTTCTACACAAGCTACTATAAATGATACCAAAAGTTCTAGTACAGATATATTTAGTTTTAGTTATTCATGTGATGAATGTATGCCGATTGATTTGAGAAAAAAATTACAATATGTAAGTCTATATAACAAACCATATAAAGGCCTTATAGATCTAAAGGGTGTAGGTAGTTCTAATAAAAAGAAGGTACCTCCAAAGCCTAATATGGAAGAACAACCAAATTTAAAGAGTACGATTGGTGGTGGAGTTATGGCTAAAGGTGCAAATTTGGTTAGTAGTGCATATAGTAGTGCAAATGATACTTATATGTGGGCGAAGGGAAGACCAGATAAAGATTTATATGGATTTTGTGGTGATGACATTGTAGCTCTATGCAAAAATTATAATGATATTATTATGCGACTTATAGAATATAACATGTATAAATTAATTGTTGCTACTTATAATAATATAAATTCCTTACCTCTTATATTTAAAGATGTTACTAAGGACGAATTCACTAACTACATTTTTAGGAATATAGATATTAAAGATATAGATAATTCTACAACAATTATGGATTATAAAACACTTAAAGCAACAGTTACAGATTATAGTGATGCAACACCAAATACAAAGGCAACAATGTGTTTCGATTTTTTAATTCAATTAAAACGAATAATTGAAGAGTTAGGTTGTGAAACTATAGTACCAAAAGCAGCAATCTTAGGTTATGCAGAAAAAAAACTTGGATCATTTGTTGGTGCATATATGGGAGATCCACTTGTAAAATATAATACTTTCTTAAGAGAATACATTATTATGACCGGAAATTTTGCAACAATGATATCTCGTTATAGTCTGGATCATAACAGATTATCAACACAGGAAAAAGGAGAAGTTGTTGCAGCTATTAATAAAAAAATAGCTAGGGTTGAAAAAGGATTAAACGGACTTGAAGATCAAGTTAAGAGTATAACTGCTAAAGTAGATGCAGTAGCAGCTAGAGATACAGAAGAAACAGAAGAAACAGTAAGAACAGAGGCAGTAGCAGCAGGAGCAGGAGGCAAATTAATACATAACAGACTAAAAAAGCATACCAAAAAGTATAAGCATTATAACGACTATAACCATTATAAAAGTAAGAAAATTAGGAGATATAAGAGAAAATAAGAGGAAATAAGAAAAAATAAAAGAAAAAACAAAATAATAATAATAATAAAAATATTATTATTAATACTTTATATTAATGTATATGTTTATTGTATATGTTTATTGTATATGTTTATTGTATATGTTCCACTTCCAATAATTTGTAACCATTACTTGTTTTAGTTATTCTATATTCTTGGTCTAAACTGTGAATTTTATTATGGCAATAATTGCATATATTTATTAAATTGGCTTTATGATTTTTATTAAACTCGCCATTAATTATTCCATGTTTTGCATTTTTCTGATATTGCAAATGATGGACTTCTGATCCTTCATAATTATTACACAATTCGCACATTCCTCGCAATTTATTTGCATTATAGCGGCTTTTCTTTGCTTCCAACACACTAACATTGGATTTATTATATTTATTGCGAATAGCATATGCTCGCTCGATAAAATCTTCAGGTAAATCCAACGACTTACACACTTCTAGCCCATACATAGACTGTCCTGGTCCCTCGCGTAATTTTCTATTATAAATTAATGTTTTCTGCTCGCGATCAAAGACAACACTCATATGATATACTTTCAGAGAATTAAGATTTTTCACTTCCTCATATTCTAAAATTTCATGAAAATGAGTTGCAAATAAAAATGTGCTATTTAAGTCGTGTAATCTCTCTAAGCTTGAAACAAAAATACTTAGTGCTGACGTCGATTCGGTTCCACTACATAATTCGTCCCCTAATATAATGCTCTTTGTTGTAGCATTTTTCAATATTGTTCGTAATTCACACATTTCAACTGCAAAAGTGGAGAGGCCTTTAAAAATATTATCGTTACCCAAAAGACGAGTAAATAAATATTCATATGGACAATATGTAAATTCCTCACATGGGACAAACATGCCCGATTGCGCCATAATAATTGCTATTCCAATAGATTTTATAAAGCTGGTTTTGCCTACCGCATTTGTTCCGTACAACAATAGTCCATTGTTATTTGTTCCAATTTCCAAATCATTTGTAACATATAGCTCGTGATTGTTTAAATGTTCTATTAAACAATGCCTAATTTTTTTAAAATTAACATACGATTTTGTAGAGTTTGTATCAATAATGGGGCGACAATAGTTATATTTTAATGCATTATATGCTTTAACATGACATACATCAATCAACGCAATAAACTGAGAGATTTTGCCTAATAGGGAAATTCTCTCTTTTTTCAATTTATTATTACTAATATTACTATTACTATTACTATTACTATTATTATTTGTTTCAACTACATTATATAACATGTTTTTAAAGTCGCCCAAAATAGTTTTATAATTGCTGTTAATTTCTTCAATTAACTGCTCTCTAGAATTTTGAACATTATGACAAATAGCATCAATATCTTGCGAATAAACAATAGTATTTGAGTTATTTGATCCATAATTTTTAAATAATATGCTAGAGAGATCGATTTCAATAATTTCGCCAAATTTATCATATTTTGAAATATAATTAATATATTCATATTTTGTTCCGGATTTTTCAATAAGCTTTTGAATAATTTCTTTTAAAATTGCACCGCGCCGCTTTGTAGTAATAAGCATAACCTCATTTTTAGAAGTTTCATGAAACTTAATATAGCCGCTTGAAAAATTAATGTCATTATTTATATCATTGCTTACTAGTGGATTTGTAATAAAGTCACTGTCTTTTTGTTCAACCCCGTTTTTTTGTGTTTTTGCTTTACTTTTGCTTACGCTACTTGTTTTGGTTTTTTCATAGTCCATTAATAAATTTGAGAAAAAAAAGGCGATTGCCTCTAATTGCTGTCTGGAATCTATAGAACGCTTATATAGTTTATTTAAATTTATATTATAACTTTTATTAATGAAAAATATGGTTTCTAAATCATTATTATTCAATTTATCAATAACTACATTAAGCTTTGATAGCTCAAACACATTACTAATATAATTATTAATTTTATTACAAGCTTCGCTAATATCATAATTAATAATGTTGCCTATATAAAGTGCTAAGTCCTTATTTTCTTTAAGGTGCGCAATCTTTTCATATAATTTTGAAACACTAGAGAGATTGTTATGCAAGCTTGCAAAATCTCGCGGTTCAATTTTGCCTAATATGAGTTTTCTATCTATTTTCTCAATATCTCTCATGTTTAATAAATAGTCCCTAATTGTTTTATAAAACTCACTTTTAATTAAATGATCCGTAACATCATAACTGGCATTTAAAATAGCGCTACTACAAATAGGATGCAATAAATCATAATTGAATTTACGTTTTCCCGCGTTTGTAATACAATTATTTAAGAAATTCGCTACACAACCTAGCTTACCATTGTGACGTTGGTCGCTAATCATATTTAGTTGTTTGAGAGAGTGGTTGGCTAATATTAATTTAGAATTAATATTTTCAAAACATGGAAAATCAATGTTCTTAATTAGTGAAGGATTGTGTTTATCAATAAAATCAATTAGAAAACACAAACTCTGATTAGCAATACTATAATTTTGAAATTCAAAATTATCCATATATGCTCCTGGTCCGAAAATTTTATCAATAAGTGTTTCTTGATATATTTGCTTTTCACAATTTGCAGCTATTTTTTCAAAACTATCCACCTTATTACATGTTTTACCTTGTTTTTCAGGTCCCTGTTTTTCATGCAAATATATTTTATGTATTTTTTGCGCATTAATATTGGCATAATTAATTACATCATCAATATATGTGCTATTATTTTTATTAGTAATAATAATAACTTCGCTCGGATTATAAATAGAAATATATTTTTCTAATTGATCATATGTTGTTGGGCTATTTTCATAAGGTTGCGTATATTCATAATTTACTATTTTACCCGTTAAAATATCAATAATATTTAGGCCAATTGTTAGCGTTTCATTTTTAACAACTTTATTTGGTTTACTATAATGTATCCATAAGCATAATGTATTATTGCTTAAATTAGTGTTGCTATTAAAGTTTTCATTATCGCAATTATATGCGTCATTGTTATCAAAAAAGGTGCCAGGAGAGTATATACCCGCCAAGCTGCGACTTGTATTCTTCATCTGTAAATCTTGGGCAAAAATAATAACAGTGTAACCATTATTTAACATACGCTTCACATATTTCTCAAGCTGAGGTAATCCGAAGCCCGCCATTACAACATTGTCATCATTAATTGTAGCATTCTTGTGTGCTATTACCATATCGTTAATTTGAGCAAAATCCACAATATTACTTCCTTCATAAATTCCTTCGCCTTTTTTTATAGCATAACATTCATAAAAACTTCCTACTTGCATGAGAACCAAGGTTTTGTCTCCATAAACTTCCTTATAGTTTTTAGTATGTTCTAAATATTCTTCTACTAGTGTCATAGTCTTTTATTAATAAAGTACAATCTTTATTAATACAAGTATTAGCTCTAAATAGTTTTAATTTAATTTATTTCCCTTTTTTTGGACCAACATATCCGCCTCCTCGTACTCGACTTAATACATTATTAACATAATTAACATCCTGGGATTTACCATTTAGTTGTGTATAGTCATTCTCGTTTTTTGTGAGCATTGATGAATGCCCAATAGTTGCTAATCTTAAACGTTGTATTCTTAGGTCGCTACTCATATTTTCTAAAGGCTTAGCGCGTACATTTGATGTTATTTTATTTTCTAACGAGCTATAGTCTAAGTTTTTTTTTAAATTCTCTGAATTGTGAGAAGACATATTAAATGCTCTTCTTCCTAAAATGAAAGTGCTAGTTCTATCTGTAACATTACTGCCATTTGAAGGCATGTTCTTACAAACTTTCGTTGTCATTATTATATTTATAATTTATTTTTATTTTTATTTTTATTTGTTTATAAATCTCTCTAAAACATTCTCATAAACTTAGGAAAAGCAGTAATTTTTTGTTTTAATAAACCCGATACGTTTGAAAACGTATAATTATTTATGGGATCTCTTTTCTTTATTTCTAGTCTAGGCTCAAATACATGCATTAGTATAGGCTCTATTTGAGGCTGTAATATAGGCTCAATATGAAGCTCAATATGAGGCTGTAAAACCGGCTCAACACTTGCCTCAACACTTGCCTCTAATACTGGCTCAATAATTGGCTCAACTCTTGCCTCAACTTGTGGCTCTAATACTGCCTCAATAATTGGCTCTAATACTGGCTCAACACTTGCCTCAACACTTGCCTCAACACTTGCCTCAACACTTGCCTCTAATACTGGCTCAACTACTGCCTCAATAATTGGCTCAACAATTGTCTCAACTACTGCCTCAATAATTGGCTCTAATACTGGCTGTAAAACTGGCTCAACTTGTGCCTCTAATACTGGCTCTAATACTGGCTCTAATACTGGCTGTAAAACTGGCTCAACACTTGCCTCAATAAGCGGCTCAACACTTGCCTCAATAAGCGGCTCAACGCTTGCCTCAACTACAGGCTCAATAACTGCCTCAATAACCGGCTCAACACTTGCCTCAACAACCGGCTCTAATACTGGCTGTAAAACTGGCTCAACTTGTGCCTCTAATACTGGCTCTAATACTGCCTCAATAATTGGCTCAACTACTGCCTCAACTACTGGCTCTAATACTGCCTCAATAACCGGCTCAACTACTGGCTCAACACTTGCCTCAATAACTGGCTCAACTACTGCCTCAACTACTGCCTCAATAATTGGCTCAACACTTGCCTCAATAACTGGCTCAATAATTGGCTCAACTCTTGCCTCAACTTGTGGCTCTAATATTGGCTCTAATACTGCCTCAATAACCGGCTCTAATACTGGCTCTAATACTGCCTCAATAATTGGCTCTAATACTGCCTCAATAACCGGCTCAACTACTGCCTCAATAATTGGCTCAACGCTTGCCTCAACTACAGGCTCAATAACTGCCTCAATAACCGGCTCTAATACTGCCTCAATAATTGGCTCTAATACTGGCTGTAAAACTGGCTCAACTTGTGCCTCTAATACTGGCTCAACTTGTGCCTCTAATACTGGCTCAACTACTGCCTCAATAACCGGCTCAACACCTGGCTCACTAACCGGCTCAACACCTGGCTCACTAACCGGCTCAACTACTGCCTCAATAATTGGCTCAACACTTGCCTCACTAACCGGCTCAACTACCGGCTGTAAAACTGGCTCAACACTTGCCTCAATAACTGCCTCTAATACTGGCTCAACACTTGCCTCGTCTTGTATAGTAGGCGCAATTTCATTATTTGTTTCCGTCTCCATTTATAATAATTATAAATATAATAAATATTATAAACTTTATTAATTAACTAATACACAAAATATTTTATATATAACCAATTTATTTTCTAACTCTATTTATAGCATGTTGCGCTTGTGAATTATTAGAGCCGCCATAAGTCCAATCATTAAAATTTTTATTTAATGCTTGTAACTTCTTAAATCTTATGTAATCCGATCCCGCATGTACAAATTTAGTATTGCCCGAATACATAGCTATTCCATTTTGGCCACTTGTTCCATCGCCTCTAACTTGTAGTCTTGATAAATTGTTTCCGCCTATTTGATTAGCCTCTCTTCCGTAAATAATGTTTGTCGGAACGTTAGCATTAGTAATAACGTCTCCGGCATTATATGCAGTTCTAAAAGGACCTAATACATTTTTCTTATAAAGTAACGGAGAACTAGCAAGACCACTATTATACATATTACCAAAAGCACGTGACAAATATTTGCGACTTAATGCTCTATCATTACCACCATCGATTGATCCATGTAACATTGGCTGTCCAATATTTGCTTTTCCACCTAGCGAGTTTTTATCAAATATCATAATATATTATTACACTATATATTATAATTATTAAATAAAAATTAAATTAAATTAAATAAAATAAAAAAACAAAAAAAACAAAAAAAGCAAAAAATATTACTAAATAAATTTATTAAAAAACAAAAATAAAAAAAAACAAAAATAGTTCTAAATAATTTCTTTAAGTCATTTTTTATAAAACATTATTGCAACAAATTTACTCACACATAATTCGCGGAGCAATATTCATGGTAATTAATTCCTGAAACATAAGTTTGCAAGCATATGGCAACTCAACATATTTAAAATCATTTCTATTTCCGCATGTATTACAATAATGAATATGCTCTTTATTATTAAATGAAGCAATTAGTCCACATTTATTACATACAAATACGCTAAATGCGTCTGATGCATCGTAAATCCGTCCTTTTGTAAATCGGGATGCCCCATGCGAGATCATACAGTCCCGCTCCATTTCACCAAACCGAAGACCACCATCACGAGACCGACCTTCGGCAGGCTGACGAGTTAAATTAACCATAGGACCAATAGATCTACTATGTTGCTTATCATTTACCATATGCTTAAGTCGTTGATAGAAAGCGGGTCCAATAAATATGTTCATTGTTAATTGCTCACCGGTAAGAGCATTATACATTAATTCATTACCTTTCGATTCGTACCCTAAATCATTGAGTTTTTCAATAATATTGGAAATATCAAACTCGCCAAAACTAGTTCCATCACCAAATAGCCCCATTTCAAGTAATACTTTACCTAGCAGCGTTTCTTTTAATTGTGCAATAGTCATACGGCTAGGAATAGCATGTGGATTAATAATAATATCCGGTTTTAATCCATTTGCCGTAAAAGGCATATCTTCTTCTGGAATAATATTACCGATAGTACCTTTTTGCCCATGTCGGCTTGAAAATTTATCTCCAATTACCGGCTTTCTAAAGTTACGAATACGGACTTTACAAAAATTATAACCATCGCCATTTGTTTCAATATAATTTTTATCTACGTAACTTTCCTCTTGTGTTCTATGCGAAATAGACGCATCGCTAAATTTGACATTTTTTGTAAAATCATTCTTATTTTCTTTAATAGGAATTACTTTTCCAATAATAATGTCGCGATCTTCGATTAAAGTGTTTTCTTTCATAATTCCCTGAGAAGTTAACTTATCATAATTTCCAAATTTGATGTTTTTGGTTTTTGTTTTATCTGGTTTACATCTGATTTCTTCTGTACCAAATAATTTTTTATCTTCGTCTTTCTCAGTGTGATAAATTGTTGCTAAAAACAGGCCTCGGTCAATAGATCCCTTATTAAATAATAAGGAGTCTTCCTGATTGTATCCGCTATGGCTAGCAATAGCAACTATTACTTGCTGACCAGATGGAATATTGTTTAATTTGATAATATTCATAACACGCGTTTCTACAAGAGGACGCATTGGATATGTTAATACATACGCCGTCTTGTCCATGCGATTGTCATAGTTAGTTACATACATACCAATAGCCTGTTTACCCATAGCAGATTGATATGTATTACGAGGAGATTGATTGGAGTCGGGAAAAGGAATACACGACGCTAAAACGCCGAAAATAGTACTTGGATGGATTTCACAATGGCTATAATGATAAATATTATTAGAATTATTATTATCTAAATTGTATGGTTTCATGGCAATCATTGCATTATTTTGCTCACACGCGTCTACATATTCAATAATCGAATCTTCTAATTTTATTCCTACAACTAAATCATCCCAATTTAGTTCATCATCTTTTATCTTTTGAATGATTGACTTGTCATATAAGACCTTATTATTTTTGATTTTTAATAAAGGACGTGTAATACGTCCCGCATCATTGCATACTCTAATTTCTTTAAGTTTGCTATTAAATATAATTGAGGTATAAATGTTGATAATACCTTTGCTTTTTTTATCCTTTAAAATAGAATAGACTTTTTCGGGGTCATTTGTAAATCCGACCCATGAACCGTTAATAAATACTTTAGCGTATTCATCTAACTCTTTATATGACCCTTCATAATCGTCAATACACTGAATAATAGGTAATATATAATCATAAAGTCCCGAGCTGTTAGAATTAATTGTTATATGTGCCAAATAAGCAAGGTTTTTGACAACACCAATCGATTGGCCTTCTGGTGTTTCAGCGGGACATAAGAAACCCCATGTCGAATTATGTAGTCGGCGCGGTGGGACTAATTTTCCACTTTTGTCAATAGGCGTATTTACACGTCTAAGATGACTTAGACTAGATAAATAGGTAAGCCTATTTAATACTTGCGCAACCCCCACCTTATTGCTATTAATTTGTTTAATACCGAAATCACCCGTAGCCAATGCACGTTTAATGCCTTGCTCAATTGTAGTGGATTTGATTATTTTATAAATGTTGGTTTTTGTAATAATATTTTCATAGTCATCATTTGACTTCCAAGATCCGCTATTTATTTCACGAATAATTTGTTTTTTCATGTCTTTGACGAGCTTATTAAAATAATTACGTAGTAAATTATTTAGCAAAGGACCGGTTAAATCAATACGTTTATTCATGTACGAGTCGCGATCGCTTTCTTGTAACCAGCCAAAAGATGTTTGCAGTAACATATTTGTCATGTATCCTAACATATATATTTTTTGCTTTTCAGTTTTGCAGTGAGGAAATATATCATTGCTTAACACTTCCATCGCAAAATCGTATTTTTTCTTTGAGCCTGTTTCTTTATCCATATTCATAGGTGTATAAATTACGTTGTTTACAATAAACCTAATAGCCAATTCTTTTGTCATATACTTATTTGCGTCAATAATAGATGCTTTGAGAGAAAGCAGCATTTTTTTCATATTTTCATTATCAATATTTAAGAGGATTAGCTCGCAAATTTCTTTATCGCTAATAATATCAAATGCTCTGAAAACTATAAATAATGGAATAGGAATTTTAATACGCGGAATTTGCAAATAAATAGCATTTCCGTACCCATTATTTCTTGATGCAATATACATAGTAATTTGTTTAGGCGAAATGCATTTCCAATCAGGAATACACTTCATTTCGGCCTTCCAAGACCATTTATTGTTATTTTTTTCAATGTTAAAACAATAAATTTGATTTTCGGCAGCACGCTCTTGGCTAATGCATGTTTTCTCTGATCCATTAATAATAAAATATCCTCCTGGATCCATATAGCATTCACCTGTTTCGTTATGATCCAAATGTTTGTATTGATTTAATACACAAAGATCTGACTTTAACATGATCGGCAGCTTTCCAATATGAACGTTTTTAATTTTCTTTTGGTAATTTAAAACATTTTTATAATTTTCGCCATTGCGAACAGTATATTTAATATTTAAATCGATAGTCATTGCCGACGAATATGAAATATTACGCAGGCGGGCTTCTTGTGGAAACATAATCTTTGTGGAACCGTTATTTTCATAAATTTGAGGGCGATATATCGAAAAATTTTCAAATGTAATCTCAATTTCTAATCTATGTAAATTATGTTCTTTAATATAATCATGATCAGACGAAATAAGCAGCGGATTAAACATTTCAATTGTTTGCTGAATTTGATTATTTACAAAATAATTATATGATTCCAATTGATGCTTAACCAATTGTTTTAGATGTTTATGCTTAAAATACGATTCGATTAATATCCATGGAATTTCCGATTTAGGGATTTCCTTTTCACAAGATACATCCTTTTCACAAGATACATCCTTTTCACAAGATACATCCGATTTAGGAATAGAATTCATGATTGTTATTAATTATTATAAGTTGTAAATTATTATATCAATTTTTTATAAAATTTGGTTAATTAGTATTATTTTAAATATAAATAATATTTTAAATAATACTTTTTAAATCAATATGTCAACGTCAACACAAAAAGTATTAACAATAAATCCTGCTTTATTCATGTTTAATGGTGGGAAAAAAAGTTTAAAAAAAACTCCAAAAACTAAACCATACGTTGATAAAAACTACTCTATAAAAACTAACAAATTAAAAAAAGAATTATTGAAAAGAGTGAAAGATTATCAAAAAACCAAAGAAACAGAGACACATGTTGAAGAGAAGTCAAAAGAAAATAATACTAGCTCACAAGAAAATAATTTATTTGATGCTAGTGCTTTTGAGAATAATGATTTTGAGCGCGAATTTAATAAATCTCTCACTTTTTTACACGAGCTTTCCAAAAAGAAAAAGGAAAAACGTGCTAAATCATTAAAAGCATCATCCAATATTGATGTTCATATTGATATCCCGAAAAATAGTAATATGTGTAATAATGTAAAAACACCTAGTCATGGCTGTTTAAAAAATGGATCATTACCCACATTTAGAGATCTAAATAAAACACAAAAGCATAATGTTAATGGGCCCGGAAAAAAATTAGTCATAGATTTAAAGAGCAACAAATATTTTGAAAATAATAGCGATCAAGTATTAGAAAATAATTCTAATATAAAAATCCAAGAATTTAAAGAAATTCAAGTAAAACCTCAAGAAATCCATGAATTAAAAGAAGTAAAAGAAATACAAACAAAAGCTATTAATTTTTCAGAAAATAATTTAGATAATAAACCGCAAATGCCCGCACAAATGCCTGCACAAATGCCTGCACAAATGCCCGCACAAATGCCTGCACAAATGCCCGCACAAATGCCTGCACAAATGCCCGCACAAATGCCAGATCAAGATGCTATTAATTTACATATTCCAAAAATAAATAGAATAACAAGAACATATAAATATACTTTAGGAAAAAAGAATGGATCCAAGCATGTAGGTTTATTAATAAAAAACAGAGATACACAAAAAAAAATTAG
>Ga0208966_1000352_pt1 | contig 14725 bp, 15 predicted proteins | sample GreLakmeHU45MSRF_FD_187701 | JGI IMG/M metagenome (GOLD analysis project Ga0208966, IMG submission 187701) | Freshwater lentic microbial communities from great Laurentian Lakes, MI, USA - Great Lakes metaG HU45MSRF (SPAdes) | ecosystem: Environmental > Aquatic > Freshwater > Lake | place: Great...
CCACGTTGAAAACCCTTCGCCCATAACCACTTTATTGTCCTCAGTATAAACGAAATAGGCACCTCTTGGCAAGTCATATCGTTTCTCTTTATACAAGCAGTACAAAAATGTATGAGGTTTATTTTCCCAGTCTACAGGGTCCATATTAACCGCGCCAGGTCTTTCGTCATTCAGTGATGCGTTACAGTAACCTATAATTTTTTCTATAGGTGTTGTGCTGTCAATTCTTTCTATCATTTCGAATTAATTCCACAATATAATAGGCAAGATCAAATTCATACCAGCGCATTCCAAAATTTGTCGCCATGGGTTTAGCATGATGGTTCTGATGAAAAGCCTCACCGCAGGAAATAATTCCTAACACCGGATTATTCACCGCATTATTTTTTAGATCAAATTCTGGATGTTTATAGGTGATGCCTTTAATCGGCGTGTGACCAAAGATGTTAATCAGGCCGGTCATGATCAAAGCATAAAAAGATCCATTAAGACTGGCCAAAACTAGATGAAAATTACCAAAAAACAAAAACGAAACTAAAGCAACAATTAAAAGATTTGCTATAACTATATGAGTGTAATATTCTTGAGAGGTATGGGCAAACTTATCTTCAAATGTTTTTCTAGTTTTTACGTATTCGCGAAGTAACCAAACATGTTCATCCTCGGGAAAAGTCCATCCTATGAATGCACTCCACCGGCCGTGTATGGGCGAATGAAGGTCTAAATCTGTATCGGTGTGCGCATGATGCCTGCCACGGTGTACGGCCGCCCAAAAAATAGGTGACCCCTGTAGCGTCTGACAACTAACCCACAGCAATACTTTTCTCAACCAAGGATGAACACTGAAAGATTTGTGGGCAAAAAGACGGTGCATACCTACGGTAAGACCAATTACCCAATACAAAAAACTGAAAAAAACAGTACCCCATAACAGGGTACTGCTTAGATGAAAAGCGGAGTAGATGGCGACGAGCGTCAAGAGTGGGAGAATAACTCCGTATGCTTTACGTGATCGTTCTAATCTCCAATGTATCATCTAATTTCTTTCCTTATTAGAAGTCGGGATCACCGTCCTTAGGTTCTTCATACACAGGTTCACCCACAACGATTTGTGATGGGTCAATCTTGGCATCTACCTTACTATATAGGTCAAGAAAGGCCGTCTTGGTATCGGTATCAAACCGGCTAACACAAAGTTCGATTGCCTTGGCACGGTCACCGAAGACCGAGAAGGCCTTGACAATGTGTTCTAGACGGCGAGTGGAGATAAGTTCGTCCACACCACCCGTGAAGTAGGTCTTACGGATGATTTCTGCCCATGACACAAGGTTGTCGGCAAACTCTTCGTCCACACACCCGTCACGTTCCATCTTGTTGACCACAATCTTGCGCTCAACCGAAGCGGACGGATACTCTTGCTCAATGGTAATCGCGAACCGTTCAAGGAAGGCATCGTCCAGAATTTGAGCGGACATAAACTTACCGTCATCTGAACCACGACCTTTGGTGTTTGCAGTTGCCACCACGGTGAACCCAGGCGCAGGGAAGACGGTCTCACCAGTCTTCTTATTGTAGAAAGGCTTACCCTCTAGGATCGCCTGTAGACACATCAACTTGTTGGAACCACGGTCAACCTCGTCAAGGATGAGGACGGCACCACGCTTCATGGCGGTGATAACGGGACCTTCACGGAAGACCACGTTGCCGTCCACCAGCGTATTACCACCCACTAGGTCGTCCTCGTCAGTCTCAATGCTGATATTGACACGGAGAGCCTCGCGCTTGATCTTGGCGCAAATCTGTTCGACCATGGTCGTCTTACCGTTACCCGAAAGTCCGGTAATGAACACAGGATAGAACATATTGGACTGTACAATCTTTTTCAGGTCATTGTAGAATCCAAACGGTACGTAGGTGTTATCGACCTCAGGCACCAGATTTTCAACCTTGGTTTCAAGAACCGGTTGGGTAAAAACCCGAGGCGCAACAGGTGCCGCGGAAACGGGCAGGTTCGCTGCCGGGCGGGGCATCTGCAACACCTGGGCGGAGAACAGAGGCAAGAGGTTGAACTTACCGCGACCAATCTTGTATTGGTCGTCAGTGAGAATCCAAGAAGGAGTGCCAAAACCAAGGTCTTTAGAGACCTGGGTAATGACACCGTTAGTGAAGAACCCCGAAGGATTCTTAGCAGAGAGGGCATTAACCAGCGCCTCGCGGTTTTCTTTACTCATCATAATATAATCACCTTTTTCATCATCATCAATATACATAGGATAGCAAAAACCTAGGGTAAAGTCAAGCTATTTCTTTGGTTTTTTACAATTATTTTTTGTTAACCAATTCAACAACTTAGGCAAACACCTTGGCCATACGGGTCATTAGGAAGCGATTGGAACGCTTCTCCGCTTGGTACGCACCGAACGCCTTGGTAAGAGACTTCTTATCGTAAGAGGTCGTCTGGATCGTGTCCTCTTTCGTCTGGAGGTTACGGCCACCAGGAACCAAGAACCTGGAATTGTAACCGCCATTGTTCTCAAGGAAAAACACTTTTTCCTTCTGGTAAGACTTCCAGGCTGGTTCGAACCCGCCGTCTTGGTAACCAAAGGCGTCTTTGCATTGACGCTTAAATTTACCGTCAACAAGGAAGAAGTTGGTCAGGCGCGAACCGGTAACCTTGCTATACATCTCCAGCAAGATTTTCTGAAGACGAAGTTGCGAACTGGTATAACGGTTGCACGGTGTGCGCATGGTCAGTTTGGTAATTGGATCTTCAATAACCAAATGTTTAGTTTGCGATTCGTAACTGGCGTGATTGACACCCTTGATTTCAAGGCCGGTTCGGTCGCCGTCGCCATCTGTCAAGAACACAGTGTTGAGAATTTCAACCTTGTGATTTTTACGGAATGCATCAGCAATAGACCGAGCAAGCAAAATTGTATCAACAAGCGGAGTAGAGCCAAGGTTGATACGATTTTCAACATTCCATTCCTCGCGGAACTTACGGTCAAAGGCTTGAGCCATCATCAACATCTTCTTAACGGAAAGGTTGAACGTGGCAGAACTAGATTCCGAAGACATTAGGTGCCACAACTTGAAATTATAGGGGTCAACTTGGAAAGAACCAGGAGTCTGGTCATTCTTGAGCGCGGCGCGGGCGATCCGTTGTTCGTAATTTTCACCTTCAATCTCCACAAAATCGGTGTGTTGCCGAGCATTATTGAAACCGTAAACATCAAAGGGAATTTGAACCTTACGGCAGAATGACGCAAGAATTGTCAACTGCTCAATTGTACCAAACATATTGTAATCCATGCTACCAGACATATCTAGGAACAGGAGCATACCGTGGTTCTTGCCTTCAGGCACGATAGTGGTTTGCTTGAAAAGATTTTCAGAAATCTTATACGACCAAAGACGGCCAGTATCAAGGCGACCGGTCTTGCTAACCTTGGCGCGGGCAAATTGTGCAGCATTACGGCGCAGTTCGAATTCTTGAACCATTGACTGGATTGCCTTGTTATTCTTGTTGCGGAATTCAATGAACAATTCTTGTTCTTTTTCCGACTTATTCAAGAAAGTTTTGCCGCCGGCAACGGCATAGTCTCCGCGCCAGAACATCTGGGCGTCCATAATTTCCCCAACCTTCTTAATCGAATAGACGAAATTCTTAGGATTAAGTTTTGGCAGAAGGGTATAGAAATTTTCGAATGAACTTGGATCAACAATCGAATTCATATTTTCGTTAAAATCATCCATCGTCTCGGCAGTAGGATCGGCTTCTTCAACGTCACCATCTGAACCATCTGAACTTTCATCAGATTCGGAATCCCAGTCAGAGATATCAGGATCAAAACGATCACCGTCAGCATCTTCAGACGATTTGGAAGCCTCTTCTAGTTCGGACTTCTCATCGGATTCATCGGCCTTGGAATCAGAGGTATCTACCGTCTGGTCAGACTCAGAAGTCTCAGGCATTTCCTGAGGTTCAGAAGGTTCGGACTCTTCACCTTGTTCCGAAGACATCTGGAGAGATTCCATCATCTCTTGCATATCTTCTTGCTTCTGGTCTTTTGCGGACTCATACAATTCGGTAGCAATGTCAACGGCATCTTGGAAAGTTTCCATTTCCTCAATACGTTCGATAATCAATTGCTCACGATCCGTGAACTTGATGTTCATGAAAGGACCAACCTTGAAATACAGGTTGATACGGTCAATAAGTGGGCGGGACTGAATAGGATTCTTGGCAAGGCCGAAGAAATCTTTGGCACTCAAGCCCTGATATGCGTTATAGAAGTTGCGGCGAAGACCTGGATACTTGTCTTTCATCTTACGCTCAATACGTGCATCTTCAATGACGTTAAGGTAAGACTTATAACCTGAACCGATCTTGGCCATGATTGCGGCGCGCCATTCTTCAGGCGGCGTATAAAGAGCGTGACCAACTTCATGCCCGATAAGCATATCGTAAAGGTCAGAGTCCATATCTTTCCAGATAGGAAGGGTAAGGATACGTTCTTTCGTATCAAAGGAAGCGGTCTGTTGCTTCACGTGCTGGATACGAATGTTTTCAGATGCCAGCAACTTGGCCAACATCGATTTGTTTTCACTGCTATTCATCATCATGTGTACCATTATACAGATATTTTAGGTAATGTCAAGTCTTTTTTAAAGAAAAGACGAAAAAACTTTCTCAACAAAATCAATGACTTAGCAATTACCTGTCAGTCCACACTGATAGGCAGCACGATTCCGCTCGTCACGTTCAAGCCGGAGACGGGCTTCGTAACCACGCTGGTAGGCAATTTGCTCGGATGTCATATAATTGTTAAGATGTTCCTGGTACAATATTACCGGGGGCGCAGGTCTTGGCCTGCTGACCTCACTGATGATTGTACCAAGGATAAGGCCACCCACAACGGGTGCTACCCAATTTGAATGGCGGTGGCCGCGGTCCGCATATCCCACTTGATGGTTGCGGGAATAGGGCGCGGCGTCATGGCGGTGGCGGTCACCAGCATGTGCTGTGGAAGCCGCGAAAACTGTCAGTGCAATTGCACCGAGTACTAATGACTTATTCATAGAGACTCCTCTGTTCATCATCATATGTACCATTATACACTATTTATCACCAATGTCAACCATTATTATCAAAATAATTGAAAATATATTTGTGAACAAAATCAATGACTTAGATCAATACTTAGTCATTGTCCCGTCTGGATGTGCTAAAAATGCATCAAATTTCACATCCGGATATTCTTTTGACAAATCCTTCAGCATTTGAAGGTTGGCAACGGCATCATCAAAAAGCCTCACTCTCTTGTAAACACCCTTTTCTAGGTAACGTTTAATGATAACTCTCTTGTTTGCGGCAGCATTGCCTATACCTAAGTTACCAGCACGTTCTACATAGACGTTATCAATATCGAAACCATGATCACGAAAGGTCTGAAGAAACATTTCTTTATTATCAAAGTCACTTCTTGCGGTGATAATAATCATTTTACTTGCGGCAGTCTTCTTAACATTGCGTAAGATTGCCATGGCCTTGTTTATGGCCTTTACAATTGGTTCCGAAGTATCACGAAAGTGCTGTGCGCTTTGAAAGTCAGAAAAATCAAAAGATTCACCTGATTTTAGGTCATACACATTGTATTCTTTATTTGCCAGTTCTCTAATGCGTTTGCCGTCTTTAAGCAAATACACCTTAGCTTTTGTCATGAACAAGGTTTCGTCGATGTCCCAGATCGTTAGACCTGGTCCTTCTTTTTCCTCATTCAGAAAGTCCTTCAGTGATAGTAGTGTCATCTTTTACCTTTTTAGTCCCGGCGGTCTTCTTCTTATCTTTATTTATAATCTGATATTTCTTCTTAAGTCTGCCAGAAACGTCCTGAGCATTCATCCAAATGTCTTTATTGTCCAGTATAGTACGGATTTCAGCCTCGGTCAAGAAGTTTTTATATACGTCTTTTAGAAGAATTTCCGACCACTTCTTATGATGCACCACGTTGTCATACAGTTCACCGCCCTTGCCGTATGCTCCAGAAGAATAATTATGAAACATAAACATGGAGTGTTCGCTTAACTGAAACTGGTCTGCCGAGAGAAAAATAAGAGTTGCCGCGGACATACACATGCCTTCAACAGAACAACAAACGCTGGCCGCCGACTCTCCAATTACACGCATCAACTGAATAGCGGTAAAGATATCCCCACCATAACTATTGATATGAATGTGAATTTGATCGCCTTGGTTTGCAGTTCTAATTATCTGCATCCAACTAACATAGTTTTCAGGTGACTTAACTTCTCCGTTGAGATAAAAATGGTGTAATTTGCCGGCTGAACCCTCGTAATGGTCTTTGCCGGCAGGTTCAAATAGTGCTTCCAGTTTGTCAAGTTCGGTCATGTATTTGTATCCATTAAAGTTGATAATTCAGGAAATACTTTAACAAAATCTTCCCCCCTAAGTTTATCTAATCGCATAGTTTCGCTTTTAAATTTTTGTCCATATGTGATAAATGAATCTGGACCTTCAACCTTCTCATTCCATATGTTTTCGAAATTGCTACCAAAATTCATGTTGACAAACATTCCAACTTGATGTTTGGCAAAGTTGTTAACGCGCAAAAGTTGAATAGTACTCTCAATGCTTTCTACGGCCTGTTGTTTGAGTTCGTCGGTGGGAAGAATATCACAAGATAAGTACTCTGGATCGTGCATGAGATATGTAGTCCATGTACCGGCGCCAGGAACCAATATCTTTTTATCAATTAAATACTGGTAAAATTTGTCAAAAGTTAAACAATTATAAACACTCACTACGGTATTGCCCGCTAATTGCACATTGTTAATATTTTTAAACGCTAAAAGGTTTTCTTCGACTTGAGCCCAATTGGTTCCGGCTCTTATATATTCGGCACGTTCACCGTAATGATCTATACTCGCAAAAACATTAATTTTTCTCCGAAAATGTTTCCACAATCCTAACAGGTCTTTATCCTTAAATTTAAGTGTGCTAAGATTGGTACTATATCTAAGACGTATATCCGTGCAGTTTTGCTTTATCATCTCTTCTAATAGTATGTAGTGTTCCTCCATAATCAAAGGTTCGCCGCCGGCAAAATATGCTTCTTCCATATTTGGAATTTGTTCGATAACATCCGACAACAATGGTTTGTTAACAATTTTTGGTATAGGTCTGTAATAAGGCACATTTGATTTTTTGTTTTCATTTTCCCATTGCGAACTAAATTCTTGAGTGCAGGTTCGACATTTGAAATTGCATATGTTGGAAAAACGCATATCAAAAAATAGCATCTTAAAATCGGTCAATGAACCGTCAGACTCAGTGTTCATCATTGCCGCATCAAATTCTTGAGACCATATTTCATTGCTAACGTCTCTGGCACTTTTTCGTCCTGAATCCGTACAATTATTACATACGTCACATACAGTGCTGCGGTTACCTTGCAACATATTCAGGCGCAACTGCTTCATGTCATCGGAGTTTGCAAGTTCTTTTAAACTAAGATTTGTTGTTTTTATAAACGTAGGAGAATTACAACAAGGACCAGAAGTACCTTCTGGTGAAACATGTACGTGAATCCACGGAAGCATACAAAATGTTTTGCTTTCGTGTAAAAGGTGTTGTTTATCCTTTTCGTTGATCATAGTATCTTGTTACAGCAAGCAGTTTTTCTATTTGGTTATCGATGATTGTATTTCGGTTTGGCCAGTGAATATATTCTTTCTCTGGATTTTTCTTTAGATTATATAGCAAAGGAAGAATCATATCCTCTGCCTGCTTTAGCTTTAGTGCCACATCTTGCTGTACAAGTGCCTTATGGTTTTCAAGCATGGTAGAATTGTCCATGCCCAACAACTTGTTTTCAAGATCATACAACTTTTGCATAATCTCTTCGTTGTTGCCCGAATCAACTGTTATCGTTTGTGTGCGGGGTTCTGTGTTGATGGGTTCATCAACTGCCGTAAATCCGAAATCAAAATTATTTACGTCTGCCATTTTCTGTTGCCCCCTGTACTTGGTTTCTGAGGTACTTCTTTGCTTTCTTTTCTAACTTTTTAAACGCCAAATCAAGTTTCATCTTAGAAGCATAATCGGTAAAATTCTTACCAACCATGTGGTCGTATTCGTGTAGTACAACTCTTGCGGTAATGCCATTAAAGGTTTCAACAACAGTTTCGTTTTCCGTATTCTGATATGAAAGCACTACGCCTTTTGGTCTACTAATATTTAACCATAGTCCTCTAAAACTCAGGCATCCTTCACGCATTGTGATAAAATCATTTGACACGCTAACAAGAATTGGATTAAAAATATTGCGGCGTGATGTGTCATCTTTACCCAATACAAAGACTTTATATGGAATACCAACTTGATTGGCAGATAGACCAATACCACCCAACTGCTGTTGGGTGTAAAACAATTTATCTGCTAGTTCTTTTGCATTAACTTCTTTATTCTGAAAGTCAAATAGAGATGGCGACTCTCTTAAAAGAGGGTTATCAAAACGAAGTAATTTCAGTTCTTCCATATTTCACCTCAAAGCATTACAGAATAGTTTTTCTTTTTTTCAAATTTAATAAGACTTCTAAACTTGTCAAAAAGTTGATCACCTTTATGACTAATAACAAATACGTTTGTTTCGTCGTTAATAGTATTTAGCAGTTTCATAACGAACTCGGTTCCGTTATTATCCAAGGAACTATCAAAGACTTCATCAAGAATAAGCAAATTGGTATTGGCACTATTCTTCATTTTTGCAATGGCGCGCCAACTAAACAATAATGCCAAATCAATACGTTGCTTCTCACCTTCACTGAAACTCGCATAACTAAAGTCATCACGGAATCTGGATTTAATCGATTCGTTAAACTGTTCGTCAAGTGTAAACTGTACGAAGAAATCCATCGCCGTCAAGTATTTATTAATTAACTTGTTTATTAGTGGCAGATATTGACGAATGATAATAGTTTTAATGCCGTTATCCTTTAACAAAGTTCCGGCAACATCATAGTAGTGTTTATCTTCGGTCAGTTTAACACGAATCTCGTCCTCAAGCAAGACTTCTTTTGCCATCTGCTTAAGTTTGTTTTTTTCAGCATCAAGATCGGCAGTCTTGGTATCAATCTCATTGAGTTCCAATAACCATGCTTGTATTAATCGTTGAGAAGAAATGATTTCGGTATTGTTTGTAGAAATCTCCTTATCAATCTTACCAATTTCAACATTAATTTGATTGTACTTAGTAATAACTGTCTGTAGTTTGTCAAACTCTTCATTTAGTTTACCAATAGCGGTAGTGACTTCCGTAATTTTCGATTGCTTTTCGGTTATGATCCCATTTTTAAAATCGTGAGCAATGCCTTGTCGGCAGGTAGGGCACTCATCGTTCTTATGATAAAAGGAAAGGTCCTTCTCCAATGTTTTGATTTGTTCGTTAAATTTCTTTCTATAATCAGAAAATATATTCTGTTTGGATAAAGGATCATTAAGAGATTCAATCTCTAGATTCTTTACATCTTTTTCGGAATCAAACGTTGAAATTTTCTGGTTCAGTGCATCAATGCTTAGGTTGGCATCAGCAATCTTTGTTTTTATTTCTTCTGATCTTTTGCTCTTATTTGTCTTAAGTGTCTCGATAAAATCTTTTTGGAGCATGGCCTTTTGCTTAAGAATTTCCAGTTTTGATTCGGCCTGCTGAATTGTAACCTTGTTGATTGCCTGCTTTTCTCTTAACAGATTGTTCATTGTAGTAAAAATCTGAATATCAAGAATGTCTTCAATAATTTCCCGACGAGATGCAAGAGGTAGTTGCATAAACGGAGTAAAGGACGCGCTACCCAAAATCACAATCTGAGTAAAAGACTTGTAATTTAGTTTCAGAACCGACTGTTCAAGGTACTTCTGATAGTCTCTAGAAGCAGCATCTTGATTGATCATTTCACCGTCGCAGTATATCTCAAAGATATTTGGTTTTATGCCACGAACAATCTTATATTTTTTAGAACTGACGGAAAATTCAACTTCAACAACCATATCTTTTTTGTTGATTGAATTCATCAATTGCGGTTTGTTGATATTACGATAGGGTTTACCAAACAAGGCAAAACAAATGGCGTCAAGCATAGTGCTTTTACCACTTCCATTTTCGCCGACGATAAGTGTTGTGGAAGAACGATCTAACTTGAGTTCAGTAAATGCATTACCAGTAGATAGAAAGTTCTTCCAACGAATAGTATTAAATGTTATCATTCTGTGTGGTTCTGCGCTTCAATATAAAGAGTTCTGAGAACATTCTTTAGAGTGCCTTTGTCAATGTCAGTATTAACAGAGTCCACATAATTGGTCAATATTGACATGGTATCTTCAACGTCAATTTCTTCTTCGTCAATCTGGCCCTCTTCAAATTCAGAAAAATCTTCTAAGATTCTCAGTTCAAGTAAATCCATTGCATAAAGTTTCTCAAGAAATTTATCATATTTGTAGAAATCAGTTTTCTTTTCTACAATAACTTTAACACAAGACCCATGCAGATTATCAGGAATGCTAGTGGCAATACCACTGCTATCATCATAACTAATGCGATGAAAAAGTTTATTAGTATTTTCATAGAATTCTAATGAACAATCTTTTGTATCAAAGATATGATAGCCCCTAGGGTCATTGAAATCAGACCAAGTAAACTCGTAAGGGTTACCAAGATAGTGAATATTACCAATAGAACTCCTGTGGTGAAAATGACCACTACAAACCAAATCAAATTTTTTAAAAGGTAAAGCATCCATCCCATGATCGTTTATGTATCCTTTAAACATAGCAAACCCAGCAAATTCAAAATGCCCAAAACAAACCTTGGCGGTTGTATTCTGAACCATCTTCATAGACGTTTCGTAGTTGCCCGAGCAAATCCACGGCATCATCAATATATTTAGTCCGTCAATATTAATTTCCGTAGGATCAGAATACACGGTTACGTTATCATACTCAGCCAAAAGTAGATTTAGAGAGTTTACTTCGTTTGTGTTTTTGAAATATGTGTCATGATTGCCGGTAATCATAATGACATCAATGCCAAGTTTCTTGGTCTTATTGAAGAAATATTCCTTACACCGTTTCAACGTATGGTAATTGACATACTTTCTACGATCAAAAACATCACCCAAATGTATAATGGTTTTGATGCCCTCTCGCTCTATGTGAGGAAAGAAAATCTCGTCATAAAATTTGGCAAAGAAATTGTCAAATGGTATCGAATCAGACCTAGCACCAAAATGGGTGTCCGTAACTATTGCACATTTCATTATTTGCCTCTGCGGCCGCGGGGTTGATGCTTATGCACCATAGCGGTGGTTGACGCCGCAATGACCGCCTCGCAAAACTTTTGAATGTTTCGCAGAGATTGTAATTGGTTTTGTTTTACAAACGTCGGAGTTGTTTCGCCCATTATCGATTCACCCATTTGTGCAACGATTGCGGGTACTCCATCAAAATTTATCATATCTCGGTCTTTCTTACTTTACCTTTGCGGCCGCCGAAGATGACGGAACACCAACCGAATTCAATGCAGCCTCAGCGGCATCATTGTTGGAAACATCTTCTTCTTTGACTCGTTTAATTGTGATTGCATTGTCGCAAAGCATATAGTGCTGGCCACGACCAAGTTCACTCTTCTCAAGATAAATGCACGTAGGATTTTGTCCAGCAACCTTTGTTACAGATCGTCGGTGCAAATCAATATCGCCCACGATCTGTAAGGCAAACAGGGCGGCCGCAGTACCAAAGATTGCGGGCCAAGACCAAGCACGGAGAAAATCGCCAATATTTGAAAAGATATTTTGTTTTGCAAGCACAGGCTTAGGAGTCGGAGTTGTCATAATTCACCTCAAAGTTACATTCAATCTACTTACTATATATCACTTGTCACTCTATGTCAAGCGTTATTTCTTCTTCAACAATTTTATCAAAATATTTTGGTCGTCTCTTAATTATTTTCTTAGTTGGTTCGCCTGTGGCCACAGGATCAGGTGCAGATTCATCAACCTGCTTTTTGAGATAATTAATAAATTCGTTAGCATATTCACCCTCATCACCTTGTTGCGTAATAATTTCATGAATATCTAGATTACGAATATATCGTCTCTTTGTATCCTGTTGCTTCTTTTCTCTTTGTATTCTTCGAATAAAGGCATAATAGGTAATTTGCGTAAAATAAGCAAAGGGATTGGAAGATTTGGCAGGATCAAAGTTATCAATATAGGTGATGCAATTTTCAATACCATCAAGAATCATTTCGTCTCTATAGGTATAATTGATAAAATTGCTTTTATAGGCCAGATGGTTTGCTATTTTTACAAAACATTCGCCGAGATAGTTTGGTACTCTAGGTTTAGAATCCCGACCTTCTTCTTTAGCCTTATGCGCCTGAACTAAGTTTCGATATTTGGTAATTTCTTGCAAAAATACCTTATTATCTATGTAGTGGGCGCTGCTCTTCTTGTCTTCTTTTGTCATGATGTTTCCATTTTATGGTTGCCAAAGTTGGTTTTTATGTGTACAATTAGCGGTGTAGCGCCTTTAAGTGGATAAAGGTACCAAGGTACACTAGTGTAAAACACGTTTAGTTTCATTCACTCTTAAAAGAAGTTCTTGCATATTGTCATTTTCGGACTCTTCTTCTTCACTTACAAGACTTTCTTGCATCTGAGGTGCAACAGAGCCAAGATTTTTACGATTCTGAAAATCAAGATAATTTTTTAAAATTTGTTCGCCTACATTACAGATTGTAATCAAACTTTCGGTGTCGATTATAAACATCTCATCTTCACTTAGCGGCATCCAAGGTTTTAGCAGATACCGTTCGCCAATAATTCCTTCGTTTGTAGGCATCATATGCATGATTTGTATCTCTACTGGGTCCCAAATATTAATAAAATTTGCGTTATCAACGTTAACGTCCTCAGATTCAGTTCTGCAAACCATAACTTCGCCATTTTTAAATTTTAGAATCTTATGATTTTCCATATTTTTACTCCAATAAAAGTTTGATCATACTATAATCAAAACCTTCTTCATTATAAATTTTAATTCTTTCTATCATGTGTGACAACGTAAAGTTTTTGTGTGATTTATATGATAGATCATCTGCAATATCATAAAGGTTACAATCGGCTTTTGCATCACCTTTTCTAAGTCCTCTACCAATTGATTGTAGATTGCGAATTCTAGACTTTGAAGGAGAAGCAAAAATAATGTTGTGCAAGTTCCTAATATTTATACCAGTTGAAAACGTACCGTAGGATGCAACAATGATGGCATCATTTTCCAACTCAGTCAACGCTCTAATCTTTTCTCTCTGTTCCGCATCGGTACCACCGAACACATAGAAGATTTTACGATTAGAATCTGCCTTGTCCTTTATCATATTATACAACACATCACCGTGTTTGGCAACAAACTGATACAATACAAGCGTGTTACCTGTTTGTTTTAACGCCAGGTTGCGAATAATAATGTTTCGTTTATGATGTTTAACCAGAAAATCCATCTCTTCTTGATATTTCCAATTCTTACCGGCTTTTCGATCTTGTTCAGAATGCTCTAGTAACAAACAACTAATTTTTAGATTGGCAAGTTGGTTCTTATCCATCAACTCTTTTGTTGTGGTTACCTGGTTAACTCTACCAAACATACCTTCTAGTACTAACTTGTGTGTCTTTGAACCGTCAAGAGTACCCGTTGTACCAATACGAAACTTTGTACCGACGCAATGATTTAAAATAGACTCTAATGATTTTGCTTTGAATAGATGAGCTTCGTCTCCATAAATCACATCAAATTCATTAAAGAAACTTCTAGGCAATTTATATAAAGATTGCCACGTGCTGATTGTAACCGGCCATTCATTTGTTTTTTCAAAACCAGAATAAATCTTTGCACAGTTTTCAGAAACTTTCCAGTCTGTCTGACTGGCATAGTCTTTAAAATCTCCATACATTTGTTCAACCAGAGACGTTGTTGGAACAATAATTAATTGCTTGAATCCTTTCATTTGATAATAGCGCAAAATCAAATAAATGATTAATGATTTGCCTGAAGCGGTGGGTGATAGGAGTAATGTTCTGCCAAATCGAAGTGCTTTTCTGACCGCGTGTGCTTGGTAGTCTCGTATCTCAATTGGTTTACCCTGACTGTGCAAATTCATTTTTTTTGCGAAGTCTAACACACCATCTATAGTGATTGGATCACCAATTAGCGGAACAGTATCTTCAAAGGTGTATTCGTATTGTTCACAAAAATCTTTAACATAAGGGAGAAGACCAACATACAATTGTTTGGACATCATATTATATAAACGAATTTTACCGTCCCACATTCTAGCGCGATACTGAGGAGTAAATTTAGCGCCAGGATATTCATATGTGAAATAGTCTTGCATTTCTCTTGCAATACCAGGCTCACAATCTACTTTTAGATAGACTTCATTGAATTTGGAAATGTGAACGTTTGCCAAGGTTACATGCTTCCTTGTGTAAATCTAAAATACTCAATGGCACTTTTAACATCCCATGTACGACTGTTAATAGACCTGATAATTTGTTCAAGTTGATACATCATAGTTTTCATATATTCAACTTTATCAACCGCTTTGATAACTTCTTCGTCAGTAGAGATAACATCATCAACTTCTGTTCTTAG
>Ga0208966_1000353_pt1 | contig 14721 bp, 11 predicted proteins | sample GreLakmeHU45MSRF_FD_187701 | JGI IMG/M metagenome (GOLD analysis project Ga0208966, IMG submission 187701) | Freshwater lentic microbial communities from great Laurentian Lakes, MI, USA - Great Lakes metaG HU45MSRF (SPAdes) | ecosystem: Environmental > Aquatic > Freshwater > Lake | place: Great...
CACAGAATGGAAGCATCGCCATTGGATCAAAACGCAATTTGCCAACTGCGCCACCGGCGGCTGCGGTTGTTTCGGAAGCCATGATCGAACCTAAAAACACACCATGGTTCCAGTCGAATGCCTGAGTGACAAGTGGAACCGTTGTGCGACGACGACCACCAAACAAAATTGCCGAGATGGGTACGCCCGCAGGGTCTTGCCACTCTGGAGCGATGGATGGACACTGTGAAGCAGGCGCAGTGAACCGTGCGTTTGGATGAGCGGCGGGTGTTTCGGACTCTGGCGTCCAAGGTTGGTTCCGCCAGTCTGTTGCTCGTGCAGGCTTTTGCTCTGTCATGCCTTCCCACCACACGTCGCCGTCTGGTGTAAGTGCGGTGTTTGTGTAAATGCTGTTGCCCCACAGTGTGTGCATTGCATTGGCATTGGTGTCGTAACCAGTGCCTGGAGCAACGCCGAAGAATCCGGCTTCCGGATTGATTGCATACAACTGGCCATCGGGACCAAACTTCATCCAGCAAATGTCGTCACCAATGGTCTCGGCTTTCCAGCCTGGAATAGTTGGAACGAGCATTGCAAGATTGGTTTTTCCGCATGCCGAAGGAAATGCTGCAGCGATGTATTTGTGTGCACCTTCTGGGTTGGTGAGTTTGAGAATGAGCATGTGCTCGGCCAACCAGCCGTCATCGCGTGCCATCACACTTGCGATACGCAGTGCGAAGCACTTCTTGCCTAAGAGTGCGTTGCCGCCGTAACCCGAGCCATAGCTCCAGATCTCGCGAGTGTCGGGGAAGTGCGCGATGTATTTGTTGTCTGGATTGCATGGCCATGCAGAATCTTTTTGGCCTGCTTCGAGAGGAGCACCAACAGAATGCAGACAAGGTACCCATTGATTGTTGCCAAGTGCATCAAGCGCACCCTGACCCATGCGCGTCATGATTCGCATGCTCACGGCTACGTATGCGCTGTCGGTGAGTTGCACGCCGATGTGCGCAATAGGTGAACCGAGTGGACCCATCGAAAATGGAACGACGTACATCATGCGTCCACGCATTGCGCCGGCGTATAACGCTTTCAACTCTGTGCGCATCTCTGATGGTTCGCGCCAATTGTTGTTTGGTCCTGCATCAACTTTGTTGGTCGAACAAATAAATGTGCGGTCTTCTACGCGCGCAACATCGGCGGGGTCTGAGTGTGCCCAATACGAATTGGGTCGCTTGTCTTCGTCAAGTTTGGTAAATGTGCCAGCAAGAACAAGATCCTCGCAGAGGTCGTCGTATTCTTTTTGACTACCGTCGCACCAATACACGTCGTCGGGTTGCAAGATCTCGGCCCACTCGGCAACCCATTTTTTGAGTGCAACGTTGTTTGATTTGCCGCTCAATGTGCTGGTGTCTCCATGTCGCGTTCTGATCCAAGGCGCAACTTCGTAGCACGACCGCCACCATCAACTTCAAACAACACGCGCTGACCTTGGCGAAGCATTCGAAAGATTGAACCATCAAGTGCACCGGGAGCAAGTTCGTAATCGGCCAAGTCGCTGTCGCACATAACGACGCCATCGCCACTTGCAGGGTCATATGCCTTGATCACACCTTGCATCTTGAGCCTCCAGAATTGGGTAACGAACTAAATTTACCAGCCGTTTACCCAGTGGATTAAATCCGAAGGGCAGGTATTGCTCGATGTGATGAAGGTCATCAGGGGGCGAGATTGCACTGTGTCCGTAGGCGTATGAGCAGATGTTTCGGTCTTTTCTGTTCCAAATCTGTACGATTTGTCAATGCCCGTTCTTGAAGTCTTTGGGGCCGAGGCCCTGCGCGACACAGTGATCACCTTCCGTGACACCATGAAGCGTCACGCCGCAGGCATCAACTTGCTCAATGTGTATCCAGTGCCCGATGGCGACACGGGAACCAATATGTCGCGCACGCTCGATGCTGTGGTTACCGAACTTGAGGGTGCTGACCACGCGCTCGAACCAACTTGCGAGGCCATCAGTTACGGGTCTCTGATGGGTGCGCGAGGCAATAGCGGTGTGATCTTGAGCCAAATTTTGCGCGGACTTGTGACCACGTTGCGCACTGCGACTCCTGGCAGCGCCACAAAGGTTGCTGCAGCACTCAAAGCCGCAAGCGTTGCATCGTATGAAGCAGTGCTCAAGCCAATTGAAGGAACAATTCTTACTGTTGTTCGCGAAACCGCCGATGCTGCTCAACGCGCGGCTTCCGATGGTGCAACGCTTGCAGCAATGTTGCATGTCGCTCGCGCAGCCGGACGCAAAGCGCTTGCAAATACGCCAGAGCAACTTCCGGTTTTAAAAGACGCGGGTGTGGTTGACGCGGGTGGCGCAGGTTTTATGTTGTTAATGGATGCCGCACTGCATGTTGTTGATGGCGAGCCCTTGCCAGAACCAAGTGAAGCAAGTGGTCCGAGTAAAGAGCAACTTGAAGCGGTGTCGCATCGAGCTTCAACAAGTGGTGAAGTGGACGTGAGTGAGTTGCGTTATGAAGTGATGTTCTTGCTCAACATCGAAGACGCAAAATCAAAAGAATTTATGCAAGCGTGGGGCAAGATTGGTGACTCGATCGTTGTTGTCGGTGGCGACGGGCTCTACAACTGCCACGTGCACACCAACGACATCGGTGCAGCAATAGAAGCACCACTCGAGTTGGGCGGCAAGCCGTTCAAGATTCGCGTGACCGACTTGTTTGAAGAAATGGAAGAAGAGCATGCCCAGCGCGAGGCACAAATGGGTGCTGCGGCCAAGCATGTGAGCGCAGTGTCGACACTGCCTGCAGTTGAGTGCGCGGTCGTTGCTATCTGCAGTGGTGCGGGTCTAGAAGAATTGTTTGCCCAGATGGGTGTGCAGGGTGTGGTCACGGGTGGCCAGACACTCAATCCTTCGACTGCCGAGTTGCTCGACGCTGTTGAGCACATGAACTCACAGCAAGTGATTATTTTGCCAAACAACAAAAACATCATTCCTGTTGCCAATCAAGTGAATGCGCTGACAAAAAAAGAAGTGCGCGTAGTGCCAACATGCTCGATGCCAGAAGCACTTGCTGCACTGGTGTCGTACGACCCTGAAGCAGATGTAGATGCAAACTGCGAGGCCATGTCGGATGCGGCTAAGTCGGTAGCGACAGGCGAAGTGACACAAGCAGTGCGCGACACCAACACCGACGCAGGTGCAGTAAAGAATGGCGATTGGATTGGTCTTGTGCGCGGCGATGGTGTCGTTGCAATTGGAAGCACGATGGTTGTTGCTGCGACACAGCTGCTCGATCAACTCTTAAGCGGTAACGGCGAATTGCTCACTGTGATTACCGGCAACTTGGCAACAGCGCGAGCAACCGAAGAGATCATTGCGTACATGGCCGACAAACACCCAGGTGTTGAAGTTGAAGTACATCCTGGCGGACAACCTCTGTACCCATTTTTGTTTGGTGTCGAGTAACACGAGTCCCGCATGACGGGCGAAATCACACTGCGTGAACTAGCAGGGCTCGATGTAGAAATACTCAAAGGCGTGGGTGAGAAGCGCAAAGCCTCGCTCCACGAATACGGAATCGACAACGTGCTTGAGTTGCTCACCACCTATCCGCGTCGCTGGGTAGACCGCACTGCTGAAGCACGTGTGAGCGATTTGGTGCCAGGCCAAGAAGCACTGGTGCTGGTGGAAGTGCGCAAGGTCGCAAAGATTCCGATGAAGGGCGGTCGGTCGATGGTGACCGTGAGTGTCGGTGATGGATCCGGTCGTGTGACTGCCGTATTTTTTAATCAACCGTGGCGCACACGACAACTGACTGAAGGTCTGCAGATCGCCATGTTTGGTAAGGCGGACATGTATCGCGGTGCCTTGCAGATGACCAACCCAATCATTGACCTGATTGGTGATCGCACAGGTCGCATTGTTCCGATTTATCCACAAAGCGAAAAGGCAGGTCTTTCTACTTGGGAGATCGCAGGCTGGATTGAAAATGCTCTAGAGCGTTGCAAGGTGCGTGGGTTGCTCGATCCGGTGCCGATGGCCGTGTGCGAAAAATATGAACTTGTAGATCGCACCACTGCATTGTGGAATATTCATATGCCCGAAAGCATCGCGCTAAAAAATGATGCACGCCGTCGCTTGGCGTTTGATGAGTTGCTTCGAGTGCAACTTGTGCTCGTTGGTCGCAAGCGCGCGTTTGAACGTGACTCGCGAGGAATCAAACACATTGTTGACAACAAACTTGTTGACAGGTTTATTGCGGCCCTGCCATTTGGGCTCACTGGGGCTCAACGTCGAGTGATTGATGAAATCTCTCATGACTTGGCTGGTCCTCATCCGATGCATCGGCTGTTGCAGGGCGATGTCGGTAGCGGAAAAACAGTTGTTGCAGTTGCGGCCATGCTCACTGCGGTGCAGGGGCAACACCAAGGTGCGATCATGGCGCCAACCGAAGTATTAGCCGAACAACATTTTGCGGGGATAGGACAACTTGTCCGAGACTTACAAGTGCCCGATCCTCAAAATCTTTTTGGTGATCGGCCACTGCGTGTGGAGTTGCTGACAGGTCGTGTGACGGGTGAAAAACGCAGGCAAGTGTTGAGTGACTTGGCGAGCGGAGGAGTCGACATCGTTGTTGGTACTCACGCTTTGATTCAGGAGGGAGTTGCTTTCAACAGCCTCGGCGTTGTGGTGATCGATGAACAGCATCGGTTTGGGGTTGAGCAGCGTGCTGCTCTGTCGCAAAAGGGAAGTTTGACGAGCACGCCAGATGTATTGGTGATGACCGCTACGCCGATACCGCGCACAGCCGCCATGACTGTGTATGGCGATTTGGATGTGAGTGTGCTTGATGAATTGCCGCCAGGTCGCACGCCAATTGTGACCAAGTGGGCTGCTGGGCCGTTGTTAGAGGCATTGATGTGGTCGAGCATTCGCGATGCTGTTGCTCAAGGACAGCAGGCATTTGTTGTTTGTCCATTAATAGAAGAGAGTGACAAAATCGAAGTTGCATCTGCTGAAACAATTTATGCCGACTTGCAAGTGGGTGAGTTGCAGGGGTTGCGTCTCGGGTTGTTACACGGTCGCATGTCATCTGCCGACAAAGAAGAAACGATGAACCGGTTTCGCGATCGCAAATTGGATGTGCTCGTTGCGACCACGGTGATCGAAGTTGGTGTTGACGTGCCAAATGCAACGGTGATGGCGGTGCTCGATGCTGATCGCTTTGGTATTGCACAATTACATCAGTTGCGCGGTCGCGTAGGGCGCGGGAGCATCGCTTCGCAGTGCTGGCTGCAAACTAAAGACCCCGAAGTTTCATCGCCACGCGTGGATGCGTTGGTCGAATCGACTGATGGTTTCTATCTGGCCGAGGTGGATCTGGAGTTGCGAGGCGAGGGCACGCTGATGAACTCGATGCAAAAGGGTGCAAGCGACTTAAAGCTGGCATCTCTGAGGCGAGACCGAGATTTGATTGATATGGCGCGCGAGGCGGCGTTTTCGATCGTCGATGCCGACCCCACGATGATCAACAATGCTGGTTTGCTGGACGAACTCGATCTGTTGCTGACGCCCGAGGACGCCGAGTTTTTATTTAAGAACTGATCAGTGCCGAACTATTCGCCGAGAGGCATGAGCACGAGATCCCAACGATCCAAGCAATCTGAACAGCGGTAGGCCACCACATCGCCGGTCAGCCACAAGCCATCTTCGGGCGGGTGGGTGAGCAGGTGACAGGTGCCGCCGCAGTCAACGCACGTGATCGACTCAGTTGGCGGCTCTGCTGGTCCGGACTCATATTCATCTTGGTCGTCGCTCACTTGTCTATTCAACCAGTTTGTTAGACCAGTTCATGTAACCAGTTCATGTAACACGGCGCGCGGGCAATAGCGTAAAAGGTATGCGAGTTGTAGCAGGAGAGTTGAGGGGGCGACGCATCAACGCCCCACTCGGCAAGAAAACTCGTCCAACAACCGACAAAGCTCGTGAAGCGACGTTTAATGCGTTGGGAAGCTTGGGTGTTGTAGTTGGGGCTCGAGTGATTGATGCTTTTGCCGGCAGTGGAGCACTTGGCATTGAGGCCCTTTCACGCGGTGCAGAGCATTGCACATTTATCGAGCGCGATCGTGAGGCACTTGAGGTATTGCGCGAAAATCTTGAGACTTTGGGATTGGTGGAAAAATCAACTGTTGTTCGCGGAGATGTGCTGACCAATATTGCCCTCGTGCGCAATGCTTCGTTAGTTTTGGCTGATCCTCCGTATGAATTTAAGCAATGGAGCCAATTTCTGGGCGAGGTGGCATGCGACTTGGTGGTTGCAGAGAGCGACAGAGACATGAACGATGAGATCAGCGGAGTGAATAGCGCATCGCCTGCAATTATTGGCTGGGAAGTGACCCGCGTGAAGCGATATGGGCGTGCGTACGTGTCGTTCCTGCAGCGGTTAGCGTAAGTAGCAATATGGCTGTTGCGTTTTACCCAGGGAGCTTTGACCCGTTTCATCTTGGTCATCTCGACATCGCCGAGCAGGCAGTGGAGCTGTTTGGCGACCTCGTTATTGGTGTGATGCACAACCCCGACAAGCCAAGCGGCATGTTTAGCCCTGCCGAGCGAGCAGATCTCGTGCGCGAGTCGGTTGCTCACCTTGGCAAGAAAGTCTGCGTTGAAACCTATGGCGGACTCACGGTTGAGGCAGCCAGTAAAGCCTCTGCCTCGTTCATGATCAAGAGTGCGCGCACAGGCGGCGATTTTGAAATAGAGCAGCAGATGGCACAAACCAACCACGGCGCATCAGGCATTGAGACAGTGCTGTTGTTTTCGCGCCCAGAGCATTCATTTATTAGCAGTCGATACATTCGCCAGTTTGTCGGCTTCAGCGGCACGAATGCCAAACCAATGGTTTCGCCACCCGTGCTGAAAGCACTGATTGCCAAACAAGTTATTGCCAAACAAAAACCGGGAGCAAAATAATGAGTCGCAACAATGGAAACGATGGTTACGAAGATGTAGACGGTGAGATTGATGCAAGCGTGCCGGTTGAGTTAGGCGACACCGAATCAATCCTTGAAGAAGTCATTCACACGATTGCTTCTGCACCAAATGTGCCGCTGTCGAGCACGCCTCGTATTGATCGTGATCATGTTGTGGCGTTATTGCAAGATGCTCAAGCCTGCTTGCCAGATGAGATTCGTCAGGCCCGTTGGATGCTCAAAGAGCGCCAAGACTTCATGACCAAAACGCAGCGTGAAGCAGACGAAATTGTTGAGGCTGCACGCGTGCAGGCCGAGCGAATGGTGCAGCGCACAGAAGTTGTGCGAGCAGCCGAGACACGAGCACGCCAAGTGCTCGAGGCTGCAGATGCAGACTCGCGCAGACTGAAGAACGAGACAGAAGATTTTCTGGACCGCCGTCTTGCCAGTTTCGAAATTTTGCTCGATCGTTTGACGCGCACAGTGTCGCAAGGACGTGAGCGTTTGTCGATTGTGGGTGCTGCACCTGAGCCAACTCGCAGTGTTGTCAATAGCGAAGACATTTCGTCAAGTGCTCCGACGTTCTTTGATCAAGACGACGACCAGAACTAGTAGCAATTCGTGGCATCACCGCTACTGATCAACATCATCGAGATGACGCGACGTGCGGGCACGCTGAAGGACATCGAGATCACCATTCCTGTTTCAACTTTCGATTTTGCCGATAAGCGACTTGATGACGCAACCGAAATCGAAATTGCGCTGCAACTCGAGAGCATTAACGGCGGCATCATCGTGCAGGGCACTGTTACTGGTAAATCTCAACTTCTCTGTGGAAGATGTCTACGCAATATCGAGCATTCCAATGTCGCGTCGATCGACGAGATGTATCAGCGGGTGCCAGACAATCCAGATGCATATCCCATAGTGGGCGAGAGTCTCGATTTGCAGCCGATGGTGCGTGAAATGGTGTTGCTGAGCCTGCCTGATACGCCATTATGTAAGGCTGATTGCCCTGGCCTTTGCCCACAATGCGGCGCCGATTTGCAGAGTGCTCCGTGCGGTTGTCAGGCCCAAAGATTTGACGAGCGGTGGGCGATTTTGGACCAATTGCGCGAAGAACTGAACTAGGTCTTGACCCGATAACCTAAGACACCGTTCAGTAAGCCAGTCCAGTAACCGAAAGCCGAGCACGCGATGCCTGTACCAAAGAAAAAGAAATCCAAAATGAAGGGCCACAGCCACATGGCAGGCGCCTGGAAGCTTGGTGCGCCATCGCGCAGCGTGTGCCCACGTTGTTCAACTTCAAAGTTGCCACACACTGTCTGTGGAAACTGCGGTTGGTACAAGGGTCGCATCGCCGTCGACGTCGCTTAATCTATTTCGGGCAAATTTATGCTGCCCGTTGCGGTTGATGCGCTGGGTGGCGACAAAGCCCCCGCCGAAATTATTGATGGAGCAAAGCAGGCTGCTGCTCTTGGCATTCCAGTACTCCTCGTAGGACCTGGAGATCTCGGCACTCGTTTCGACATTGGCAATTTGCCACTGCATGTTGCCACTGAGTTCATTGACATGCACGAAGACCCAGCGTCATCGGTGCGCACCAAAAAAGATTCAACACTTGTGCAGTCCGCCGAGTTGGTGCGTGACGGCAAAGCAAGCGCAATGATTTCTGCGGGCAACACTGGCGCAACGATGGCCTCGGCGCTTTTACGGATGGGTCGCATTAAGGGTGTCAAGCGTCCTGCAATCGCCACTCCAATTCCTGTTCCGGGCAGTACACACACTGTGTTGTTGGATGCCGGTGCAAACGCAGAAGTGGAAGCCGAGTGGCTGACGCAATTCGCAATCATGGGCTCGGTGTATTCGCGAGTGCGATTTGGGATCGACAAGCCACGCGTTGGCTTGCTCTCAATAGGCGAAGAGCCCGGCAAAGGCGACACGCTGCGCAAAGAGTCTTTCGAATTGTTGAGCGCATGCAGCGACATCAACTTCATCGGCAACGTAGAGGGTCGCGACATCATGACCGACGCAGTTGATGTAGTGGTCACCGACGGATTTACTGGCAATGTTGCATTGAAGACCTTGGAAGGCGCAATGCGCTCAATTGTCAAAGCGCTGTTTGGGGCCATTGGTGCGCCACAATACAAAGAACACGCTGATGCGATCATGCCTGCGCTACTCGATGTGTATTCAATTTTTGATCCAGACTCAACAGGTGGTGCAATCTTGTTGGGCGTAGACGGTGTGTGCATTATCTCGCACGGCTCGTCAAGCGCACGCGCCATGCTCAACGGCATCAAGGTGGCCCAAGAGATGGTGGAGAGCAACATGGTCGGTCTTATTGCAGAGGCATTACAACCAAAATGAGCAACTTGCTCGAGTCGTTGGCCGAGCGAATTGGGCATCGCTTTGCAGATGAGACGTTGCTTGCGACTGCAATGCGACATCGTTCGTGGACATCTGAAAACGATGGATTCGAGTCCAACGAGCGCCTCGAATTTTTGGGCGACGCTGTACTCGGTTGGGTAGTTGCCGACATTGTGTACCAACGCCATGCCGAGTTTCAAGAAGGCAAACTGACCGACTTGCGTAAGAGCGTTGTCAATGCCAATGCGCTCGGTGCAATTGCTGCTGATCTGAATTTGGGCGCTCACTTGTTGTTGGGCAAAGGAGAAGATGCTGCGGGTGGCCGCGAAAAGACGTCGATTTTGTCTGATGCGCTCGAAGCCGTGATTGGCGCTGTGTATGTAGATGCGGGTGCGGTGGTTACGCACCGTGTCGTAACGCAATTGATGTCTCATGCAATCGACAACGCCATGGGCGGACTCGACCGACTTGACGCTAAAACTCGCCTGCAAGAACTGGCTTCACGTCTGCTGGAAGAGCACGTGCACTATCGCGTCACTGACGAAGGCCCGGATCACGAAAAGGTTTTCTTTGCAACCGTGTATGTAGGTGAGCGCGAGATGGGCAGTGGCGAGGGGCGTTCAAAGAAAGTTGCCGAGCAACTCGCTGCCGAGATTGCCTGTGACACTCTGCATCGCGAACACGACAGCACACACAGCTAGGCGAGCGCAATGCCCGAGTTGCCCGAGGTCGAAACAGTTCGGCGCGGAATAGAGCGCATGGCGGTGGGTCGACGCATCGCACGAGTTGAGGTGGGTCGCGAACGAACGGTTAGGCGCACAAGTCGCGAAGCATTGATCGATGGACTCTCGGGAACCACAATCACGCACGCTGGGCGACGCGGAAAATATTTGTTGTGCTCACTCGACTCTGGCGAAGAGATGATGATTCACTTGCGCATGAGCGGCAGGGTATTGATTGCGGAATCTGGTGCAAAGCGATTGCCGCACACTCATGTGGTGTTACATCTGGAAGCTCTTGGGACTCAGCCCAGTTGCGAATTGTGGTTTGTCGATCCGCGCACATTTGGCGAAGTAGTTGTATTTGACCCGGATCGCTTAGCGGAACAGATGCCCGAATTAATTCGGCTCGGAGTCGACCCGCTTGTTGACGAGTTCACGCCCGAAATATTGCGCCAACGATTTGCTGGAAAGCGGGGCAATCTCAAAGGCACACTGCTCAATCAAAGTGTGATTGCCGGCATCGGAAATATTTATGCCGATGAGATCATGCATTGTGCTGGGTTGCGCTGGAGCAGGGTGCCGGGGCGATTGTCGATGCCAACAATTGAGCGATTACACAGGGCAATTGTGCAGATTTTGGGTGATGCAGTGGCCTCGGGAGGCAGCACCTTGGACGACTCTCAATATGTGGACGTGATGGGAGACACCGGTAGTTATCAGAACGAGCATCGTGTGTATGGGCGAGCGGGCGAGATGTGCTTGACATGTAACAAGGCTCGAATCTCGCGCACCACGGTTGCAGGACGCACTACCTGTTACTGCGCGGTCTGTCAGCGCTAAAAATGCTGAAAATGCTACTGAAAGCCGATTTTTCTACTATTCTCGCCGATTGACGTGTTTCTTAAATCGCTGACTCTCAAAGGCTTCAAGTCTTTTGCTGATACCACCGTGATGGAGCTCGAACCGGGTGTCACCGTAGTGGTGGGGCCAAACGGCTCGGGCAAGTCCAACGTGGTTGATGCCATTGCGTGGGTGCTCGGCGCCCAGGCACCGTCGTCGGTGCGCAGCCAAAAGATGGATGACGTAATTTTTGCGGGTACTTCCAAGCGCCCAGCACTCGGTCGTGCAGAAGTCATGCTGACTATCGACAACTCGGCAGGTTTGTTGCCAATTGAGTTCACTGAAGTGACCGTCAGTCGTGTGCTTTTTCGCAGCGGCGAGAGTGAATATGCGATCAATGGTGTTGAGTGTCGTTTGCTTGACGTACAAGAACTACTTTCCGACGCCGGTGTTGGACGTCAACAGCACGTAATCGTCAGTCAGGGACAAATTGATGCTGTGCTCAATGCGCGTCCTGAAGATCGACGCGGAATTATTGAAGAAGCAGCAGGTGTGCTCAAGCACCGCAAGCGCAAAGAAAAAGCAGAACGCCGTCTTGAAGGAACTGAAGCCAACTTGATGCGGGCCCAAGACTTGTTGCGCGAAGTGCGTCGCAACTTGCGTCCACTCGAGCGCCAAGCAGAGTCGGCGCGCAGACACGGCGCACTCATTGGTGAGATGCGTTCGCTGCAAATGTTTCTTGCTGGTCGTGAGTTGCAAAGTTTTCAAGCCCGACTCACCAACCTGGCCAACGACAAGTTGGCAGGCGAGGAAGCAGAGCGCGGATTGCGCGCAAAATTGTCATCATTGGACACTGCAGTCATGGCTGCAGAAGCACAGTTGTCTGCTCGCGGAGACTCTGGAGTGAACGACGAACTTGTGCGCATCGAGCAATTGCGTGGTCGTGCGCGCGGACTACTTGCAGTATTGGCCGAGCGACGTCGTTCGGTCGAGCGCGATCGAGGCCAGTTGATGGACTCTGGTGTTATCGCAACGCTCGAGGCCGATGCAGCAAACCTGCGTAGCGACTTGGCCAGGGTTGCAGAGCAAATTGCAGCGGTTGAGGCTGTCAGTGCAACCGGTGCCACAGACCATGGCAGCACACTTGAAGAAGCACAAGTTGCTTCGCAAAAAGTTGCCGAGTTGTCGGCACGCGTGCGTGGACTCAACGAAGATATTGATCGACTACGCAACATTGTGGCCACTGATGCGCGCAATGAAACCGAACTGGCTCAGCGCCTCGTAGATGCAGATGCCGCTCGTGTTGCAGCAGAGTCTGCAGTTGACAGTGCACAGTCATTATTTTCGACAGCGCAATCCGATGCTTCAACATCGGCATCGCGTGCAGAGTCATTGCAACTCACGCTTGACGCCAACGGCACAAGTGCTGCAGTGTTGCGCGATATAGAAGGAACGCTTGGCGCATTGAGCGGCATGATCGACATCGACTCCGAGCGTCGTGTTGCGGTGCAGGTTGCACTCGGCGACGCACTGTCGGCTGTAGTGGCTCAAAATGTTGACGCGGCACGCCGCGCACTGCAAGAGTTGCGTCAAACCGGTGCGATGGGTGCGGTGCTGGCACTCAATGCCATTACAACAGTGCCAAGCACTCCGTTGATCAACAACGGCACAAGCCTGCGATCACATGTGCGCGCTAAGACAGGAGCGCACGAAACGCAAGTGAATCGCTTGCTCGATGTGTTGTTGTCGCGAGTGGTGTTCGTTCAGTCGTGGGCTGATGCTGTTGAAGCAGCGCTTGCGCATCCTGAATCGGTAGTAATTACCGGCGACGGCGACCGATTTGCATCTTCCGGTATGCGAGTGGGCACCAGCAATGTCACTGCATCGGCGCTTGAAGAAGCACATCGTCGTGCCGAGCGCGCCAAGGAAGCACTTGGGCGTGCAGAATCCGATTTGGCAACTGCACGTACGCGCATGGCACAAGCACGTGACACTCATGCAACAGCACTGACGTTGCTCGAGCGTCATCGCTCTACTGCAACTGAGACAAATGCACGCTTGTCGTTTGCTTACGACTCGTTGCGTTCGGTGCAAGCCGAACTGCAGGGTTTGTTGTCGGTATTGCGCAACGATCTCGAGGTCAAGTCGGCCGGCTTGCAAGAGCGCCGTCAATTCTTGCAATCGCGACTGAGCGATGTTGAAGCACGACTCAATGCCGACGTTGAGGCGCGAAACGCAGCAGCCGAGCGCCGCAACAAAATAGAAATTGGTCTGAGCGCACTCGTGCGTCTGAGCGCGCTGGTCGAAAAACATTCGGCGACACTGGATGCGCGTCAGGCAGAGTTGCAAGAGATTCGCCGTCGTCAAAGTGACGAAGTGCGCGCGATCTCGCAGCGCTTAGACGAGGCTCGCAAGGACCGCACATCCAACGAACAGTTGTTGGAAGAGCGTCGTGAGCGCAATCGTCGTGTTGAAATAGAAGAAGCCGAAGTGCGCATGCGTCTCGAAGCAACGATCGAAGCCTTGCGTCGTGACCACTCGGTCGAACCGCAGGCTGCAATCGATACTCAGCAGCCCGAATTGCCAGAGGGTACTTCGCCAATCGCTCGCGTACGCGAACTCGAGCGCGAGTTGCGCCTGATGGGTCCAATCAATCCACTGGCACTTGAAGAGTTTGACGAGTTGCAAAAGCGACACACGTTCTTGGAAGAGCAATTGGAAGACGTCAAGAACACTCGTCGCGAGTTGATCAAAGTAATCAAGCAAGTTGATTTGGAAATTCAGTCCACGTTTGCTTCGGCATTTGCCGACGTGCGTGACAACTTCGAAAAACTCTTTTCAATGCTGTTTCCTGGCGGTCAGGGCAAGCTGTTACTTACTTCGCCAGATGATTTGCTCAATACCGGTATCGAAGTGGAAGCCAAGCCAAGCGGCAAGAACGTCAAGAAACTCTCGTTGCTTTCGGGTGGAGAGCGTTCGCTGACCGCGCTTGCATTTTTGTTTGCCGTATTCCGCAGCCGCCCTTCACCGTTTTATGTGATGGACGAAGTTGAGGCAGCATTAGATGACGTCAACTTGCACAGATTCTTAAGTCTGATTAGCGAATTTCGTCAAGAAGCACAGTTGTTGATCGTGAGTCACCAAAAGCGCACGATGGAGGCAGGAGACTGCTTGCTTGGCGTAACAATGCAGCCAGGTGGCTCTTCGCGAATCATTGTTGAGCGCGCTGCTGCTGCAGCTTCGTAATCGGTTTTTGCGCATAGCGTGAGAGATTGATGAATAATTCTTCGCTCCCAATGATTTTCTTGCTACTGGCCATTGCCGGCTTGGTGTTTGGCATTGGAGTCGTGGCAATCAGCCGCCGCAAGGCTCGCGCAGTACCGCAAATTCAGCGCGCTACACCTGTTGTGACTGCAGCAGCAGCAGCAGTAATAGAAGCAGTAGGAGTAGTTGAAGCCGTTGCAGCAGCGCCGCTTTCGGTGCGTGACAGATTGGCAAAGGCTCGCAATTCGCTCTCTGGTGCAGTCGGTTCGGTGCTTGGTCGCAGCGAGATCAATGACGCAACCTGGCTCGAGCTTGAAGAAGCGTTGTTGCGAGCCGACGTGGGTGTGCGAGTAGCGCAAAGTTTGTTGGGTGCGCTGCAAACACGAGTCAAAGCCAAAGAGATCACCACGCCCGCACAACTCATCGATGCGTTGCGCAGCAACATGTCATCACAGTTGGTCGGCACAAGTCGTGATCTCAATTTTGAAGCAAATGTTGGTGGGCCAAATATTTGGCTGATGGTTGGCGTCAATGGTGCAGGCAAAACAACAACTCTTGGCAAGAT